>WNGK01002631.1_pt1 | contig 26814 bp, 20 predicted proteins | sample 5400601 | NCBI WGS metagenome assembly WNGK01 (sample SAMN13153376, study PRJNA577476) | soil metagenome | isolation source: 60 cm soil or saprolite under Garry oak tree replicate 1 | place: USA:California | collected 2016-06-15
GTTCAGGTTGACCACGCCGCCTAGGCCGAACGTGCCTCCTTGACCCGTGCCGTTGATATTTGCCGTCCCGCCCTGCTGTCCATCCGGCGCGGCCGGTACCTGCGCGGCGGTGGCCGGCGCGGCCGGCGCGGCCGCGGCCGGCGCGGGCGCGGCATGCGGGGGCGCGGCTTGCTGCGCGTCCGGGGCGCTGTAGCGGTACAGGTTGTACAGCTTCATGATCGCGATGAGGTTGGATCCGTAGTGCGGGTCGGTCGCGTACACGCCGGTGAGGTCGGTGGCGAAGGCGTCGGGCAGGTGCCGATCGGCCATCGCGTGCTGGTAGCTGGAGCTGGTGGCGAGGAGATGGCCATGGTCGGCAATGCTCTGTGCCAGGTTGTGGTACACGCGGAACGGCGCGTTGACCGTCACGTAGCGCCCGTTCTGATATTCCTGCGTCGGCAGCATGTCGCTGCCGGCGGGCCCGGTGCCCTTGATGCCGAACAAGTTGTGGTCCCTGATCGCCAGGGCGCTCTGGCCCCAGCCCGACTCGTCGATCGCCTGGGCGATCGTCACCGCCGCCGGGATGCCGTACCGGCTCTGCATGGCGATGGCTCCCGGCGCTATCTGGCTGATGAAAGCCTGCTGGGCGGCGGTGCCCGGGACATGCGTCGCCTCGGCCGACGGGACGTTCCTGGTGTATGACGGGGCCGATTGCGCCGGCGAGCTGCGATGTGCGTCAACAGCTGGCGCCTGCAGCCCCGGGATCACCGCCGCGCCGGGCGCCTGGGACGCCCGGGAACCCTGCCGGGCCTGGGACCCTTGCCGGGCCTTCGATCCCTGCCGTGCCTGGGATCCCTGCCGGGCCTGGGATCCGCCGTGCGCCCCTGCCTTTGCCGGGGCGGCCCCGTCGCCCGCCCCGGCCGTGGTGCCGCCGGTCCCGCCGGCGAAGTCGGCCATCGCGCCCGGCATCGCCGCCATGCTCTGCGTGCCGAGGTTCCCCGCCCGGCCTGCTGTGCCCACCATCCTGGTCGTACCTTTCCTAGCCGTCGCGCCATGACCCTGGGCCGTGCCGCGTCCGCCTCCCTTCCCCGCCGTCGCCTTGGTGACCGACGTGAGCGTCGTCCCCGGCACGGCCGCGCCGCCCGTGCCCGCCTGCCCCTGGCCCAGGAAGCCGGCCGTCTCGACCTGCGCCGAACCACCTGCGGCCGCCGTGCCGCCCGTGGCCGAACCGACCTGCTGGCTCACCGCGCTGAGCAGCTGGCCGTTGTTGACGAAGCCGTTCACGCCCTGCGCGGCCAGCGAGCCGGTGAACGTGTGCGCGTTGACCGAGAGGTTCGGCGCGGAGTCCCCGCCGATAGTGCGCAGGGATCCGGGCGAGTAGCTGGTTACCACCTCGATGTGGCCGTCGAACAGCACCCAGTCGCCGGGCTGTGGCTGGTAGCCGTCGCCGAGCGGATGCCACCGGTGGTGCGCCTGCGCGTCCTGCATGACCGACATGACCTGCGGCGAGTCCGGGTTGAGGTCGACCCGCACGTCGGCCCACCGATGCAGCGGCCAGGGATAGGTGGTTCCCCCGGTGACCCAGCTCTGCTGCCCGGTGGCCTGGGCGCCGAGGGCGAGGGTGAGGCTGGCGAAGGCGGCACAAGACTGGCCGTGATTCGTGCCGTCGACGCTGTCGACGCCCCAGATCATCGCCTCCATCTCGGCCGGGCTCTTCGACTGCGCCATGCGCAGGTAGTACTTCGCCACCTTGACGATGGCCGACCGCAGGGCGCTATCCCCGGTCTGCTCGGGCCTGGCCGGCTTGTCCAGGGCCACGAGCTTGACCGGCATCCGGGTCGGCGACGTCATCTCGTCGACCGTCCCGTGGGCGAAGGCGAACCCGGTCATGGCGCCGCATGTGCTGAGGCTGACCAGCGCGGTCGCCTGCTGCCAGGTCGGTTTCCTCAGGGGCGGCACGGATTCACCTCCATTCTCGTTTGCGTTCGGGCGGGCGGCGTCGGGATAGGGTGCGCTGAGTTCGGTTTCCGGCTCCTTACCTGACGTTCGGCAGCGACTTGAGAATCGTCTGGACCTGCGGGTTACCCGGGTCATTGGCGTTGGAGAACAACACGCCGACGTCGTAGGCCGCGGCGGCCGAGGCGCCCACCACCCACTGCCGGTACGTGTCCGCGACCAGCGCGGCCTGGCCGGTCGTGCTGGTCACCGGCTGAGCGCACTGGCTGGGGAAGCCCGGGTGCGAGACGATGGCCGGCGATCCGGTGTACTTGACGCAATTGTCCGGGTTGCTCTCCAGTCCGGGCTGGACCACCGGCTTGCCATTGCTGCCGGTGAGCGTGGCGCCACCGATGATGTTGTTGATGGCCCTGGCCGCGACCTGCAGACTGTCCACCGGATCCATCGGGCTGTAGGGGTGATGCAGGTTCAGCGACCACGCCACTTGGCCGCCCTGGGCCGGCGTGATCGGTTCCAGGCCCCGCCTGCCCGTCTTCGCGTCGCTGAACTTGGCGTTGTTGCCGCTGGTCATCAGCGAGAACACCCACAGGATCTGGCTCGTATCCTCGCCGCAGGCGAAGTTGACCTGTGCGGGCTCGGACGCCACGTTGGGGTTCTTGCAGGCGGTCTCGATCTGGCTCTGTACGCTCGCCACGCTCGGCGGCCAGCCCGGGCTGGACCCGAAGATGAACAGCGAGGCGATGGTGATCACCGCGGCGATGCCGGCCACGATCAGCACGCCCTTGCGCGACTTCGGCATCCTGGGCCTGGCGGCCGCGCCCCGGCTAGCGCTGCGCCGGCCGCGGTCGATGAGCGCCTGCGTGCGCCGCTGACCCGGTGCCCCGGGCCAGCCCGGCCGCCCCGCGGTCCTGGCGGCGGAGGCCAGCTCGTCCTCCTCGATGGCGTACGGCGGTGCGTCGTCCAGCTCGTCGTCGAGCGGCCGGGTCGGCGGGGACGGCGTCCTGGTGGGCGGTGCCGGCCGAGGCTGGGCTCGCAGCATCCCGGGACGGCCTTCCCCGAATCGTTGCGGTGTCCCGTCCAGCCCGAAGCTGCCATCGGCGAGTTCCCTGGCGTGCGCCTCGCGCCAGTCGAACAGGTCGTTCTCGAGGTCTGTGGCTCTGAGTTCTAGCTCACGCAGCCATTCCTCGTCTCGATCGTTAAAGTTTTCGAACTCATTGGTCATTGGTCTCACCTCCAGCGGCTCACGTGACCTGGGACACTCCGGACAGCCGGCCGGCCGGCCTGCGGTCGGCTCCGAGATCGCGACCTAGCCGGGCGGCTTGCGTCCGGGCGAGAACGGAGGCGGCGGCTCGCCGGTATACGGCGGCGCCGCCCGCGCCCCTGCCTCGCGTCGCCGACTCATGTCAGCTATTAGAACACAACTTCGATCACCGAGGGAAGAGTTTGTTCGTACAGCTTAGCTGCGTTCGAAGCCTGCTCCCGGCGCCCTCGCCTCCGGCCCGGCTCAGCGCGGCTCGGCACGGACCGGGCGGCCCGGCCGCGCGTCAGCCACGAGGTCGCCCTCCCGGACCACGAAGGCACCGTTGACCAGGACATGCCTGATCCCGGCCGACGGGCGCGTGCTGTGCCGGTAGCTGGCCCGATCGGTGACGACGTCCGGGTCGAACACGACGATATCGGCGTCGCCGCCGGGCCGCAGGCGGCCCTTGCCGCGCAGGGCAGGCACCCGGTCCTGCAGCAGCCGGGCCGGCTCCAGGCTGCACTTGGCCAGCGCCTGGCCCAGGCTGAGCGGGCCGCCGCGGGGAGGCGAACCCTCCCCGGCTAGCGGGCCCCCTCTGGTCAGCAGCCGCAGCGCCCGGCCGAACGTGCCCGCGGTGCGGGGATGGGTGATCGCCGCCGGGGGCAGTGGCCAGGCCTGCGGGTCAGCCGGGGGCTCGGTCCAGGTCACCGGCATGGCGTCGCTGGCCACGACCGCGCCGGGAAACGTCAGCGACCGCATCAGCAGCGCCCGGTCCGCCGGATCGTCCTCGCTGAGCAGGTCGATGATCACCAGCCCGCCCGGGTCGGTGGCGCGCAGCTCACGCAGCCGGCCGGCGTTGGCCACCCGCTCCCCGGTCGGAGCGTAGGTGAGCGAGGACGGCGACAGGCCCCGCTCGCCGAGCCGTTCCGGCGCCAGGAACGCCGCGCCTATGCCGGTCATCCCCGAGCCGTACGGATACGCCTCGGTGGTGACCCGCGACCCGGCGGCCTGGGCCCGGGCTACCAGTCCGAGCACGCGGTCGATGTGCCGGTGCGAGGTGCTGTTGACGTGGCAGTAGTGCATGTGGGCGCCGGTCTCCGCCGCCGCCCGGACGATCTCCTCGGCGCCGTCAGCCAGGGTGCCGGGCACCATCTCGATGAGGTCGCGCGCGTGGGTGTACGTCGGCACCCCCGCCTGCGCGGCGAGCGCGGCCACGCTCAGGTACTCTGCCGGGCTGGCCGCGGGCGCGTAGCCGAGCAGTACGCCGATGCCGAGCGCGCCGTCGGCCAGATCCTCGGCCAGCCGGGCCAGCAGCGCGTCGATCTGCTTCGGCTCAGCCTGCCGCTGCCAGGCCGGGTCGGAGATGCGAGCCATGAGGCCGCCCAGACTCGCGTCGGGCGGCAATCCGGCCACGGCCTCCATCCTGGCCAGCGCCCAGGAGGCGGCGAAGCCGTAGTTGATCGGCCGGCCCTCATCCGCGGCCCGCTGGTACGCCTGGGCCACCGGGGTGACGCCGGCTTCGAGCTCCAGCGCCGTGGTTACCCCGTCCATGGCCCGCAGGCGCAGGCCGCCCAGGTCGCTGACGTGGCTGTGCAGGTCGATGAACCCGGCCGTCACTACCTGGCCCGCCACATCCACATCGCCCCACGCGGCCCCGGCCGTCAGGCCCGTGCCGATGGCCGCGATCCGGCCGGCCGCTACGGCCACGTCGCGCACCGCGTCCAGGCCCGATTCGGGATCGATCACCCGGCCGCCACGCAGCACCAGGTCCCATTCGCCCGCCGAAGCCTCCACCGCACCAGTGTCCTCTGCACCCTGCTAGCCTGACCAGGCCAGCCCCGAGGAGGGCGCCCGAGGAGGGTCGATGACGAGCGGCCAGATACCCCCGCGGGTATCCACCAAGGGAGTCGTCCTGGTCGCGCACGGCGGCCAGACGTCGAGCACCGCGCCTACCTCCCCGCTGCAACCCGCCGTGCTCCGGATGATCCCCGTTGCGACCGCGATCCGGCTGGCGCTGCGGGGGAGCGGCGGCGTGGTCCAGCGCCCCCGCTTCCGCGTCCGCGGCTGGAACGGCGCGCTGGCCTCCCCGGTCGGCGACCTGAACGAGGCGCTCGACGCGGTCGTCGCTGAGTGCGGATCCGTCCCGGTCGTGCTGGTCGGGCACTCCATGGGCGCGCGCGCCGCGGTACGAGCCGCTGCCCACCCCGCGGTGACGGCGGTCGCCGGCCTGGCGCCCTGGTTGCCGCCAGGCGAGCCGGTCGGCCAGCTCGCAGGCCGGCGGGTGCTGCTCGCCCACGGCACCACCGACAGCATCACCCGCCCCGCGGATACCTGGGCCTTCCTCGAACGGGCCCGCACGGTAACCGAGGTGTCCGCCGTCGAGGTGCGCGACGGCGACCATGCGATGCTGCGCCGCGCGCGCCTGTGGCACGCGATTGCGGCCGAGTTCGCCCGCGCGGCACTCGCCCTGCCGTCCGGTGACAGCGCGCTGGCCGCCGCGGTGACAGCGACGGCCAGCTCCAGGACCGTGCTTTAGCCGCATCCGTCTTGCCCCGCTTCCCGGTATATGTCGGCCTTAACCAATTAGTCCGTAATGCCGTGCGGGAACCGCATTTCGTCGGCCTTCCCAAAATACCTAAAGTCCCGCTTCGAGCATAAATGTCCCATGCTCGTGACCAGGAGTGGCTAACTAAAAGCGTCCAACCAATCGCTGAGTGTGCTATACAAAAATGCATGGCAACTTGCCCCGTCTGCCGGAGTACGGGGGAAGGGGTGTTGAAGTGGCGAGATTAGTCCGTGTTGGACACGAAAATGTCGTTCCAGAGCACGCCGCGCGGTCGCACGAGATACCCGCGGCCCGCACGCCAGGCCCGGGAGAATCCCCCGAAAACGCCGCAAGCCCGGTGCCGGCCCGGCCGGTCAGGGTCAGGCACACGGCCCGCCACGCGAGAAGCTCGGACGCCAGGCCCCGCCACCGGACATCACTGTCCATCCGTTCGGCCGAACGCCGTCGCTGGGCCGCCGACCTGACCGGACCGGGCAGCGGCGGTCTCGTCATCTACGGGATGGGCGGCATCGGAAAGTCCACCCTCGCCGCCCAGATCGCCACGCGGGTGGGCCGGCTGCAGTCCGATCGCGTGATCACCGTCGTCAACGGAGAGGTTCCGGCCTCGGCCCCCTGGCCGGCCGAGACGGACCTGGTCGTCCTGGATAACTTCGACGACAACCTGTCGCAGGATTCGGGCCGGTGGACGGTGCGGGACCCGTCACTAGCGGCCCGGCTAGTCGGCTGGACCGGCAAGCTGCTGATCACCTGCCGGCATCCGTTCAGCCTCGGCGAGACCCCCCAGGCCCGCCTCACCTTCCGCCGGCTCGGGCCGCTAACCCCCTCCGGCGCCGCCGAGCTCACCACCTCGCTCCCCGCAATCCGGCTCCTCGGCGACGCCGAACGCGATCAGGTGTGGCGGCTGACCGCGGGTCACCCGCTGGCCATGGAATACCTCGACCTGCTCCTGGCGCGCGGCGAGCGTTACCAGGACCTGGCCAGGCGGATCGAGGCTGCGATCACGGCCGGGACCGGCATACCGCGCACCGAGCCGACCGAGCTCCCCGACGCGACCGCCGCGCAGATCGCATCGGCCGCCGGTGACCTGATGTCCGGCGACCTGTTCGGCCGGCTCGGCACCGCCGCCAGGTCCCTGCTGATCCGCGCGTCGGTGTTCCGGGTGCCGGTTACCGCCGAGGCGCTCGCCGCCCGGCCCGGTCCCATCGCCGAATGCGAGGCGGCCGGGCTGCTCACCATCGTTCCCGGTCACTAGCTCGGCGTCCACCGGTGGACGGCCGGCGCGCTGCACCGGCGGCTGGCCGAGGCCGGCCTAGGCGCGCAGCTGGCGGCGGCGCACCGGCAGGCGGCCGCGTACTGGCTGGCCCGAGGCGTTCCCTCCCCGGAAACCGGCTACCACCAGCGCAAGGCCGCCGAGCTGATCCGGGTGGCCGGCCCTGCGCCGCGCCGGGGCCCCAGCTTGCGCCGCCGCGGCGCCGCGCTCGCGCTGGCCGCCGTGTCCGTCGCGCTGGCCGTGGAAGCTGGGCGGGCCCTCGCCGCCCCGCACCTCGCCGCCCCGCACCTCGCCGCCGCCGGGGGGCCTGCCCGCGCGGTCACCTCGGTCACGGCCGCCTCCGCGACCCGCGACCAGGCCGCGGCCTGGGTGGCCGGCCAGGTCAGCGGCGGCGCCGTCCTGGCGTGCGACCCTGCCATGTGCGCGGCGCTAGCCCAGCGCGGCATCCCGGCCGGGAACCTGCTGGTCCTCGGACCTGGCTCGGGTGACCCGCTGGGCTCGGCCGTGGTGGTCGAGACGGCCGCCGTCCGGAATATCTTCGGTGACCGCCTGGCCAGCGTGTACGCGCCCGAGGTGCTGGCCCGCTTCGGTGCCGGCGCCGCCCGGATCGCTGTGCGCATCGTCGCGCCGGACGGAACGGCCGCCTACCGCCGGGCGCTCGCCGCGGACATCCGGGCCCGGCGGGCCGCCGGCGACCAGCTGCTGCATGCCCCGCGGATCATGGTCACGCCGTCCTCGCTCGACGCGCGCATGATGATCACCCTGGCCGCGCTGGCCGCCATCGAGCCGGTCCGGGTCGACGGGTTCGGCGGCCGCGGTCCGGGCGAGAGCCCGGGCCTGGCGCTGCGCACGGCCGAGATCGCCGCCCCGGCCACCAGCGCGCGCCGGATGCTGGCCTTCGTCCGGGCCCAGCGCTCGCCGTACCTGGCCACCCGCGCGGACCTGACCCCAGGAATCCCAGGAACCCCAGGCCCGGACGGATACGTGCTGACGATCGAGTTCGGCGCGCCCGCCCCGCTCGGCATGCTCCAGTGACTCGATCAGCGCTCGAACCCGTTTAGCCCGGGTCTGGAGGGTAGCAGCCGATAGTCGGGAAGGAGCGCCTGTGGCCCATATCGACGTGCTGACCGGCCGGCCCATCGGCACCGTCGACCGGCGGATCTTCGGCAGCGTCACCGAGCACCTGGGACGCTGCGTTGACGGCGGCGTCGTGGAGGAAGGATCGGCGGGCGGCTTCCGCGCCGACGTGCTCGCGGCCGTCCGCGACCTCGGGGTGACCAACGTCCGCTGGCCGCTGGGCGCCGCGCCTGGCGCCGAGGAGCCCGGCCGTTTCGGCACGGGCGAGTTCCTGAGCTGGTGCGCGGCCGCCGCGGTCGAGCCGGTGCTCGGCGTCAACATGGACACCGGCACCCTGGACGAGGCGCTGGCCTGGGTGGAGTACTGCAACGGCAGCGGTGACAGCCACTGGGCCCGCCGCCGGCAGGCGGACGGGCACGCCCAGCCGTTCGGCGTCAGGTACTGGGGCCTGGGCCACCAGATGCACCGCCGCCGCACCGCAGCCGAGTACGTGACCGAGGCCAGCCGATGGGCCTCGGCGCTCAAGCGGCTCGACCCCGGCATCCGGCTGATCAGCAGCGGCCAGACCGGAATGGACGACTGGGACCGGGACGTCATCGACGGCCTCGCCCGGCACGTCGACATGCACGGCATCCGCCTGTACACCGGTTCGGCGGACTACTGGTCCAACCTCCTCGCGCCGCACTACGCCGAGCGAGCGCTGTCGGTCGCCGGCGCGCTCATCGACCGGGCCCGCTACCTGCAGCATGTCGAGCACGAGATCTCCGTGGCCTGCGACGAGTGGAACGTATGGTACCGGACCGAGGACGGGCGGCTGGAGGAGCGTTATACCCTGGCCGACGCCCTGGCCGTCGCGACCTGGCTCAACGTCTTCGTCCGCCAGTCCTGGACGGTGCGGATGGCCAACCAGGCCCGGCTGGTCAACGCGCTCGCGCCCATCGTCACCTCCGCGGACGGGCTGTTCAGCCAGGCCATCTACCACCCGTTCCAGCTGATGGCGGCGGCCACCGAGCAGGTCGCGGTGGACACCTACACGGACTCGGGAGCCCACATCCACCGCGACCGGGCCGGGGACCGCTGGCCTCACAGGGTCGGCGACCTCGGCCTGTTCCAGCGGCTCGACGTGGCCGCTACCGCCGATCCCGGGCGGAGCAGGCTGACGCTGTCCGTGGTCAACCGCGATCCGCGCCGGTCGATCAGGACCCGCATCCGGCTGCTCGACGCCACCGCGACCGGGGTGATGGGCGTCCACGAGGTCACCGGCGACAGCCCGGCTAGCGTCAATTCCTTCACCCGCCGGGACTCGATCAGCATGCGCAATGCCAAGCGCGAGGTGGACGGCGAGCACGTCGACATCGCCTTCTCCCCGCACTCGTTCACGGTTCTCGAGATGCAGCTGGCGTTACCGAGGACAGCGACGCGCGCAGCGCCACCGCGTCCGCGGGCCGGTTGGTGATCAGCACGGAGACCCGCCGGTCGGTGAGCCAGCGCCTCATCTCCGCGTCCTCGTCGACCGTCCAGACCATGGTCTTGATCCCGGCCCGGTGGCACTGCGCCAGCACCCCGGCCGCGGCCAGGCGGCGGTGTACCGCCACCCAGTCGGCCCGGCAGGCCCGCAGCCTGCGCATCGGGACTAGTTCGCTGATCCGGGTGGCCGCCCGCCTGGACCGCGGCACCTCGTCCAGGTCACGGCCGAGCGACAGCGCCGCGGGGACCGCGGGAAAGCGCGCCTTGATCGCCGCCACCGAACGGTCCTCCAGCGTCGTCACCACGAAGTTGCCCGCTCCCAGGATGTCGAGCGCCATCTCGACGACCTGCTCCTCGCCGCCGGTGTCCTTCAGGTCCAAATGCCCGGTGGCCTTCCCGGCGATCGTCGCCATCACGTCGGCCACCCGCGGCACCGGGTAGCCGGCCGCCTCGCACAGCCGGGAGTAGCTGATGGCGGCCAGCGGCTCGCCCTGACGGGTGCGTGCGTCGTGGAAGGCGGCGAGTTCACCGTCGGCGGTCCGCCGGATGTCGAACTCGACGTACTCCGCGCCGGTCCCGACGGCGTTCGCAAACGCCTCGATGGTCCCGGTCCGCGGGCTGTGCGCCGAAATGGCCGCCATCTCCTGACCTCCCGTAAATGGCCGCCTGGCCTCGACAACGTGGTAAATCCTATTCGAGCCAATTGTCGTTTCGCGGCGGTTAAATGGGCTCGTAACGGTTCGTGCACGATCGCAGGCCGGGCGGCTGGATGATCTCATCCTTGACATAGAGTCCGGCTTGCAGCTAGCGCATACAGGGGAAGAGAGATCACCGTGACTTTTCCGGATCCGTACGGCTCCGGGCAGGATGCTATTCAGCCTCCGCCTGGCCAGGCATATGACCCGTCACCGCCTAACCAGGGCGTTAACCCGCCGCCGCCCCCGGGCCAAGGCTACGACGCTCCGCCGCCGGGCCAGGGCTACGGCCAGGCGCCGCCGCCCGGGTTCACGGCCGCGCCCGCGGTGCCCGCCGGCTACGGCTACGGACAGCCCCCCGCCGTCGCCGTGCCGCAGGGGATGTACTTCGACCAGATGTCCGGCCTGGTCCTGCCGGAAGGAACGGAGCTGGCCAGCGTGGGCCGCCGCATCGGCGCGTGGTTCCTGGCCATCCCGCTGGCCATCGTCACGCTGGGCATCGGCTATATCGTCTGGGGCCTCATCGTCTGGGGCAACGGGCAGACGCCCGCGCTGCAGGTGCTCGGGATGCGGTGCTGGCGCCCTGAGACCAACCGGGTGGCCGGTTTCTGGTGGATGGCGCTGCGCGAGATCCCCGGGCGCCTCATCGACGGCATCTTGAGCTTCATCACCGAGATCACCTCGTTCGTGCTCTTCGTCGCGGGCAAGGAGCACAAGGCGCTGCACGACTGGATCGCCGGCACCGTGGTCCTGCACGACCCGAACAAGGTCCTCGCCAGCTGACGCTCCGCCACCGGGGATCCGCGACGGCCCAGCTTTGTTCCCGGCAACCACGACGATGTCACATCGCCGTGGTCAGGACCACTACAGAGTCACATCGCCGTGGTTGCGCGGCGCTAGTGTTCGGGGCGGGTGGGGCTGAAGAGGCCAACGGGTTAGGTGAGATCAGGTCAGCCGAACGGGCTGGGCGCGTGCTGGCCGGGCAGGCAGGGGTCGGCCTAGGCGCGCGCCCTGGCCGGGCAAACGCCCGCCCAGGCGCGCCCCGCTGAGCGTAGACCCGCCGGGCATGCGCCGCGCCGGGCACGAGCCTCGCCGCGGCACCCGGTTACGTCATATCCTTCACACCGGTCACAGACCGTAACAGAAATCGGGATCTACCAGGCAGTAGCCTCGCCGATACCGACTTGTTGTCCATTTCCGCCTATGGTGATACCGCATTCCGACTGAACCACATGAGTAGCGGAACTACGGTATGCCGCATGGAGGACCCTGAGGTTGTCGCCGCCATCGTGGCTGGCGACCCCGCCGGGCTCGCCGAAGCGTACGACCGGTATGCCCTGCCGCTCTACACGTACTGCCGGTCGATGCTGCGCGAGCCGGCCGATGCCGCCGACGCGGTGCAGGACACGTTCCTCGTCGCCACGGCCAAGCTCAGGGACCTTCGCGATCCGGCCAAGCTGCGCCCCTGGCTCTACGCGGTCGCCCGCAACGAATGCCTGCGCCGGCTGCGGGCCGGGAGCGCCCTGTCCGCGCTCGAGGAGGCCGGGGACATTCCCGTCCAGAGCGCCGAGCTCGGCGCGGAGGCCGAACGGGCCGAGGTCCAGCAACTGGTCAGGGCCGCGATCGACGGGCTGAACCCGGGCGAACGGGATGTCATCGAGCTGAGCCTGATCTCCGGACTCGACAACGACGAACTCGCCGACGCGCTCGGGGTATCCCGCAACCACGCCCACGCGCTGCTGTCGCGGGCGCGCAGCCAGCTCGAACGCTCTCTCGGCGCGCTGATCGTGGCCCGGACGGGTCGCGCGGCCTGCGCCGGCCTGGACGCGGTGCTGGCCGGCTGGGACGGGCAGCTGACCGTGCTGATGCGCAAGCGGATCAGCCGGCACATCGAGCAGTGCGAGGTCTGCGGGGAGCGCAAGCGGCGGGAGCTGACGCCGGCGCTGTTCGCGGGCGCGGTTCCGATAGCCGCGCTGCTGCCGGGGTTCCGTGAGCAGGTGCTGAGGGTCCTGGCGGACCGCTCGCCCGCCGGGCTGACTCATCGCCTGACCGTGGCGAATCGGGCAGGCCCGTTCGGTCCTCAGGGTTTCCCGAAGCCGATCAGCCCGCCCGGGGCCGGACGGTGGCGCCGGATCCTGCATCACCCGCAGGCCCTGGTGGCCGGCGCGGCCAGCCTGGTCGTGGTGGCCGGAGCCATCGTGGTGGGCGTCATATCCGGCCCGCATCCGGGCGGGCCGTCGGCGAGCCCGGCCGGCGGAGCGACGCAGAGCGCGCCGGGCGGCGGCCCGGGCCCGGCGCGCGGCGGCCCCTCCGGTCGCAACGGCGGGGGCGGCATCAGCGGCAGTAGCCGCGGGGCCGGCGGTACCGGGCAGCGGCTGGCGCCGTCGGCCTTGCCGGGCGGCGTCACCGCCACCGCGACCCCGGTGGGCCTGCCGTCGTCGCCCGGAGCCCTGACGTTGCCGTCCGCCGGCGGCGCGGGCCCGGTGCCGCCGCCGGCGAGTTCTGCGCCGCCACCGGGTTCCGGCACGCTGTCGTCCTCAACCGGCCGGCTCGTCCTGGCCTCGGTGAACGGCACCGCGATCGGGAGGTTCACGCTGACCGCTCGGGGCGGCCCGGTCAGCGCCTACTCGATCACGGCCGGATCGGCGCTGGCGGGCCGGATCAGCGTCTCACCCGCGTCGGGCTCCCTGGCCGCCGGAGCGAGCGTGACGATCACCGTGACGTCGAAGAGCCTGGTCGCGCTGGACGGCAAGCTCACCGTGAACCCGGGCGGCCTCACGATCACGGTGGTGCTCAGCATCAGCCTGTAGGGTCATCAGCCATGGACGTGGACGCGGTAGTCGTCGGCAGCGGGCCCAACGGCCTGGCCGCCGCGCTGACCATGGCGGCGGCCGGGCTGCGGGTGCAGGTCATCGAGGGCGCGCCGTCGATCGGCGGCGGCTGCCGGACCGAGGAGCTGACCCTGCCCGGCTTCTGGCACGACGTCTGCTCCGCGGCGCACCCGCTCGCGGTGGCGTCACCGTTCTTCAAGCGCTTCGACCTGGCCGCGCGCGGGGTCACGCTGGCCCGGCCCGAGGTGGAGTTCGCCCACCCGCTGGACGGCGGCCGGGCCGCGGTCGTGACCCGCTCGGTGGTCGAGACCGCCGCCGGGCTCGGTGCCGACGGCCGCGCCTACCGGCGCCTGCTCGGCCCGCTGACCAGCCACATGGACGACGTCCTCGAGGCGATCCTGGCCCCGCTGCGCGCCCCGCCCGCTCATCCGCTGGCCGCCGCCAACTACGGCCGCCGGGCCATCCTGCCGGCCTCGGTGGTGGCCAGGCGGTGGGACACCGAGGAGGCCCGGGCGATCATGGCCGGCGCCGCGGCGCACGCGATGATGCCGCTGACCGCGGTGCCGACCGCGGGCGTCGGGCTGATGCTGATCGGCCTGGCCCACGCGGCCGGCTGGCCGGTGGTGGCCGGAGGGAGCGCCCGGATCACCGACGCGATGGCCGCGGCCCTGGTCGCCAGCGGCGGGCGCATCGAGACCGGCCGCTGGGTGCGCTCGCTGGCCGAACTCCCGTCGGCCCGGGCTATCCTCCTCGACGTCTCGCCGCGCACGCTGGCGCAGCTGGCCGGCGACACGCTGCCCCGCCGGTACCGGGCCGCGCTGCGCCGGTTCCGCTACGGCCCCGGCGTCTGCAAGGTGGATTTTGCCCTGTCCGGTCCGGTGCCGTGGACCAGCGAGCCGTGCCGCCGGGCCGGCACCCTGCACCTGGGCGGCCCGTTCGAGCAGGTCGCCGCGGCCGAGGCCGAAGTGGCCGCGGGCAAGCACCCGGACCGCCCCTACGTCCTCGTGGTCCAGCCCGGCGTCGCCGATCCGTCCCGCGCCCCGGCGGGCCAGCACACGCTGTGGACCTACTGTCACGTGCCATCCGGCTCCGAGGTCGACATGACCAACCGGATCGAGGCGCAGCTCGAGCGGTTCGCGCCCGGCTTCCGCGACCTCGTGCTGGCCCGCTCCGTGCGCACCGCCGCCGACCAGGAGGCGCACAACCCGAACTACGTCGGCGGCGACATCGGCGTGGGCATGCAGACGCTGCGGCAGACCGTCCTGCGCCCGGTTCCCAGGTGGAACCCGTACCGGACACCGGTCCGCGGCCTCTACCTGTGCTCCTCGGCCACCCCGCCGGTCCCCGGGGTGCACGGCCGGTGCGGCGAGCTGGCCGCGCTGACCGCCCTGCGGGATAGGTTCGGCGTCCGTGACCGGCCCGACATCAGCCCGGCCCGGCTCCGTACCAGCCAGGTACCGAACGGGCCGGGGCGCCTGCCTCAGCCGTAGACCAGGGGCGCCTACTTGGCCGCGCCCTTGAGCGTGCTGTGCAGCGTCACGCCGGCCGGCTGCGAGTTCGTGGCGTAGTAAAGGACGCAGTGCAGCCCGCGGTCGCCGCCCGGCCAGGTGGACGCGTCCGGCACGATGTCGGTCCACGTGTAGAGCGACTTGGAGTACGCGATGCCCACGTAGGACGCGAACGCGCTGTTACACGCGGCGGTGGCGTCCTTCTTGATCGTGGCGTCGCCGGGATAGCCGCCCTGCTTGGCCCAGTGGGTGTTGCTGGCGTAGAAGACCTCGGCGGTGTGAGCCTCGGTGCACGGCACCCCCTGGCTCACCTTCGGCCACGGCGTGTTCTTGTTCAACTGCAGGTTCGCGCCGGTCAGGCAGTCGCCGGCCTGGAGCTGAGCGAGCCGCAGTTCGCCCACGGTCGGGGTCGTGCTGGGGCTGGCGGAGGCGCTGTGGGTCTGCGCCGGCGCGGAACTCGAGCCTGACCCGGCGTTGTTGTTGCTGGCGGAGCCGCCCCCGAGAGCCAGCACCAGGGCCACCACGATCGCCACGACGGCCGCGGCCGCCCCGGCCGGGATCAGCCATTTCGGCCGTTTGCGCGGCGGCTGCGGGGGACCGCCCGGCGCGTACCATTCCCCGGGAACGCCGGGCATCCCCGGTGCGGGCGGGCCGCCTGGCTGCTGGCCGCCCCACCGCCCCTGGGCCTGGTCCCCCTGGGCGCGCTGACCGGTCTGGTAGCCCTGCGGCGCGGGGTACTGCTGCTGCCCCGGGTAGCCCTGAGAACCTGGATACCCTTGCGAGCCGGCGTATCCCTGGCTGGGGTGACCCTGCTGGCCGGGATAGCTCTGCTGGCCCGGGTAGCCCTGCTGGCCCGGGTAGTCCTGCTGGCCCGGGTAGCCCTGCTGACCTCCGTAGCTCTGCGGTCCGGGATACCCCTGGACCGGCTGTCCCTGGGACGGCGGATAGCCCTGCGGGCCGGTGGGGTACGGGGTCGGCGGCGGCGGGGTCGGCGTGGACAGCGAGGTCCGCGTCTGCGGGTGATCGATGACGTTGCCGCCGGGCGCGGGCTCGTCCTCCAGTGAGCCGGCCGCCATGGCCATCGGCGCGACCGGGTCGGCGACCGGGGCTACCGGGTCCGCCACCGGGGCCACTGGATCCGCCATCGAGGGGTGACCGGCCATCGAGCCCCCGGCCACGGAACCGCCTGCCATGGACCCGCCCGCTGCTGAACCTCCGGCCTGCGAGCCGCCCCGACGGTGCAGGCTGGCCTCGGACGGGGCGCTCCTGGCCGCGTTCTCCTCGAGAATCTGCAGGGGCAGCCAGTCGGTCAGGTCCGCGGCGGCGGGGTACGCGGCCGACAGGTCGGTCAGGAACTGGGTCGCCGTGGGCCGGCGCTTGGGGTCACGGGACAGGCTCCGCTTGATCAGCGGGCGGAGGTTCTCCGGCACGTTGTCGGTGTTCGGCTTGCCGTGCACCACGCGGTAGAGCAGCGCCGCGGTGTCGCCGCTGCCGAACGGGCCCTCGCCCCGCGCGGCGTAGATGAGCACGCCGGCCAGGCTGAAGATGTCGCTGGCCGGGCCGACGGTGAGGCCTTCGGCCTGCTCCGGCGACATGAACCCGGGCGAGCCGATCATGAAGCCGGTGCCGGTCAGCGAGGTCGCGCCCGCCGCGGAGGAGATGCCGAAGTCGATAATCCGCGGCCCGTCCTGGGCCAGCAGCACGTTGGAGGGCTTGAGGTCACGGTGGATGACGCCCGCCGCGTGGATCGCGATCAGGCCTTCGGCCAGTCCCGCCGCCAGCGCGAGCACGGAGTTCTCCGGCAGCGGGCCCTGCCGCTCGACGGCGTCCGACAGTGACGTGCCGGGCACGTACGCGGTCACCAGCCAGGGCACCGGCCCGTCCACGTCAGCGTCGACGACCGCCGCGGTGAACAGCCCGCCCACCTTGCGCGCGGCCGAGACCTCACGCGCGAAGCGGGCGCGGAAACCCGCGTCCTCGGCCAGGTTCGCGCGGATGACCTTCACCGCCACCATGCGGCCGCCGGGGGAGCGGGCCAGGTAGACCCGGCCCATCCCGCCGCTGCCGAGCCTGCCGAGCAGCACATATGGCCCAATGCGCTGGGGATCGCCGGGCTGTAGCGCCGCCAAACTGGTCACCCCCACCTAACTACCGTCATGCATCGCGCCAGCTTGCGCCGGACCGCAGAAATTACACATACCACAGATCCGCACTGTGGTCAGGCCCCCGGATGGCCGTGGCGACGCGTCCTGAAGCTCGCTGACCCCAACACTAGTGCGGATTGCGTGCAAAAGGGAGGTAAAGCGCCAACCACCGACCCCGTGCCGGGGCGCCCCGTTGAGCCGCGGACGACGAGTTCGGGTTCGAAGAGAAGTTCCTCTGGATTTACGGCCATGTTCTCGATCTGGTTCACCAGCAACGCGACCGCCGCCTTGCCCATCGACTCGATCGGCTGCCTGACTGTGGTCAGCGGCGGGTCGGTGCAGTTCATGAACGCGGAGTCGTCGTAGCCGACCACCGAGACGTCGCCCGGCACCGAAAGGCCCGCGCGCCGCACGGCCCTGATCGCGCCGAGGGCCAGCACGTCGCTGGCGCAGATGACGCCGGTGACGCCGTGCCGGAGCAGCCGGGTGGTGGCGGCCTGGCCGCCCTCCAGGGAGAACAGCGCGTGCTCCACCGGGGCGTTCTCCGGGGCCCGCCGGGCGTGCGCGGCGAACCCGGCGAGCTTGCGCCGCGAGGGCACGTGGTCCTCCGGCCCCAGCACCAGGCCGATCCGCTGGTGGCCGAGCGAGGCCAGGTGGGTATAGGCCTGGCCGGCGGCGGTCACGTCGTCGGTCGACACGCGGGGGAAGTCCAGGTTGTCGATGGCCGCGTTCATCAGCACCGTCGGGACGCCGCGGCTGTGCAGCAGTCGGTAGTGGTCGTGCGGGGCGGCCTGCTCAGCGCAGTGGCCGCCGAAGAACACCATCCCGGAGACGTGCTGGTCGAGCAGCATGCCGACGTAGTCCGCCTCGGACAGGCCGCCCGTCGTCCTGGTGCAGAGCACCGGGGTGAAGCCGCGCTGCGCCAGTGCGCCGCCGATCACCTCGGCCAGCGCCGGGAAGATCGGGTTCTGCAGTTCGGGCAGCACCAGGCCGATCAGCCGGGCCCGCTCGCCGCGCAGCTGGGTCGGGCGCTCGTAGCCGAGAACGTCCAGCGCGGTCAGCACGGCTTCCCTGGTGCTGTCGGAGACCCCGGCCTTGCCGTTGAGGACCCGGCTCACCGTGGCCTCGCTCACTCCGACCTTCTTGGCCACGCCGGCGGCGACCTCCCGCCGACCGACTGGCCGTCGATCTTCGGCGGGCCCGCGTGGACCAGGACGACCGCCCCGGACGGCACGCCGGGGGAGTGGTACCTGCACCTGTTCGCGCCCGAGCAGCCGGACTTCAACTGGGCCAACCCGGAGGTGCGGCAGGAGTTCGAGGACATCCTGCGGTTCTGGTTCGATCGCGGCGTCGACGGCGTCCGGATCGATTCCGCCGCGCTGCTGGCCAAGGACCCGGCGCTGCCCGAGTCCGCGGGCCCGTCACCCTATACCGACCGCGACGACGTGCACGATATCTACCGGGCCTGGCGCAAGATCGCCGACGAATACCCCGGCCGGGTACTGATCGGCGAGGTCTGGCTGCCCGATACCGCGCGGCTGGCCCGCTACCTGCGCCGGGACGAGCTGCACACGGCGTTCGACTTTCCCTATCTGTGCTGTCCCTGGGACGCCGCCGAGCTGCGCGCGGTGATCGACAGCACGCTGGGGTTCCACGCCGCCGCCGGCGCGCCTCCCACCTGGGTCCTGTCCAACCACGACGTGGACAGGCACCTGTCCAGGTACGGCAGGTCCGACGGCTCGTTCGGCCTCGACCGGCGTGACCATAGCCAGCCGGTCGACCTGGATCTCGGCACCCGCCGGGCCCGGGCCGCCGCGCTCCTCGCCATGGCGCTGCCCGGCTCGGTCTACCTCTACCAGGGCGAGGAACTCGGGCTGTGGGAGGTCGAGGACATCCCGGACGAGCTGCGTCAGGACCCGATCTGGCACCGGACCGGCGGCGCCGACCCCGGCCGGGACGGCAGCCGGGTGCCGCTGCCGTGGTCCGGTGTTGATCCGCCGTTCGGCTTCTCGCCCCCAGCGGCCAGCCCGGAGCCCTGGCTGCCGCAGCCGGTCCAGTGGCGGGATCTGACGGTTGAGGCTCAGTCCGCGGACCCCGCATCGATGCTGGCGCTCTACCGCCGCGCGTTGCACGCCCGCCGCGCTGAGTTCGGCTCCGCCACCGCGATGACCTGGCTGCCCGCGCCCGGCGGGGTGCTCGCCTTCGACCGCGGCGGCGTAGCCTGCGTAGCCAACCTGTCGCCGGCCCCGGTCGAGCTGCCCCAGGGCGAGATCCTGCTGGCCAGCGGCCCGGTATCCGGCGGGCTGCTGCCGCCGGACACGGCGGCCTGGCTGCGGACCGTCAGGCGGTGAGGACCTCGCAAGGTGGCGGCGAAGGCGTCCGGCGCCGAGATCAGCCGGTGCAGGTCCCGGCCCGGACCATCAGGCCCGGGCCGGCGCATTCGGTGCGGGACGACCTTAGCTGCTGCGCAGCCAGGTCGCGGTGAAGTTCTCTTTGCTGGTGAGCGAGGAGACCGTGTCCTTATCCTGTCCGGCGCTGTTGATCATGATGATCTGGGTCACGCCGCCGGCGTTGCCGAGGGCGGATCCGTTGGCCAGCGAACCGGTGATGTGCACCGTGCCGAAGTTAGCCAGCGGCAAGATGCCACCGCTGGCCGTGCAGCACGGCGCCTCCACGATGACCTCGGCCGAGGACCGGGCCGCCCCGGCCAGAGTGCCCGTGGTGGTGTGGCTCCAGCCCCGGGTGGTGTCGGCGATCTTCAGGCTGAAGCGGTTGCTGCCCGTGTAGGTCACCGAAGCGTTGAAATGGTCACCCGGCCGCACCGTGTTGGAGTACGAGTGCGAGGGGTTGGGATACATCTCGTACCAGGCGTAGTACCGTGCCCCGCTCCCCGAGCAGTCGACCTCGCTGCCGGTCTGCTCGACCGAGCCGCTGTTGTAGCCGTCCAGCCCCACCCAGAAGGAGGAGTACTTGGCGCTCCCGCTGCAGGTGCCGGTCGGTTCGGTCCAGCTCGCCGAGACGCTGGTGTACGTGCCGGTGGTGGCGGCGTATCCGGACCAGTTCGTGCTTTCCGCCTGGTGGCGGATGCCGCCGCGGGCGTTCGGGACGGCCGGGGCCGACCCGGCCAGCTGGATCGGGCCACCGGGTCTGAACCCCATGGTGCCGGCGGACGCGCTGCCGGTGGTGGCGACAGCCAGGCCAGCCAGCAGAGTCAGCATGCCCAGGAGGATGCCCCATCGTCGTAGCATTCAGGCTCCTTGCTTGTCGGTTGCGGGCCCGACAAACGGGCAGATAGTGTCCATTACGAGAGCTTTTGTGCGTTTTTGTCGGGCTAGCTAGGGGTTGCGGCGAGTCGACTCTCGGTGAGAGTAACGCAGGAAATCGATATAGAAAAGATATGTAAGCAATATTTTGTGGCTTTAATCGCGTTGACCGCCCCCAAAGCGCACCGTTACCTGCACAAAGTAACACACCCGCGCATGTGTGCTGGCGGCCAGACGCACGGCCGCGAGCCCTGCGCTCGCCCCCGGTCACGCCTTCGCCCCTCGGCCGCCCGCCCGTCTTATGCGGCATGGTTGCCGCGCTCATGTAGCTGGGGGTACGCGTCGGCCATTAACCCGTCGGCTTGATCTGCGGCAAGGTCGCATCATCGTGGGTCGCCGTACCCTGATCAGGGGGATTTCGGCACCCGGTAACCAGCCCGGCCGTCCCGCCCGGGTTCCGCAGCTCAACGCGAGCCTGGTCATGCGGATCCAACCTGTGAGCTGCGGAAACTGCCCTGATTCAGGTATACGTCGCGTGTCACTAGGTGCTCGCATTCCTGCACGTCAGCCGGGGTGCGCGGTCATCGCGCTGACCAGCTGTTTGCCGCTGCCGAACGGTGACATACATGTACATAACGCCCCGGATCGGAGGGCGTGCTGTCACGCTGAGTACCAGCCGCGTGTACAGCGAGCGCAGTAGACTTACATAGCATCACCCGCGGCGCCGTAGGTACCTGGTCGACACAGCCTGCTGACCTGCAAGGACAGCGACTCCTAGATACACGCCGCTTCACCATGCACGCCCCTGTCCTCCCAGCTCAAGCCAGGGTTTCGTGCACCAAGCGTCAGATCATCTGCGGAACCCAGGTCCCGGCCTGGCTCCCGGGGCTGGAGTGGCTGCTGCCTGACGCCTGAAACCGGACTCTCACTGCGCTAGAACGCACTGGATCCGGGGTTTCATGGCGTTCCAGCTGGCCCGGCTAGCTTTCCGGGCCGCTGGTCAACTCCTGCCGTGCGCTGCCCGGGCCGATCTCGGCCTTCAGCGCGGCGAGCTCGCGGTCCACGTCCGCGCTGGTCCCGGCCTCGTCCAGTTCCTGCTGGATGTCGTCGGTGCTGCCGCCGACGTCCTCGAGTACCCCGGACTGCAGTAGCTCGTCCAGGGCCCCGGCCCGCGCCTGCATTGTCGCTATCTTGTCCTGGGCTCGCTGCAGCGCCGCACCCGAATCACCCAGCGTGCTCGAGATCCCGGCCACGTCCTCGTTGATCGACGCCGAAGCGGCGGCCGCGGTGTACTGGGCCTTCAGCACCTCCTTCTGGGACCGGAAGTTGTTCACCCGCTGCTGGAGCGCCTGCAGCGTCTGCCCCAGCTTCTCCTCTTCCTCGGCGAGCTGCTGGTGCTGCGGTGCCAGCGCGTCGATCTGGGCCTGGGCGGTGGCCTTGCGTGTCAGCGCCTCCCTGGCCAGGTCCTCCTTGCCTAGCGACAGCGCTGTCTTGGCCTGCTCCTGCAGGTGGTCCACCGAATGCTGGAGCTGCTGTTCCTGCAGCTCGATCTGCTTACGGGACGCCGCGATCGTCACCAGGCCCTGCCGGACCTTGGTGATCTGGTCGAGCATCTGCTCGTAGGACAGGTCGAGCATCTCGTCGGGTTTCTCGGCGGCGTCGAGCGCCTTGTTGGCTTTGGCCGCGAGCACGTCGTGAGCCCGCTGGAACAGTGACATGTCAATCAGCTCCTGTACGTAACTTCAGCCACGTCAGCCCCTCGTCAATCCCTGGAGCCCGGTCTATCACCGAAGGTAGCGGACAACGAGGACGCTATGGCCGCTGGCCTCAGGCCCGGCGTCAGGCGGATGACACGACGACGTGCTTGACCTCGGCCATGTAGCGGTTGGCCGTCGCGGCGGCCTCGTCCTCGCCGTTCCCGGCCTGGCGCGCGAGCATGTACGCGGCGTACCAGTCCCACCAGTCGTGCGGCGGGGCGACCGCCTCGAACGAGCCGTGGTGGATGGCCGTGTCCTTCAGCAGCGCGGCCCGGGCCGCGACGTCCGTCGGGTCGGCCTCCCAGGTCCGGCCGGGGAGCCGCTTGGTGATCTCGTGGAGCAGCCAGAGGTTGCCGTCGGGATCGCTGAACGACGCATAAGGGGGCCGGTGCGGCGCCTGGGACTCAGCCCAGGGCAGATGATCTCGTCCCTGCGGCAGCGCAACTACCGGCTGTTCTTCCTCGGCCAGCTGGTCTCGGTCGCCGGGACCTGGATGCAGACCGTCGCGCAGTCCTTCGTCGTGCTCGACCTGACCCACAGCGGGACCCAGCTCGGCCTCACCAGCGCGGCCAGGTTCCTGCCCATGTTCGTGTTCGGCCCGCTGGGCGGCGTGTTCGCGGACCGGATGGACCGGCGGCGGGTGCTGTACGTCACCCAGACGCTGTCCGGGCTGCTCGCCGGGGTGTTCGCCGTCACCGTCGGCACGCACAGCATCCGGCTCTGGATCGTCTACCTGCTGGCCCTGGCGCTCGGCTTCGTCAACGTCTTCGACAACCCGGCGCGGCAGAGCTTCATCTCCGAGATGGTCTCGGCGCAGGACCTGCAGAACGCGGATACATCCCCGGCACCCGCCGCCCGGGCTCTCGCTAAGTGAGCTGGGACACGATCAGCTCGGTCAGCCCGGCCGGGTACAGCGGCGGGCTGACCGCGTCCGCGGGCCGCCACAGCACCCGCCGGTCCGGGTTGTCGAGGATGCGCTGCTCCTCGATCTCGTACGCCGACGCGGCGGCGAGCGCGGCGGTGAAGATGAATACCACCTCGTGCTCGGTCGCGCCCCGCCAGCCGAAGATGTTCTCCAGCACGCCGAGCAGCCGCACGCCGGTCAGTTCCTGGCCGAGCTCCTCGGCGAACTCGCGGCGCACGGTGTCGAGCGCGTACTCGCCGAACTCCACGTGCCCGCCGAGCGGCCGCTGGAATGGCGGGTCACGCGAATCGACGTGCTCCGACACCAGCAGCGCCCCGTCCCGCGGCCGCCTGACGACCGCCATCGCCTTGAGGATCTGCCTGGAATCCGCCGCCGCTGCCACCAGCCCGTCCTATCACGGCCGCGGGTGTCAGGCCGTGCTTACCATTTTGTTACACGCACCGTTGAACCCGGAGGGCGGCTGTCACGTGATCTCGTTTGTGGGGAGCATGAGGGGGGCGTCACTGCCCCGGCGGTCCTGGTACGGGATCGCCGGGGCGGCACTTCTGATCGCGTCGGGAGCTATTCACCTCGACTTGTACGTGACCGGGTACAACTCGATCCCGACCATCGGCCCGCTGTTCCTGCTCCAGATCATCTCGGCTTTCCTGCTGGCCGTCGCGATCCCGCTGACCGGCCTCCGGCTGGCGTACGCGGCGGGCGCGGGGTTCGGGCTCGCGACCCTCGGCGGGTACCTGCTGACGCTCAAGGTCGGATTGTTCGGCTTCACCGAGGTGCGGACGACCGCGGGCATCATCGCCGCGCTAATCGACGTGGCCATCTTCGCCGTGCTCGCCGCCGGCATGATTTCGGGCCTGGGCCTGGGCCGCCGGCTACTGCCTGCCATCGGCGCCGTGTCAGCGATCGCTCTCGCGCTGATGATCGCCTTCGTGGCCTCGCCGACGACGCCGGCGTCTGTCGCGACCGGCGGCGGCGGTCAGACCCTGGACGCCAGGACCGTCGCCGGCAAGGACCTGCTCACCAACGCCAAGGGCCTCACCCTCTACACGTTCGCCCCGGACAAGGTGAACAAGTCCGTCTGCTACGGGGACTGCGCCACCTACTGGCCGCCGGTGCCAGGGAACATGTCGGCCGGCCCCGGGGTCACCGGGAAGATCGGCACGATCACCCGGACCGACGGCACCACGCAGGCCACCTACGACGGGCACCCGCTGTACACCTACATCGGTGACCACGGACCCGGCACGGCGTCCGGCAACAACATCAACCTGAACGGCGGGCTCTGGCTCGACGTGCCGGTCGGCAGCGGCTGACTGTTCCGCTCAGGGCACGGCCTAGGATGAGCCGCGTGTCCGAGCCGTTCCCCTCACCCACCATCCCGGCGGATTCCCGCGCCGAGGTCTTCCTCCGCTACCTGGATTTCTTCCGGTCGCGGGTGACGGTCAAGATCCAGGCCATGCCCGACGCCGAGCTGCGCAGCAGCAGGCTACCGTCGGGCTGGACGCCGCTGGAGCTGGTCAAGCACCTGCGCTACGTCGAGCTGCGCTGGCTTGAGTGGGGTTTCGAGGGGCGAGACGTCGGCGACCCGTGGGGTGACCGCGAGGACGACCGCTGGTCGGTCGGGCCGCAGGAGACCGCCGCCACGCTGCTGGCCGACCTCCGCGCCCAGGCCGTGCGGAGCCGGGCCATCGTCGAGGCCCACCGCCTCGATGAGATAGGCCAGCCCGGTGAGCGGTGGGACGGCGCCGACCCGGCCACTCTCGAGCGGGTCCTGTTCCACCTGCTTCAGGAGTACGCCAGGCACGTCGGCCACCTGGACATCGTCACCGAGCTCGCCACCGGCGCCGCAGGAGAGTAAGGCACCAGCTGGCCTGGCGCGCCGGTGTGCTAGTCGGCCTTCTCGGGCACGCACTGGTTCAGGCACTCGCCCAGGCCCTCGATCCACGTGCGCAGCAGGTTGCCCGGCCGCAGGTACACCGGCGGCTTGCGGGCGTCGCCCACCCCGCCGCAGGTGCCGGTGGCGATCAGGTCGCCGGGCCGCAGGGTGATCGCCTGGCTGGCGTAGGAGACGATCTGGGCCGGTGAGAACAGCAGGTCCGAGGTCCGTGACTGCTGCATCACGGCGCCGTCGACCTCGCACCGCACCTCCAGGTCGGCCGCGGCCCCGACCTCGTCCGGCGTGACCAGGTAGGGGCCGGCCGGGGTGGAGTGCTGGAACATCTTGCCGGCCAGCCACTGCAGCGTGCGCCGCTGCCAGTCCCGCATCGACACGTCATTGATCACCGTGTACCCCGCGATGGCCGCCGAAGCCTCCTCCGGCGTGGCCCGGTACACCGGGCGGCCGATGACGACGCCGAGCTCGACCTCCCAGTCGACCCGCTCGCTCACCGACGGCAGGACCAGGTCGTCGCGGGGGCCCATCAGCGTCTCGGCGAACTTGGCGAACAGGGTCGGGTACTCGGGCAGCTCCCGCCCGGTCTCCAGGATGTGCGAGCGGTAGTTCAGCCCGACGCAGATCACCTTGCCCGGCTGCGTCACGACCGGTGCGAAGTCCGCCTGCGTGGCCGACACGGCCGGGGCGCCGTCCCGCTCGCGCGCGGTGCCGCCCGCGGCCAGCATCGCCCCGACGTCGCCGGCCTCCAGCGGCGTCAGCACGTCCGTCCAGGCGTGCCGCGGTCGTTCCCTGATCAGCGCGGATGGTGGCGAATCGCATAGCGCAGACTCTAGCGCTCCGCTTCCCAGCGCTCGATCGCCAGCTCGCCCGCGGCGTCCTGGGCGCGGAGCACCTTCTTGTCGAACTTGCCCACTGCGGTCTTCGGGATCTCGGGCACGAACGCCCAGTTCTCCGGCACCTGCCAGCGCGCCACCTTCTCGCCCAGGAACGTCGCCAGCTCGGCGGCGTCGGCCTTGGCCCCGGAGCGCAGCACCACGCAGGCCAGCGGCCGCTCACCCCAGCGCTTGTCCGTAACGCCGATCACCGCGGCCTCTTGCACGGCCGGGTGCGCCATCAGCTCGTTCTCCAGGTCCACCGAGGAGATCCACTCACCGCCGGACTTGATCACGTCCTTGATCCGGTCGGTGATGGTGAAGAAGCCCCGCTCGTCCAGCGTGCCGACGTCGCCGGTGCGCAGCCAGCCGTCGCGGAACTTCTCCGGCGCGGGATCGTTGTGGTACGAGCCGGTGACCCATGGCCCGCGGACCTCGATCTCGCCTTCGCTCACGCCGTCCCTGGGCAGCTCCTCGCCCTGCTTGCCGACGATCCGCATCTCGACCCCGTGGATGACCCGGCCGGCCCGCATCCGCCAGTCCAGGTCCTCGGCGCTGCCCTCCTCGACATCGGCCGGCGGGTTGGCCAGCCCGCCCACCGGGCTCATCTCGGTCATGCCCCAGCCCTGGACGATCCGCAGCCCGTACCGCTGCTGGAAGCGCTCGAGCAGCACCCGGGGTATCGCGGAACCGCCAGAGGTGCCGATCCGCAGCGAGGACAGGTCGATCTCGTGCCCTTCCCCGTAGTTCAGGATCGCGCTCCAGATGGTCGGCACCCCGGAGGTGACCGTGGTCCGCTCGGTGGCGATGAACTTCGTCAGGTGCTCCGGCTGCAGGAACGGCCCCGGCATATGCAGCGTGGCGCCGGACAGGAAGGCGGCGAACGGCATGCCCCACGCGTTGGCGTGGAACATCGGCACGATGGCCAGCGCCCGGTCGGCCTCGGTGATGCCCTGCACACTGGCGGCCATCACAGCCATCGCGTGCAGGTAGGTGGACCGGTGCGAGTACACCACGCCCTTCGGGTCCCCGGTGGTCCCGCTGGTGTAGCACATCAGCGCCGCGTCCCGCTCGTCCGGCTCGGGCCAGGCGTAGTCCGGCTGCTCCGCCGCCAGCAGCTCGTGATAGCGCAGCACCGGGACCCGGTCACCCAGCGCGGAGGCGTCGCCGGTGCCGTTGACGATGAACGCCTCGACCGTGGTCAGCTCGCCGGCGATCCTGGCCAGGAGAGGGACCAGCGTGTCGTCCAGGATGATGACCCGGTCTCCGGCGTGGTTGACGATCTGGGCCACCTGGGCGCCGGGCAGCCTGATGTTGAGCGTGTGCAGCACCGCGCCCATGCTGGGCACCCCGAAGTAGGCCTCGAGGTG
>WNGK01007162.1_pt1 | contig 26801 bp, 24 predicted proteins | sample 5400601 | NCBI WGS metagenome assembly WNGK01 (sample SAMN13153376, study PRJNA577476) | soil metagenome | isolation source: 60 cm soil or saprolite under Garry oak tree replicate 1 | place: USA:California | collected 2016-06-15
CGAGACGCGATTCGCATCCTATCCGTTTAAGAAGTATCGGCGCCGCAGGCAAGGAAGTTCTTGTTTCGGCCGAGACGCTTCGATTCAATCGCAGCAAGTGAAAACTCCGCCGCTAGGCTGCGCCGTTTTGCTCGCTCTTGTTATCGCCTCCGCTGTGCTCGCGTTGTTTGCGCAAACGCCACCGTCCGCGCCATCGCCGTCGCCGAAGGAATCTCCTCCGGCATCAGGAAACTACGATCTTCGCTGGGGCGTAAGAATTCCGATGCGCGATAAGGTCGAACTGAACGCAACGCTTTATCTCCCAAGAACAAAAGGTGGAACAATTACGCGCACACCGATCATTTTCACTCTCACACCGTACATCTCCGATACGTATCACGCGCGGGCCGCATATTTCGCTTCCCACGGTTACGCGTTTGCGCTTGTCGATGTTCGCGGCCGCGGCAATTCCAGCGGTGAGTTCGAGCTATTCGCGCAGGAGCCACACGACGGCCGTGACGTGGTGGAGTGGCTCGCGCAACAATCATTTTGCGACGGCAAGGTGGCCATGTGGGGCGGCTCCTACGCAGGCTTCGATCAATGGGCGACCGCAAAAGAATTGCCGCCGCACCTCGCTACTATCGTGCCCGCCGCAGCCGCACATCCGCCGCTCGATTACCCCTCCCTCGATAACGTCGGCGAAACCTATGATGTCCAATGGTTCACCTTTACCAGCGGGCGCGCCGCCCAAAACAATCTTTTTGGTGACCAAAAATTTTGGCGCACGAAATATTTGGAGACGTACAAGAAACACATTCCTTTTAAATCGGTGGATTCTTTCATCGGAAATCCGTCTGCCAACTTCCAACGCATTCTCAAGCATCCGACAGCCGATGCCTATTACGACGCGATGGTGCCTACGCCCGAGCAGTTTCAAAAAATCGCGCTTCCGATTCTGACGATTACGGGTCAATACGATGGAGATGAGCTCGGCGCGCTCACTTTTTACCGCGATCATATGGCGAATGCTTCGCCCGAGGCGCGTGGAAAACATTTTCTTGTAATCGGCCCATGGGACCACGCCGGCACTCGCACGCCCACTGATGAAGTCGGCGGCGTCAAATTCGGGGCCGCGGCGATTGTCGATCTTAACGACCTCCATCGCCAATGGTACGACTGGACGATGAGGAATGGCGGAAAGCCCGACTTCCTCAAAAATCAAGTCGCGTATTATTTGATCGCGGCCAGCAACAGCGGCGCAAATGGCGAATGGAAATACGCCGACAATTTCGCAGCTTTGATTGCAAATCCAAAAACTTTTTATCTCGAAGCAGGCGTGGGCCTGGGCAATAACGTTTTTCGCTCCGGGTTCTTCCATGAAAGTCATCCAAAAGAGCCTGAAGGCATGATTGTGCCGGGAAAATTTGTTTACGATCCGCTCGATACGAGCCGAGGCGAAAACGTCGAGGGCGTCGAGCCTGGTGAAAAGACTGCCGGTATCGACCAGAAATATGCGCTAAGCATCGGCAATGACGGCTTGGTTTATCATGGCGAGCCGTTGCGTGATGAGACGACGCTTGTCGGCTGCCCTGCCGTTTCGCTTTGGGTTTCCATCGATACGCCAGACACAGACTTGGAAGCCGACCTGTACGAAATCCAGCCCGACGGAACGAGCATCGCGCTTTGGAGTGACATTCGCCGTCTGCGCTACCGCGAGTCGCTGCGCGAAGCAAAACTCGTGAAACCGGGCGAAATTGTGCGCTGCGATTTCAATCCCGGCCTGTTTGTCGCGCGAAAGCTGATGAAAGGCAGCCGGTTGCGTCTCGTTGTTTCCGCGCCCAACTCGATTTTTTGGCAAAAGAACTACTGCTCCGGTGGCGTTGTTGCCGATGAAACCGCGAAAGATGCGCGCACCTGTCACGTGAAGGTCTATCACGACGCCAATCACGCGAGTGCGATCCAGTTGCCATTGCGCTGACTCATCGAATGAAAAGTGCAGCCATCGTGCTCGCGTTCTTTGCCTCAGCGCAGGCAGTGTTCTCGCAAGGCGAAGCGCTCGACAAACTCGCTAACGATTTTTGGGCCTGGCGGGCGAAGTATGCGCCGTTCACCGACGATGACGTTAATCGGATCGAGCGTCCGGGCGGCGTGCGCGATTGGTCGCACCCGAGCATCGACAATCGGCGAAAGGATCTCGCTGCGTTCGAAGCGCGCTGGAAGAAGATCGATGCAGGCAGATGGCCGATTCCGAAGCAAGTCGATTATCGGCTGATGGGTTCGGCTTTGTCGCGAGTGCGCTGGGAATTGGACGTCAATCCGCGATGGAAACGCGATCCCACCTTCTACATTGCGCAGACGCTCACACCGGTGGTCGAAGCCCTCACTGTGCCGGGGCCGTATGATGCCGCGCGCAGCCGGGAAATTCTGACGCGCATCGACAATATTTCGTCAATCTTGCAGCAGGGCGAAGCGAACCTGGATAAGCCGCCAGCGCCGTTTGCCACAGTGGCAATTCAAGCGCTGGACAATATTCGGCAGCGTCTGCACCAGATGGCGGCTGAGCTGCTAAGATCGACAACTCTCAAAGAGCAGGAATTGAACGCCGCAACCGATAGCGCGGCCGACGCGCTCGAGAAATTTCGGCAATGGCTTAAGGAGAAATTGTCTACCCTGCCGAAAGAAACCGCACTTGGTCGCGACGCTTATCTCTTTTTTCTCAAGAACGCCGCATTGATGCCGTATTCCCCGGAGGAACTTCTCGGGATGGGTCAGCAGGAATGGAATCGCGCCGTCGCGTTCGAAACATTTGAAAAGGAACGAAATCGCAACGTGCCACCGCTGAAGTTGGCATCGAACACCGACACTTGGATAGAAGACGCGGCCGCCAAGGAATTGTTGATCCGCCAATTTCTTGAAACCCATGGGATCCTCACCGTGCCGGATTGGGTCCAGCACTACACGCTGCGTCCGATGCCCGACTACTTGCATCCACTCGAAGGATTCGGTGAAACCGATGACTTTACTTCGCCGTCGCGACTGACGGAGAATTGCGTTCGCTATGTCGATCCGCCATCAGGGAACTTTGGTTACTTCTGGCGCGCGACCGCGGAAGATCCGCGGCCGATCACCGTTCACGAGGGAATTCCCGGCCATTATTTTCCGAAGGCATCGGATTTTATGCGGAAGAGATGATGTTGCAAGCCGGGCTCTTCGACGATAGCCCGCACACCCGCGAGATCATTTACAATTTCATGCGCCTCCGCGCGCTCCGCGTGGAAGTGGACGTGAAACTCGCGCTCGGCAAGTTCACGCTTGAGCAAGCCGCAAAATATTTGGAGGAGAAAGTGCCGATGGACGCGGACACCGCGCGCCAGGAAGCGATCGCTTTTGCAACCGGCCCCGGTCAAGCAATCACCTATCAGATCGGCAAACTCCAGATCATTAAATTTCTCGCCGACGCGCGCATGCAACAGGGCGAAAAGTTCAATCTTCGCGCCTTCCACGATTTCGTCTGGAAAAACGGCAACGTGCCGATTGCATTGCAGCGTTGGGAATATTTAGCAGCAACGGCCAATGTTTCCAACTAATCTGGGGTCTTGTAATTCGAGCGCAGTTTGAGGAACTTCTAATTTCAAAGTATGCGCGAGACCGTGCAGCCGCCGCCGCTACCATCCAACTCTAAGTCACGTTCAAAAGCGAAATACATTGTCATCGGCGCTGTCATAGGCGCGGCGATAATAGCGTTGGCGCTCGCATTTTTGGCGAGCGTCGCCGCTCCTAAAGGTCAGGCGTGTTTGGCTACAGGTGATCTAGATCAGATCCCAGTACCGACCACTTCTGAAAATTTGCATTGCTTCATCAATTTCGCGAATACGGATAATCCCTCGGGAACCGAAAGTTCGGTTCTCAACGGCCAGATGTTCAGGGGTTCCGTCCGGCACACGCGTAAGAGTGGCAAGCTTTGGGTCACCCGAAACCAAAGTGGAAATTTTAGAAGGAGCGTATGCCGGCCAATTTGGGTACGTCCCGTCGGAGTGGATTAACTACAAGTGAAATTACAGGTGCGTTTGAGAGCTGTCCGGCGGCGTTTCGCTCAACGCCTTTTCCATAGAGACAAAGCGCTGCTTATCGAAATCTTCTAACGCCTCGATGAAATCTTGAGGAACATCGGCAGATACGGCCTCGCGCATATGCTGGAGGAGGCGCTCTCGCTCCTCCTTCGGCAACGATTTGATCTCCCTAAGTATTTGCTCTGCTGTCATTCTCAGCGCTGGTCTTGTCGACAATTAATCATTTCTTGTTCGCCAGAGCAATACATCGGTCCGCGTAACGTTTCTTGAAGAAAGTGCTTGTATTACGGCACCAAGTTTGATGGACGAAGCGCGTGAACTATCGGTATCGCGCCGTTGAGAAATTTTGGCGGAACTTTTACAAACTATTGCCTGAGCAAAAGCAATCGGTTCGGCGAGCTTGGCAGATATTTAAGAGCGATCCATTCCATCCGTCGCTACGATCACATGAGATTCGCGAACTCTCGGCTAGAGCGAAGCACACCATCTATAGCGCGGTCATCGAATCGGACTTGCGCGTCATCTTTCGAATCGATGGTTCGTGGGTGACATCGCTCGACGTCGGCACACACAAGATTTACAGACAGTAATTGTCGATCTTAATCGACGATTTCGAGGCCCATTTGGCGGGCGGTGCCGGCGATGATGCGGAAGGCGGCTTCGTCGTCGCGCGCGTTCAGGTCTTTGGATTTCGTTTTCACGATGTCCATGACCTGTTTGCGGGTGACTTTGCCGACTTTGGTTTTGTTCGGTTCTTTGGAACCGGCGGCGATGTTCGCAGCTTTTTTCAATAACACAGCAGCCGGCGGACTCTTGGTGATGAAGGTGAACGACTTGTCTTTGAAGACAGTGATCACGACCGGCAAAATGTCGCCGGCTTGTTTCTGAGTGGCGGCGTTAAATTCTTTGCAAAATGCCATGATGTTGACGCCGCGCGGGCCCAATGCAGTTCCCACGGGAGGAGCCGGGTTCGCTTGACCCGCCGGAATCTGCAATTTGATTTGAGCTACGACTTCTTTGGCCATGGTTTTTAGACAGAATAAACAGAATCTACAAAAAAGGTTCTTTGAAAAATTCCTGAAATCATTCTGGTCATTTTGTTAATTCTGTCGAAAAATTAACCGCGTTCGACTTGCCAGTATTCGAGTTCGACCGGGGTGGCACGACCGAAGATGGTGACTGAAACACGGAGTTTGCCGCGTTCAGGATCGATTTCTTCGACGATGCCGTTTTGGTTCTGGAATGGGCCGTCCGCGACTTTCACGCTTTCGCCAACTTCGAAGCTGACTTTTGGTTTCACCTTTTCTTCGCGCTCTTTCATTTGCGCGAGCATGCTGTCCACTTCCGATTGCCGCATCGGGATCGGTTTGTCCTTGGTGCCGGCAAAACCGATCACGCCGGGTGTGTCGCGAATGAAGTACCAGGTGCGTCCCACGAGCTGATTATTCTCATCGAGCAGATGCATGTTGACGATCAGATAGCCAGGAAAAAACTTCCGCGTTGTCTCGCTTTTTTTGCCTTTTTTAATTTCCGAAACGCGCTCCGTCGGGACGAGTACTTCGTAAATCAAGTCACCCATCTCCTCGGTCTTGACGCGTTTCATGATGTTCTCGCGCACCTTGTTTTCCTGGCCGGAGAGCACGTGCACGACGAACCATTGATCTTTGCCTGCGAGTGTTTGTGCCATAATCAGTGTAGTCGGGTGAAGAAATGGACAAAGTTCACGAGAACAAAATCGAAGAGTGCGACATAACCGCCGAGCAACATCATCGCGACGATGACAACCACGGTCGAATCAGTAAGCTCCTTGTAGCGACGGAATCCCTTTTCCTTGGGGTCCCACGGCCAGGAAGCTTTCTGCAGCTCGACCTTCACTTCGCTGAAGAAGTTTTTTACCTTTGTGAACATGGGAACCGTTGAAGCATTGAATTATTATCAACATCCACAATTAAACATCCAAAGACCACGCCAGGAGGGACTCGAACCCCCAACCGACGGTTTTGGAGACCGCTACTCTACCAATTGAGCTACTGGCGTTTTTCCTCGGTAAATTAATCGAGAATTTCGCCGACGCGACCCGCGCCGACGGTTTTTCCGCCCTCGCGAATAGCGAAACGAATGGTCTTCTCCATCGCGATCGGCGTGATCAGTTCGACTTCAATAGAGATGTTATCACCCGGCATGACCATTTCCACGCCTTCGGGCAGCTTGACCGTGCCGGTCACGTCCGTGGTGCGGAAATAGAACTGTGGCCGGTAATTGGTGAAAAACGGCGTGTGACGGCCGCCTTCCTCCTTGCTCAGCACGTAAACTTCCGCCTTGAATTTCTTGTGCGGCGTAATCGACCCCGGCTTGGCGATGACCTGACCGCGCTCGACGTCTTCCTTCTTCAGGCCGCGCAGCAAAACGCCCACATTATCGCCCGCGCGCGCTTCATCGAGAAGCTTGCGGAACATTTCGATGTCGGTCGCGGTCGTTTTGGCTGTGGGACGAATGCCGACAAGCTCGACTTCCCCCATTTTTTTGAGCACACCACGCTCGACACGACCGGTCGCGACCGTGCCGCGCCCTTCAATGTTGAACACGTCCTCGATCGGCATGAGAAACGGCTGATCAATCGGTCGCTCTGGAACCGGGATGTAATCATCGATGGCCGCGACGAGTGCGAGCACCTGCTTTTCTGCTTCGGCATCGCCGTTGAGGGCCTTGAGCGCGCTACCTTTAACAATCGGGATTTTGTCTCCCGGAAATTCATACTGCGTCAGGAGATCGCGCACCTCCATCTCGACGAGATCGAGAAGCTCCGGATCATCCACCATGTCAACCTTATTCAGAAACACGACGATCGAGGGCACACCGACCTGGCGCGCGAGCAGGATGTGCTCGCGGGTCTGCGGCATCGGTCCATCGGCGGCCGATACGACCAGAATGGCACCATCCATCTGCGCCGCGCCAGTGATCATGTTCTTGACGTAATCCGCGTGACCGGGGCAATCGACGTGAGCGTAATGGCGCTTGTCGCTCGAGTACTCCACGTGCGCGGTATTAATCGTGATCCCGCGCTCTTTTTCTTCTGGCGCGTTGTCGATTGATTCGTATGCGCGCACTTCGGCCATGCCCTTCTTTGCCAGCGCCATCGTAATTGCCGCGGTGAGGGTGGTTTTGCCATGGTCCACGTGACCGATTGTGCCGACGTTCACGTGCGGCTTGTCGCGTTTAAATGCTTCCTTAGCCATTTCAATTCTCCTGGTTAACTAAACTACATATTTTCATTCAACTGTCCCTGCCGATCACGAGCTCATTCTCGAGCCCATGACCGGGATTGAACCGGTGACCTCGTCCTTACCAAGGACGTGCTCTACCAACTGAGCTACATGGGCCGCTCTTCGTCATCTCGATGCTCGCCGCCCTCTCCGTGGCGGAGCCGAACGACGCACCGGTTTCACTCTTTGCCAGAGAGGCAAAAGTCCCAAAGCCGCGTCAAATTTGCAATTTGAACGACCATGGGACCGCTTCGTTCCAGCAAAAAGCGTCCGCAAGCTAACCGCGCGCGTTGGTGTGTCAAAGAAATTTGTTCGCGCTGCCGGCTATCGAATTCGTCCGCTGCTTGTCTCTTCGGCTTTCCCTCGCGTTACCAGGCGCCCGATTATGGCAATGATAATGAGCACCGCGATCGCGATGCCGATGTTCAGCGGAGTAATCAAGCCGGGCTTTTCAGGAGTGGGCGCCGGTGTCGCCGTGGGGGGCGGCGGCGCGTTCTTCGCAGCCAACGCCGCTTGCACATATTGCAAGCGTTGAACAGTGTCGTAATCATCGGGTTTTAGTTTTAGCGCGGCTTGGTAATCAGCGACCGCCTTTTCGTATTGCATCATTGACGTGTAAGTAGCTCCGCGTCTAACCAAAGCCTCGGTGTCGGCCGGATTTTTCTCGATCAGTATCGTGTAGTCTGCAACGGCCGCGTCATAATTCTTTAAATTCCGGTTCGCCCAGGCACGCCGATCATAATTTTGGGGATCCTCCGGATTTTTTTGGTTTGCAGTCGTAAAATCTGCGACTGCCTTGTCCCACTGAGACAGCCCAATTTCAGCAAAGCCCCGGAATTTGTAAGCAATTGCGTTATCGGGCTTAATCTCTATCGCCTTACTGGCGTCGGCCAGCGCCTGAGCATAATCTTTTTGCAAGAGCGACGCTTGAGTCCGGCCGAGGTAGGCGCGTTCATCTTTCGGCGCCAGCTCGATGGCCTTGGAAAAGTCGGCGGCTGCTTCTGTCCCTTTTTCCAACGCGATATACGCAAAGCCGCGATTCTCATAAAACGCCGGCTGTTTGCCATTTGCTTCGATTGCTTTCGCAAATTCCGCGACCGCCTGTTCGTACTGCTTGGCTTCAAAAAATTGGTTACCCTTTGTGTACTCGCCCATTCCCGATTCGCCTTTCTCCTTTGCGGGCGCAAGACCGGCCATGGCGAGAAATCCGGCGGCCGCTGCAAATATCGTGATTCGATTCGTGATCATAATAGTTTCTTCTCCTCCGACTTACTTTTTGGGCGATTTATCGTTTCAAAGCGAGCAAATTAACTCACCAAAAGAAACAGAGCGATGAAACGACCGGATGCCACCCGAGAAATTGTCGATCAACGCCGTCGGGCCAATCTTTCAGAAGGGTACGGGGCCGTCTTCGCCACAATCGTCATCTGGTCAACGCCATCGCTCTTCCAATATTATCTGATCCGCTATTACGATCCGTGGGCGCAGAATTTTTATCGGTATTCGGTCGCTTGCCTGGCGATCGCGCCATTCGTCGTTTATCGGATGCAATTGGGTGGCCCGCGCTTCGATTGGCGCTCCGTTCTGATCTGCTTCGCTCCGTGCGTGCCTAACGTCGTGCATCAAGTCACGCAGGTTGTCGCATTATTTTACATGGGCCCGGGCGTTTATGCGATTTTCACTCGGTCCTCCGTGATTTTCACAGCGCTACTTGCACTCGCCTTTTTCCCCGAAGAACGCCAGGTAATCCGACAATGGCAGTTTCAATTGGGCACATCTTTGGGGTTAATCGGCGCCTTTGGTGTCGTCTGGTTCCAACCGGGCTGGAAGACCGGACACATTGCCCTTCCCGGATTATTCATCGCGTTTACGGCCACGTTTTGTTGGGCGCTTTACGGTATTCTCGTTAAACGTCCTTCCACCCAGCTTGGCTCAATCCGAAGTTTTGGCTTAATTAGTTTTATCACCTCAGCGCTCCTGCTCCCGCTCACTTGCGCGTTCGGAAAGATCAACACTCCGCTTCATGTGGGATTGCATGTTAATCTCACTCTTGTCGTCTCAGCGGTGACCTGCATTACGCTTGCCCATGTCTTGTACTACGTCGCCATCCGCGAGATCGGCGTTGCTCTCGCGCAAACGCTCCAATTGCTCTGTCCCGCTGGCGCGCTGGCGCTCTCCGCCTGGATTTATGGAGAGCGTCTCACTCACGCGCAGCTGTGGAGCGCCGCAATTCTCCTCTTTGGCGCATTCCTCGCTATGAGAGCCAAACCGGCGACAGCAATCGAATCCGCCGAAAATCTTTAGGGCTTTTTCAGCTTCACTCAGCATCGAGCATGTGGCATCGATACGATTTGCCGCCATAAAATGAATCTGAAAGCCTATCTCAAGTCCCATCAAAAAAAGATCGACCGCGCGCTCGATCGGTATTTACCGAAAGCGACTGTCAAACCGGTGACGCTTCACAAGGCGATGCGTTACAGTCTTTTCGCCGGAGGCAAACGATTGCGTCCGATCCTTTGTCTCGCGGCAGCGGAAGCTTGCCATGGCAAGATCGAGAATGCTCTTCCGCTGGCCTGCGCGCTCGAATGCATTCACACGTATTCGCTCGTGCATGATGACCTCCCGAGCATGGACAACGATGATTTCCGCCGCGGCCGTCCCACATGTCACAAAGTTTTCGGCGACGGGATTGCAGTGCTCGCCGGGGACGCGCTGTTGACGATCGCGTTTGAGATTGTGTCGAGGGCGAAACCGGCGCCGCGTTACGATATGTCGATCTTGCTCGGTGAAGTTGCACTTGCAGCTGGAAGTCAAAGACTCATCGCCGGCCAGGTCGCCGACCTCGAAGCCGAGGGCAGAAAGATTAATCGGGGGCAGTTGCGCTACATTCACGAAAACAAAACCGCGGCGATCCTCACAACCTCAGTGCGGCTCGGCGCAATGAGCGCGAATGCAGAACCCAAAAAGCTCCGGGCCATCACAAGTTTCGGACGCGGGCTCGGACTCGCCTTTCAGGTGATCGACGATATCCTCGACGTCACGCAAACCTCGGAAATGTTGGGGAAAAGCGCCGGCAAAGATATCGCGGCTAGGAAAGCGACCTACCCCGCTGTGATTGGTCTGGAAAAATCTCGGACTGAAGCCAGGCGACTCACGCGCGAAGCGCACGATGCGTTGTCGATCTTTGGCAGCAGAGAAGCTGAAGCGCTGCACGCTCTCGCCAATTATCTCCTCGAACGCGAGTACTGAATCACGTGAGCGCCAGATTCGGGTCGATCTCCTCTGTCACTTTTGATTCGAATCCGGCTTGCAATCGTAGTGACCCGGCAAATGCAATCATGGCCGCGTTATCCGTGCAGAGCCATGGCTCCGCGCTTTTAAATTCAAATCCTTCGCGTGCGCACGCGTCACCTAATTGGCCCCTCAATTCCTGATTACAACTTACGCCTCCGCTCACCGTCACAAGATCGACATCGTAATTTCGCGCTGCGGCAATCGTCTTGCGCACTAATACATCGACAATCGCCTGTTGGAATGACGCGCAAAGATCGGGGAGAAAGTCACCATGCAGTTTTGGCAATAAATAGCGCACCGCGGTTTTCAAACCGCTGAAACTGAAATTTTCCGAGTCGAGCATACTGCGCGGAAGATTAAACCGGGCCGGATCACCGCCTCGGGCGCGCTTTTCAATTTCCGGCCCGCCCGGGTAACCGAGCCCCAACATCTTGGCGACTTTGTCGAACGCTTCGCCCGCCGCGTCATCGACCGTGCGCCCAATCAGCTCGTACCCGGCCAGCCCGTGCACTCGAATCAACATCGTGTGTCCGCCGCTCACAATGAGCGAAACGTTCGGTTTCACTTCACCGTCGCTGAAAAATGGCGAGAGTAGATGTCCTTCGAGATGATTGATCGCGAGGTACGGTTTGCCGAAGCCGACGGCGAGCCCTTTGGCAATTGAGGCGCCGATCATCAATGAGCTGGCAAGCCCCGGTCCGCTGGTCGCGGCAAAAGCGTCCACGTTTGACATGTCGATCTTGCCACTGCGTGCCACGCGCTCGAGCAAGCGCGGCGCCTGGACAAGGTGATTGCGCGAAGCAATCTCGGGCACGATTCCCCCATGTTTTTCATGCTCGGCTATTTGTGAGGCGATTTCGCTCGCCAGCAACTCCGAGCCGGAGTGACCGTTGCGTCCACGCAAGATCGCAACGGCGGTCTCATCGCACGAGGTTTCGAGCGCGAATACTGTCATGTCGAGCGAAGTCGAGACATCTCTCACTGTTAAAACCCGTCTAAGGATTCAGAAATAGTAAGAGATTCCTCGACTTCGCTCGGAATGACAAAAAAGAGAAAATACGCGTTGCTATTTCTTCACCGCATCCGCTTTCGGCGCGTTTTGCTGTGCGTAAATCATGACACCCTTCAGCGCGTCGATCGCCCGCAACATCTGTGGATCTTTCGTCTTGATGATGTTTTTTTCTTCGTCCGGTTTCACGTTTTCGGCATTGCGCGCCGTGAAGAGCGTGCGCTCCTGCTCTGCCGTCATCGGAACGCGAATATTTGGCGTCACACCATTTCCCTGAATGACCTGCTTGCTCGGCGTGTAGTATTTCGCTGTGGTAAAGCGCACCGCGGAGCCGTCTGGTAACTGCATCACATTCTGCACCGAACCTTTTCCAAACGTTGTTTCGCCGACGAGGATGGCGCGATGCAAATCCTTGAGTGCTCCGGAAACGATCTCTGCGCCGCTCGCGCTGCCTTCGTTAATCAGGAGCGCCATTGGAAAAGGCGGACGCTCTTTTCTCGCCCCAGAAGTCGAGTAGTCATGCTGCTGAGAAGCAACGCGGCCCTGGGTCGAGACTACTTTTGTATTGGGCGGCAAAAATTGAGCACAAACGTCTACCGCGCTGTTCAAGAGCCCGCCTGGATTATTCCGGAGATCAAGAACGAGCGCCTGCATGCCTTGCTTTTGCAATTCATCGAGTGCTTTCGATAATTCCTCGGCCGTTGGCTCATTGAACTGAATCAGCCTGATATAGGCGATCTTGAATGGGCCACTCAGCTCCGCGTCGAGCAACTTGGTTCCTTTGACGCTTTGCACTTTGATCTCGGCGCGCTCCAGCGTGTAATCTTTGATTTCCTTCGTCGAAGGACGCAGCAGCGTGAAAGTTACTTTCCGGCCAGCTGGCCCACGCAAAACATTGATGGCGTCCTGGAGGCCCATCCTTTCCGTTGAAATGCCGTTAATTTTCAAAATCTGGTCGCCCGAAAGAATGCCGGCCCTGGCCGCGGGCGTGTCCTCCATTGCCGTGATCACCGTAGGCAGACCGTTTTTCATCGAGACCTCGATCCCGAGACCGTTAAAGCGGCTGCGAGTGTCCTCCTGCATGTCGCGAAAATCATCCGGATCCATGAATTGGCTGTGGGGATCAAGCGACGACAGCATGCCTTTCAGCGCCGCGGTGATCAGATCGTGATAGCTCGTCTTATTCCCATCTACGTAATCCTGTCGAATCAATTGGATGGCTTTTGCGAAAAGGGAAATTTGTGAGTAACCATTGTCGTCCTCGTTCTTTCCTGACTGCTCTTCCTGCGCGCAGACGCCGGAGAAAACGCCAGGGAGCAGCAGACATGCCAATAACAATATGACAATAGGACGTCTCATATTTGGATTGCCGACAGACTGGACAATCGCTCATTGGGAAAATTTTGGCAACGCGCAAAGGGCTGTCTAAGTTTGTAGCCGCGAATGAGGCCCATTCTTATCATAAAACCTTGCGCATTCATTTTTTCCTTGATCGCGCTGTCTCTGCCATGCAGAAGCAGTTTCGCCGCGCAAACTGCCGACGCCGAATACGAGGCGGTGGCCGAGGAATACATCAAAGGCTATTTCGCCGCCCGTCCGCTCGAGGGAACAGCTCTCGGCCTCCACGAATACGACGGCAAAATCACCGATTACAGCCGCCTCGCACTTGATGCCGAGCTTTCCCGGTTACGGCGGTTCGACGATCGATTGACGAAGTTCGACCCGAGCAAACTCAGCGCTCGCCAATCTCTCGATCTGAGAATTCTGCAAGCGGCCGTCAGGAAGGAACTCTTTCAAATGCAGGACATGTCCATCTTCGAGCGCAATCCGATGGTCTACGCGCGCGCAGCCGATGTGAATGTTTATGTGAAAAGGAATTTTGCACCGCTTGAAGATCGCGTTCGCAGCCTGGTTGCGATCGAATCCCAAATTCCAAACATCCTTATCGCAGGCAAAACGAACCTGAATGACGTGCTTCCCAAACCCTATGTGGAACTTGCAATTCAGATCGCAAGAGGTTCCTCGGATTTTCTGAAGAAAAACCTGGTCGCGGCGGTAACCGGGCTAAAAGACGAGCAAATTCGCGCCGCGTTTCAGGATACCAATCGCAGAGCAGCGAATGCTCTCTCCGATTATGCCGCGTGGCTGGAGCGCGAAAGACTTCCAAAGGCGACGCATGACTTCGCCCTTGGCACCGAAAAATTTCAGCGCCTGCTCGCTGAAACTGAACTTGTCGATCTTCCTCCGGAAAAAATTCTCGAGATCGGCATGAGGGAGCTGAAGACAGAGCAGACTTCGTTTGCCGAAGCGGCAAAAAAAATCGATCCCGACAAATCGCCTGCCGAAATCTTCAAGCAAATCCAAAGCGAGCATCCCACGCCAGAAAGTTTGCTTCCCGACATCGGAAAAAATCTCGAGCAGATCCGAAAATACGTCGTGGGTCATCATCTCGTGACGATTCCTTCGGAAGTGCGGGCGCGTGTCAAAGAGACGCCGCAATACCGTCGGGCCACGTCCTTTGCGTCGATGGATACGCCAGGCCCCTTCGAAAGAAGAGCGACCGAAGCCTATTATTATGTCACGCCGACCGAAAGCGAATGGCCGGAGAAACAAAAAGAGGAATGGCTGACCGCTTTTAATTATTACAACGCGGACATCGTTTCCATTCATGAAGTCTATCCCGGGCATTATGTGCAGTTTCTACGCTTGAACGCGTCGCCCGCGAGCAAAGTGGAAAAAATCTTTGGCAGCTACGCCTTCATTGAGGGTTGGGCGCATTACTGCGAGAAAATGATGATCGACGAAGGATACAGCGGCGCGCCGACTCCGGGTCCAACGCCAAAACCAAGTGCGAGCCCAGGCACAATCGCAACGCCGAAAGCGAAGCCGAGTCCGGAAACAAGTTCGAGTTCAAGTGTCGATGATATCAAACGCGCCGCCAAATATCGTATGGCGCAGGCCGACGAGGCGATGCTGCGTTTATGCCGCTTGTGCGTGTCGATCAAAATGCACACGCAGAACATGACCGTCGAAGAACATGACCGTCGATGAAGGGACGAAATTCTTTCAGGAGAATTGTTACTACGAGGAAAAACCGGCGCGGACGGAGGCGATGCGCGGCACTTTCGATCCCGGCTATCTCAATTACACGCTTGGCAAATTGCAGATCCTGAAACTGCGCGATGATTACAAGGCGCAACAGGGCGACGAATTCTCATTACAAAAATTCCATAACGAGCTGCTCAACCACGGCATGCCGCCCATTCGTCTGCTCCGCGAAATAATGCTCAAGGATAAAAACAAATGGGACGAAGTGTTGTAAATGGAAGTTAAAAAGGTTACAAAGTTCAAACGTTGAAGAATGGCCTCTGTTGTAACTCTAGTGACCTTGTAACTTCCTTTACCCTTCACGATTCTTCCGCGCTCGACTCCCCTAACAAGTCTTTCAGTAATGGCTGCGGATTGCTCGGCAGTTCTTCCACATCGCGCAACTTTTTCGTGATCGCGCGCGAACGCACTGCCACATTGTCCACCTGCCGTGCGGCCTGATCGAGCTTGTCTTTGACCGCGGATAACGCTTCGCCGAATTTTCCAAACTCCGTCTTCACGCCCGCGAGCAAATTCCAAACTTCACTCGAACGTCTTTGGATCGCCAGCGTCCGAAAACCCATTTGCAAACTATTCAGTAGGGCCGCCAGCGTGGTCGGCCCGGCGAAAACGACCCGGCAGTCGCGTTGCACCTGCTCCACTAAACCAACGCGACGGATCGCCTCGGCGTAAAGACCCTCCGTCGGCAAAAACATCAGTGCGAAATCCGTTGTCCGCGGTGGATTGATGTACTTCTGGCAAATATCTTTCGCGCATTTTTTCAATTGCGTTTCCAGGCTCTTCATCGCCTCGTCAATCGCAGTGACATCGCCCTTCTCCTGCGCGGCAATGAGGCGATAGTAATCTTCTGTCGGAAACTTTGCATCAATTGGCAACCAGACCGGCGCACCGTTTTCATCGCCTGGTAGTTTGATCGCGAATTCAACGTTCTCGGCGCTTTCTTCACGCGTTTTGACGTTGCGCGCAAATTGGTCCTGCGTGAGCACCTGTTCGAGCAATGCGCCCAGTTGTACTTCCCCCCAGCCGCCGCGCGCTTTCACGTTTGTGAGTACCTTTTGCAAACCACCGACGTCGCTTGCGAGTTGCTGCATCGCGCCGAGCCCTTGATGAACTTGCTCAAGTCTGTCACTCACGAGTTTGAAGGATTCACCGAGGCGCTTCTCCAGTGTGCCTTGCAATTTCTCGTCAACCGTTGCGCGCATCTTGTCGATTTGCTTTGAGTTGTCCTCCTGCAATTGCTTCAGGCGAACATCGACAATTGAACGCACGCCTTCGAGAGATTTGCTCAGCTCTTCGCGCTGCGCTCTCGCCAACGCACCTGCCTCCTCGCGATTTCGGGAAAATTCATCGCGCAATCCGCGATCGATTATTTCCAATCGTTTAACTAATTCTTCTTCAATCGATCTTGCGTTCGCGAAATATTCCCCGCGCGCCTCCCGGCGGCGGAAAATGAAAACCGCTGTGCCAACGAGAACTCCGGCACCGATGAAGCCGATAATGAGATAAAACAGTGGGCTCATTCTTCTTCTGTCATGTCGAGCGGAGTCGAGACATCTCTCATTGTTTAAAGGAAGAGATTCCTCGACTTCGCTCGGAATGACAAGCGCTGGTAGGGACGCCCCGCCGGACTGTCGCGTCCTGCCTCTAAAACCGCAGCTTCACCCCTGCGTACGCAGCGCGTCCAAGCGCAGGAAATCCAAAAACCTCTGCGTAATGTTCATTCGTCAGATTGTCGATCCGGCCAAAGATCGACAAATGCCGATTCACTTCATATTCGGCCGCAACGTTAAGGAAGCTGTAATCTTCAATGTCAAAATTCGGTCCACCGAAATTTAATTCTTCACGCGCGTTGACAAACTTTGCTTCTGCTGTCGTCCGCAGTTTCCTCCACCAAAGATACGAAACCGAAACGTAAACTTCGTTGCGTGGTCGCCGCGGCAACCGGGCGCCCTGTAATTGATTGATATCCGCTGATGAAGTCTTTTCGGCGTCGAGATAAGTATAGCTGGCGCTAAAAATAAGATCGAGGATCGGTTGCGCGCGTAACTCAGCTTCGAGTCCCTGAGTCCGTGCAGCACCGAGATTAAGCGTCTGAAAAAGCCCGTTGAACCCGATCACGTTCGACAGGTCGTTGTGAAAATAAGTCGCGCCCAGAACCACACGATGTCCCCAGAGCCGTTGCTCGATGCCGATGTCCCAACCGAGATCTTTTTCAGGTTTCAGTCCGAAATTGTTGCCAAAAATTTTGTCTTGACTGCTGGGCGGACTGAACCCGGTTGCAACGCTCGAGTGTAACGTCGTGTTCGTCTTGTCGATCTTGTAGCTGCCGGCAAAGCGGTAAGTCCAGACGTCGCCGAATTGATTGAAATGATCCAGACGTCCGCCCGCGACGAAAATCAAGTTTGTCATCGGCATCAATGTTACTTGCAAGAAGCCAGCCGTTTCGTCTGTGTGATCGCTTATGAATGTCGGCTGCGGACCAAAGATCTGGAGAACAAATGGCCTTTCCTGCCCAGCGTTCACCCGGCTGTAGAAGAATCCCGAAGTGACCGTTAGCCACGAAGTTGGACGCAAATCGTTTTGGTAATCGATCTGCGTCCTCTCAAATAGAGCGCGCGTCGGTCCGACAAATCCGTCCTGGTTCGGATCGTTTAACTGCCGCTCGTGGTCATAGCTGAAAATGAATTTGTGTTCCCACCAGTCATCCATTCGAAGATCGACATGTGGTGCGATGAGCCACTTTTCCGTCAGAAAATTGTCGAGCGGCTTCGGATTAAAGATCGTGTTCGGATTTCCTGTATCGCTCAACGAATAAGTGAACAAACTGCCGATTCGCAGCTGATCACTCGGCGACCAGCCAACATCCGCAATTCCTGCAGTGTTTCGATACTGATTGTTCGGGCGCGCGTTGTCCGTGTCGAGTCGGCTCGCGCCGATCGAGTAGTCGAAGTTGTCGATCTTGCCGTCGCTCTGGAGACTTTCGCGGAATGTGTCGTACGATCCGCCTTCACCGCTCAGCGTGATCCCCGGCGTTCCATCGCCTCGCTTGGTGAAAATCTGAATAACGCCGGCGAGAGCGCGGGGACCGTAAATTGTGCTCTGAGGACCGCGAACGACTTCGATCCGCTCGATGTTGTCCGTGGTCAGGTTCGCGAAATCAAACTGACCGGCGAGACCTTGATTGATCGGAATTCCGTCGAGCAGCACCTGAGTGTGTGCGCTATTCAGACCGCGCGTAAAAACAGATGTGAGCTGACCAGGTGTCCCGGTTTGGACAACTGACAATCCCGGAACTTCACGGAGCGCGTCGCTCACGCGCTCGATTTGTTTCTGTTCAATATCTTCCGACGTGATCACGCTCACGCTGGCGGGCGATTCCTCTTCGGGAATTTCGGTGCGCGTAGCGCTAACGATCACCGCTTCGGCCGTCGCTTCGCTGGGCGACGGTGCAGGCGATGGTTCCTGCGCGCGACTGATGATTGGCGCAAGCGTTAACCAGACTCCAGCGAGCCAAAGCCCGCAGCCATTTTGCTTCCACATAACAAGTTTTCCTCCATCTTTTGAGAGGCGGACTTGTTTGGCGGAGCCGCATCGTCCACGACTCTCATTCTTCTTTTTGCGAAGAAGTTTTTTCGCGCACCGCACACGCGGGCACGAATGAGGTGAACCGGACAAATATTCTGGCTCCTGGTTTTCGAAGAAGTTGAGAGTCTTTGGTTGAGAGATAAGAGCCGAAAGCATTCGGGGATTGGCCCAATGGGAAGTTGTATCCAGTTACAGCAGCGCAACTGCTCCCGATTCGCACGGGATTTCTTGCGCCGATCCACTTTTTCAAGCTCGCAAAGAACTGGATCGAGGAGTAGCGGCTTGCGCTTTATCTTTCAAGATTTATTTATCAATCCGCAATTAGCTACTCTCTGTGTCTTCAACTGATTCTTCTCCTAGTCTGATCATCACCGGCGGCGCCGGTTTTATCGGCTCCAATCTTACGCTCGCGTTGCAGGAAAACTTTCCCGATGCGCGGCTAACGGTAATCGACGATTTTCGCTCTGGCGATTTCAAAAATCTCGCCGGCTATCGCGGTGATTTCGTCGCCCAAAACCTTGCAACACTCGATTGGAACAAACAATTCGGAAACGAACAGGTCGACGCCATTTTCCATCTCGCATCGATCACGGATACAACGTTGCACGACCAATTTGTCCAGGTGCATGACAACGTGGAAAGTTTCCGCCGCATTTTGAACTTTGCCCGCTCAACCAGGACGCGAATCATTTATGCATCGTCAGCATCGACTTATGGCCCGGCAACGGAGGCCAGCGTCGAATCTAACGGGGCCGCGCCCGCGAACATTTACGCATTCTCCAAAGTGATCATGGACAATATTGCCATTCGCGCGGCCGCCGAATTGCCTGATTGGATCATCATCGGTTTGCGTTACTTCAACGTTTACGGGCCGCGCGAGGCACACAAAGGGGTCCCGGCGAGCATGGTTTATCATCTCGCCCAGCAGATGAAAGCCGAACAGCGTCCTCGCATTTTCAAACATGGCGAGCAGAAGCGCGACTTCGTTTATGTGAAGGACATCGTGGAGGGAAGCATTCTTGCGCTGGAGGCGAAGGAGAGCGGAATCTATAATCTCGGCTGCGGGCAGGCGCGCTCGTTTAATGAACTAGTCGACATTCTGAACAAATGCCTCGGCACAAAGTTGCCGCCCGATTACATCGACAATCCCCACGCCCATTACCAAAATTTCACGGAGGCAGATCTGGAAAAGGTTCGCAGCGCGCTTGGTTACCAGCCCCAATTTCCGCTCGAAGACGGCATAAGAGATTACATGAAATGGTTGTATCCGGAGGAAAAATCATGAAACCGAAAAAATCCGACTTGCTAGTCGAAGTCGTCGAGCACATCGACATCAAAAAACACAATGTCGTGCCACTCGTCGAGGCGATGAGCAAAATGGCATTCTCGGCGCGCGATCTCGGCCGGGCCGCGCAAATCTACGATGCGATGCTGCGCGAAGGGGATTGCGCGATCATTCTCTGTCTGGCCGGCTCGATTTTTTCCGCTGGCCTTAAACAGGTCGTTGTCGATCTCATCGAGCACAACATGGTTGACGCAATCGTTTCCACTGGCGCGATCATTGTCGATCAAGACTTTTTCGAAGCGCTCGGCTTCAAACATTACAAGGGCGAGATCAACATGGATGACGACGTGCTGCGCCGCCTTGGCATCGATCGGATTTACGACACGTACATCGACGAAGATCAGCTGCGTGTTTGCGATTCAACTTGTGCTGAGATCGCCGACAAACTCGAAACGCGTCCTTACTCATCGCGTGAGTTCATCCGCGAGATGGGACGCCATCTGAAGGAGAACACGAAGAACCGCGACTCGGTTGTCCTCGCTGCCTTTGAAAAAAATGTGCCCATCTTTGTGCCGGCTTTTAGCGATTGCAGCGCGGGCTTCGGGTTGGTTCATCATCAATGGCATCATCCCGAGCGGCATGTGAGCATCGATTCGGCGAAAGATTTTCTCGAACTCACCAAAATTAAAATCGAATCGAAGCAGAGCGGTTTGCTCATGATCGGCGGCGGCGTGCCGAAAAATTTCGCGCAGGACACAGTCGTGGCAGCGGATTATCTTGGGTTCGATGTTGGGATGCACAAATACGCTGTGCAGATCACTGTGGCCGACGTGCGCGACGGCGCGCTCAGCGGATCGACCCTAAAAGAAGCAAATTCGTGGGGCAAAGTCGATCAAGGCGCGGAACAGATGGTTTACGCAGAAGCGACGCTCGCGCTGCCACTCATCACCGGATACGCGTATCACAAAGGCGCTTGGAAAAATCGCGCGGCCCGAAACTACGCCGAGTTTCTCGACAAATAATATAGGGTGCCGGGGTCCGGTGCTTGGCACACACACGGCTACACCCTACCCTTCCCAGAAAAATTTTATCGGGCGATTAATTTCCACCGGCAGGCTTTTGTGAACGGGACAGTTGAGCGCGGTCTGCTCCAGTAATTCGCGCTGCGGATGATCCTTCGGCAACGGAACGTGAACCTCGGATGGCAATCCAACGATGCGGCGCGGTGCGTTCTTTGACATCTCTTTTTGCACCGACACGGTCATTCCCCGCAAATCGACACCAAGCTCTTGCGCTTTAATTCCCATGGTCGTGCTCATGCAGGTGGCGAGGGCAGTGGCAACGAGATCGGTCGGGGAAAATGCTTCGCCTTTGCCTTTATTATCAGTCGGCGCGTCGGTTGCGATTTTGGCGTTCGATGGGCCATGCACCGCGTCGCAATGCAAATCGCCGGTGTACTTAACAGAAATGCTGACCATTCCGAATTATGCGGCCCGTTTCTATGTTTGTCATGTCGAGCGGAGTCGAGACATCTCTTACCGTTCTCTGGTTAACAATGAGAGATTCCTCGACTCCGCTCGGAATAACAAAGGCCGTTATCGAGGAGTAATGAGCAATGTTTCCTGAATTTTGTCCGCGTGTCGCGCAAACTCATCTCGAAAAACACGCGTAAGATCGACATCGTGGAGAATGATCATGTCGGTATCGTGTTTTTTGCGGTTGTCATTTTGCCAGGCTTCGTTCCACCAGCAGAATCCAATGATGGCCGGCCATCGATTTGAGAATAAATCTTCAAGTGCGGATTTTGCCCAGTTCGCCGCATCGACATGTCGATTATGCAAATCGCAGCCGAATTCAGCGATAATGATTGGTTTGTTCGGCGCGATTTTGATCAACCGTGGGTAAGCGTCGCGCATTTTGAATCGAAAACTTTCCGTCCCGTCGCGAGTTGTCGGCGTTGTTGGTCCGTAAGCGCTGAACGCCACCCAATCGCAATAATTTTCTCCCGGAAAATAATTCTCAAACCGGTTCCATTTTCGCTCGGGCTCATCGAGCCAGTTAACATGCCAGACCCATTGCAAATTATCCGCGCCTTCAGCGCGCATGAGATCGACAATGTGGCGGTAAGCCGCGACGTACCGGGCTGGTCCTTCCTTTGCGCCGCCGTTCCACTTCCCATTCCAGCTAAACCAGTTTCCATTCGGCTCCGTGCCCCACTCGATTAAAATGCGCGATCCGAAATTCTTCGCCTCGCGCGCCCAGGCGCCAAGATCGACATCGAAATCTCCAGCGATAATTTTGCGAAGCGAAAACGTCTTCTCCGAATGTTTTTGATCGACATCCGAACGTAGCATCAACCGGATATACGGGACCTTTTTGAGATCGCGGATCCAACCACACATTGCGGCTGGAAATTTTCGTGATTCAAACCAGTTATCCGAGAAATAAATCCAGGCGGTCTCTTTGCCGACCGCTAGCTCGTAACGTGCAACACCTTCCGGCGTGACATCGTGCTCGGTCGGATCGTGCTCATCGGTCCCGACCCCGCCCCAGTAGAATCCGTGATAAAGCTTTCCGGACGGCGGTGATGCAATGCGCACAGACCCAGCTCGAGCGTGTGCAATGCACAAAAGCCCAAGCAAACATCCGGATAGAAGCCTTTTCACGCGGAAGGACGGTGATGTTGGCTCACGATCACCGAGTAGTTTAGAATAGAAAGTGCGATCCTCATAGAACGCCGCTACAACAAACGATCGCAGGTTGCGACCGATTCATTTGGCCTTGGCGATTCATGAAGTATGAACAAGAAAGTAACAGGCAAAGATTTAACGAAGGAACCGCCGCGCAGTCCACGCATCCGCGTTGGCGGCTACGCTATCCTTGGACGCACAATCGATAAATGTCGCGCGCTTGTGGCGGGGAATATCGGCGAATATCACTTTGATTGTCCGCTGGATAACATGCTCTTTGGCTTCAAGGGCGTAAAAGGGGACGATTTCAAAGCGCAAATCGAGCAGGGCGCGAGCGATCAGGAAATGGTTGAATGGCTCAATCGAAGCGGCGAAAAGAAAACACCGGAAGAAATCAAACGCTGGAGCGAGAAAGTGGAAATGGACAGCCTCTACAACGATCCCGAAAAGCGCGATTTCTTCAGCGAGGAGGCCAAGAAGCTTGGCCTCGATCCGGCAAAGACCACGACGTTTGAGTGGCTGGAATTGGACGACAAGGTATCTCACGCGAAAGCGGCGTAATTTTCCCGTAGCGAGTCGACAAGACCGCGAAGTTGCAGCCACGCTCCTGCGGAGCGTCCGGAAAATGAACGGCTCATAGAGCCGTGGCTACAGCAATTTGCCGATCTTAGGGCTCGATCGGCGGAAAAATATTTTCGGTTTCGCCGACATCAATCCCCTGCCGCAAGCGGCTGTGGCGAACGCTGTAGCCGAAGTAAATCAGCATACCGATGGCTAGCCAGACGATAAAGCGAATCCAAGTCAGGATGGGTAGGCTCAGCATCAATGCGAAACACAAAATTACACCGAGAATCGGAAATGCCGGAACGAAGGGGACGCGGAACGGGCGCGGACGCGTCGCTTCCGTTCGCCGCAAAATGACGACGCCGATGCAAACAAGAATGAAAGCGAAGAGCGTCCCGATGTTTGTGAGATCGGCGAGCGAGCCGATGTCGGTTAGCATGGCCACGCCGCCGACCGCGATGCCGGTCCATATCGTGGTGATGTAAGGCGTGCGGAAACGCGAGTGGATGCGCGCAAAGTATGGCGGAAGCAATCCGTCGCGCGCCATCGCCATAAAAATTCGCGGCTGGCCGAGCTGGAAAACGAGCAGTACTGAAGTCATTCCCGCCAATGCACCGGCGCTGACGAGCGCCTGCGCCCACGGCTTTCCGCCAAAAGCGGTTGCGACCGCGGCCGAATCTCCGAGATAGATCGTATATTTCTTCATGCCCGTAAGCACCCCGGACATGAGTACATAAAGCAGCGTGCAGATCATTAGGCTGGCGATCATCCCAATTGGTAAATCGCGTTGCGGATTCTTTGTTTCTTCAGCAGTCGTCGACACCGCATCGAATCCGATGAAGGCAAAAAACACGATGGCCGCGCCGCTCATCACGCCGCCAAATCCACTGGGCATGAAGGGATGCCAGTTGGTCGGGTTAACCAAAAATGCGCCGAAGGAAATGACGAATATAACCACCGCGACCTTAGTGACGACAATCCAGGTATTCGTCTTGGCGCTCTCGCGAATTCCATAAATTAAAAGCGTCGTCACAGCCGCAACAATTAGAAATGCTGGCAAATTAATCGCGATCGGATGGCCCGCGATGACCGGCAACGTGGTTGAGGAAAAATCCTGCAGCGTCTCCCCACCCTTCGCCACCACGTCGGCTGCCGTGCGGTGATCCGTCACAGCCCAGAGCGGAAATTTGAGTCCAAAGAGACTGCCGCATAGCTTGACGAAATATCCCGACCAACCAACCGCCACTGCCATGTTGCCCACGGCGTATTCGAGGATCAAATCCCATCCGATTATCCACGCGATGATTTCACCAAGCGTGGCGTAGGAATAAGTATAGGCCGATCCCGACACCGGAATCATGGACGCCAACTCCGCATAACAAAGAGCCGCGAATCCGCAGGCAATCGCCGCGACGATAAACGAAAAGACCACCGCTGGTCCGGCGCCAGGACGGCCGAGCACGATCGGTGCATGCGTGATCCATGATTGAATGAAGTTGAGCACTGGCGTCGTCATTTGCGACGCCGCTGTAGTAACGCGCTCTCCGGCCGCAGCCGTACCGGTAAGCGCGAAAATTCCCGAACCGATGATCGCGCCGATGCCAAGACAGGTGAGATCGAAGGCGGTAAGCGAGCGCTTCAGTTGGCGCTCGGGCGCGGCCGCTTCGGCCATCAAATGATCCGGGCTTTTCGTTTTGAAAAGTTGCAGAGCCACGGCGCGAGATCGTGTCATCAACAGGTTTGGCTGGTCAACCTAAAGTTTCCATGTCGATCTTGATTCGATTGGTAGAGCAAGACTTCCTCGAAATCGCGGGCCGAAACGATTCTAAATGGACGTTCCGACCGCGTTTTCATAGGCTGGCGGAGCGAATGGCCAACGAACCGACGAAGTTTATCCTGGGCGACACTGCAATCTCGGCCGTCGAGGAACCGGGACGAAAACGTTTCTTTCGTCGGAAAAATCGAGAGCGCCCGCCGCTCACGCATTGCGAGAATTGCGGCACGCCATTGACTGGACACTGGTGCGCGAAGTGCGGACAACCGGCGATCGACTATCGTCGCTCCTTCCGCCACGTCATTGCCGATGTCCTGGATTCATTTTTTAACTGGGACTCAAAATTCTTCGCGACGATCGGATTGCTGATAACGCGTCCCTGGCGCTTGACCAACGAATTTTTGAGCGGACGGCGCGTCCGGTATTTGCATCCGGCCCGGCTGTATTTGCTCGCCAGCATTTTGTTCTTCTTCGCTGTCACCTATTGGGTGAAATCAGCGCACCTGGACCCAAAAAGGCTCACACCTGAAGCGCGCGCCGAGATCGCCGCCGACCTCGAGAAGCAGAATCTCACGTCTGAGCAGCGGGCGAACGTAGAAAAGGCGTTGAAGATTCTGCCTCCGGAGACAGCGAGCAAGATCGAACAGGCTATCAAGCGCAAGGAAGCGCTCACCGAAACGCCCAAGACCGAAGACGCACCCGACGAAGAGCCTGAAGCAAAGAAGCCTGATAGCGCATTGCCGGAGTTTGAAAATACTGATTCTGCATCGCGTCCCAACCGATTTGAGAAGTGGATTGAAGGCCGCGCCAAAGAAAAACTCGGCGAACGCGGAACGAACCTTCAATTGTTTCTTATTACGATGATCAGCAACGTCCCTTACATGGTGCTCTGCTGCATTCCCCTCTTCGCCTTCGTGCTCAAAATTCTTTATCTGCGCAAACGCGTTTTTTACATCGACCATCTCGTCTACGCTCTCCACATTCACACGTTCGCCTACCTTGGGATCATGTTGATCGTGCTCGCCACGATGGGGCTGAATCGCAGCCTGCCGGGCGTTCTCGCCGGATGGATTGTGGGACTTCTCTGGACGATCTTCGCGGTGCAAATCCTCCTCTCGATTCACCGCATTTATCGACAGGGCTGGTTCATGACCGTATTTAAATTTTTTGCCGGCGGATTTGCTTATCTAGCCGTGCTTTTGGTAGCGCTAACGGCAACGTTTTTTATCACTTTGGCGATGGCCTGAAATTTGCCGGTGCGCTTTTTCAGCAGAAGATTTGCAATTCGCGCAAAAAGCGGCTCAACGAAGGTTACTTCAAGAGTTCGCGTGCCTTTGCCAGCGCATTGTCAATCTTCGCGACATCGGTTCCGGCCCCCTGTGCATGGTCCGGCCGCCCGCCGCCTTTCCCGCCAACGATCGGCGCGACTTCCTGAATAATTTTATTCGCCTGAAATTTCGCGACGAGCTCTTTGGGAACCACAGCCATTAACGCAACGCTCCCATTTGCCGCCCCGGCAAGAAAGATCGGGCCGTTGAACTTACTTTTGAGGGCGTCCGCCACCGCGCCTAGCAATTTCGCATCCGCGTCTGGTACTTCCGCCACGCAGAAATTCTTGTGTGAAGCCGCCAGTTCGTTTGCGATTCGAGCAGCCCGGCTCCTTAACTCTGCCTCGGAAGCTTTCGCGTTTTGCTTTTCCCAATCGTGAACCTCAGCCTCAAGTGTTTCCAGATGCGCGGCGCGCGCATCGAGCTGTTTCAGCATTTCAGATATGTCCGCTTTGCTTTCAAAACCGGGTAACGTCTCAATGTCAGATTTTTTCCGCATCAGCATTTCAAACTTTTCCTGTTGACGCGCGATTTCCTGCCTCGCCCAAGTGCGGGCCGCGTCGCCCGCAACCGCTTCGATACGCCGGATTCCCGCCGCAATTGCTTCTTCCTTCACGATCCGGAACAGCCCGATTTCTCTTGTCGATCTTACGTGAGTTCCACCGCAAAGCTCCATGGAGTAACCATTGAGCGCGTGCGGCGTCCCGCCGATTTGCAAAACGCGCACCGTGTCGCCGTATTTCTCGCCGAAGAATTGGATGATATCCTTTCGCTGTTTTGCTTCCCCGTATGGAATCTCTGTCCACGAAACCGCTGCATTTTCCGCAATCTTTTCGTTCACCAATTTTTCCA
>WNGK01001298.1_pt1 | contig 26797 bp, 24 predicted proteins | sample 5400601 | NCBI WGS metagenome assembly WNGK01 (sample SAMN13153376, study PRJNA577476) | soil metagenome | isolation source: 60 cm soil or saprolite under Garry oak tree replicate 1 | place: USA:California | collected 2016-06-15
TAATCGGCAATCATCAATCAGCAATTCCCTTCATGACCAATCGCACTCGCACGGACGTGTTGTTGATCGCAGGCTTCTGTGCGTTTCTGTTTTTCTACGGCCTGGGGTAGTTTGGGCTGATCGGCGCCGACGAGCCGCGTTACGCTCAAGTCGCGCGCGAGATGCTTGAACGCCACGACTGGATCACGCCCGTACTCGGCGGCCATCCGTGGCTGGAGAAGCCTCCTCTGTATTACTGGCAGGCGATGCTGGCCTACTCTGTATTTGGCATGAGCGACGTGGCAGCGCGCGTTCCGGCGGGGATTGATGTAACACTGCTGGTGATTGCGGTTTATCTTTTCTTCCGACGATTTCGTCGCGGCGTGGAGGTGGACGCTGCGCTCATCACGGCTTCCTGTGCGGGCGTGATCGGCTATGCCCGTGCGGCTTCGATGGACATGGCGCTGGCCGCGGCCTTCGGCGTCGGGATGCTGGCCTGGTGGGCGTGGCGCGAGAGCGGGAAACGCATTTATCTCGCTGTGTTCTACGTCTGCATGGGGCTGGGCATGTTGGCCAAGGGGCCGGTGGCGCCGTTTCTGGCAGCGGTGGTCATCGTGGTTTTCGCGCTGGTGGCCCGCGAATTTCGCGTCGTCTTAAGGACGCTGTGGCTGCCGGGGATTCTCCTGTTCTGTGCGATCGTCCTGCCGTGGTACGTCGCGGTGCAGATGCGGAATCCGCAATTCTTTCGCGAATTCATTCTGCAGCACAATCTGGCCCGCTTCTCCAGCAATCTTTATCACCATCCCGAGCCCTTCTGGTATTACCTTCCTGTCACAGCGCTCGCGTTCGTGCCGTGGACGGTGTTCGTGGTCGCGGCGTTCGTCGAATCGGTACGAACCTGGTGGGGGACGCGCGAATCCGTTTCTGCTGAGACTGATCTCGAATTGCGGTTCAATCTATTCGTTTGTTGCTGGCTTGTCGTGCCCGTGGCGTTCTTTTCGATCTCACAGTCGAAACTTCCCGGCTATATCCTTCCCGCAATTCCGGCCGGTGCCGTGCTGCTGGCGGGTTATCTACGCCGACATCTGGCGGAGGAGAAAGAGGAATCGGTCTCGATGGGACTGGCGCTGCTGCACGCCCTGGTGGCGGACGCGCCGATTGTTCCGTCGCTGCTGATTGCTTACGTGGTAACGCAGCACCGACTTCCTGCAGGGCGGCCTATGCTTGTCGCGCTCGCGGTTGCGTTCGTTCTCTGTGCCGCGATCGCGTTGACGCTGGTCAGCATGCTGCGCCTGCGCATGCTGCGCTTTATCACTCTGATTCCGGTGGTGTTGTCGGTGGCGGCGGTGCTGAAGCTCGGAGCAACATCCGTTGATCAGACGCTCTCGGCGCGTCCGCTGGCGGTTGAAATCGCAGGAGTGGAAACGCATCAGCGTCCGCTGGCGGTGTATGGTGTTCCGCGCGAGATGGAGTTCGGACTCACGTTCTATCGCAACCAGACGGCGGTGCGCTACGAAGGGGGGAGCGTCCCAGTGGAGGAACATCTGCTGGTGGCTCCAGCGACGTGGAAGGTGAATGTCGCAAAGGAAACGGCGGGGCGGCGTGTGTTGCTGTTGGGTCATTACGCGCCGCAAAATGTAGATTATTACTGGGTCTCGGCCTCAGGCGCCAAGCCTTAACGTACGCGGCCGCCCAAAGCGGCCCCGCGACGCGTTTCAGCGTTCTTTGCGGATACCGAGTATCCGCGGTAGTTAAAGATTTTGACCGGAGAGACCGCGGAGGCGCAAAGTTCGCGAAGACGCCCTCCGATTGAAAAACCACTTGTCACCTGTTGCCACCGCTTGTTCGCGCCGTTTGCCTCCGGTCGGCGAACCAACTACACTCGAAATTTTGCCACGATATTGCCGCAGCCGCTTGGCGGTTGCCGCTGCAGGAGACCTTTGGAGATTCTCGACCTCAGGCATTTTTCTTCGGTTGACCTGCGTCCGCTGCTCGAGGACGAGACCCACCTTTGGGCGCGCCTGCTCTCGTGGGATTATTCCGGCTCGGCGGAGATGATTCTCCGCTATGTCGACGCGAAAATCCTGCCCGGCTACGCGGCGGTCGATCGCGGCCGCGTCTTCGGCTACTCGTTTTTTGTGTACGAGGGCAACAAGGGAGTGATTGGCGACCTCTACGTGACCAATGGAAACCGCCTGCCCGACTCGCGCCAGGTCGAGTTGCGGCTATTGACACATGTAATCGAAACGCTGCAGCAGTCTCCGGGGATTCACCGCGTGGAGGCGCAACTGCTGGCGCACGACACCAACGTGGTTTCGCGTCCGTTTCTCGACACGGGGTTCCAACGGCACCAGCGCCTGTTCATGACATTGGCGTTGAATAAATCGGCGTTGGAGAAAGTCCCGACTCATCCTGAGATTGAAATCCGGCCTTGGATCGACAGCGATTACCAACCTTCTGCCGCAGTTATTACCGCTGCATATCGCGGCCACGTCGATGCCCAGATCAACGATCAGTACCACACGCTGAGCGGATCCCTGCGCTTCCTTAATAACATTGTGCGCTTCCCGGGATGCGGCGTGTTCGACGCCGAGTCGTCATTCGTAGCGCTGGATCGAAAGGCGAAGAATCTGATCGGACTGATCCTGTGCTCGCGTGTCCGCAAGGATGTGGGCCATGTTACGCAGGTTTGCGTGTTGCCGGAGTATCGCTCGCGTGGGATCGGAGAGTCGTTGCTTGAGGCCACGGAGGGCAGTCTGCGGAGGCGAAATTTCTCCCTGCTATCGCTGACGGTGACGGAAGCGAACGCGCGGGCAGTTGCCCTTTACCAGCGATTAAATTTCGAGTCGAAGAGAATTTTTGATGCGTTCGTGTGGGCGGGGTAGAAACGCTCTTAGCTATTGGCTCTTGGCCTTTAGCTTGTTCGCGGCGGGTATTTGGTTCCGAATCGAGGTTGAGATTCAAGCCAAGAGCTAAAAGCCAAGAGCTAAAAGCCAAGAGCCAAGAGCCAAAAGCTATCTGCGCAACACCCACATCGCCCAGCCCGCCACCAGCACGCCACCCAGGAACATCGCGAAGCAGTAGAGGCCGTAGCGTACCATGTCGCGCGTGCTCTCGCGGTGGGTGATGCCGAATACGACGGAGGCGAACAGGGCGAACACCGCTGCCGCGCTGAAATGATTAAGAGTGATGGTCACTGCGCCGGTCTCCGAGTGTGGGTCTTAACTGATAGCCGATAGCTGAAAGCTGGTTCACTGTTTTTTCCCGATGGCGATATGATACGCGTCAGCGACGGCAATAAAGTTCAGCAACCCCGCGACGATCATGAATTTCGTTCCATAGTCGGCGGTGGCGAATGCGATCGCGCCCTGGCCCCAGTCTGCGGCCAGGGTCACAATGTAAAGGCCGCCCGCGCCCACGTCGCCGATGAAGCCAAGAATGTCGAGAATATCACCGCCATTCGCCTTATAGATGCGACCCTGCATCGCGAGCCCCAGTACGAAGAGCGTCGCAATCGACACAAACAGCAGCAAGCCGCGAATCCAGCGCTTCTGAATGATGTGTCCCGCGCCAGGAATCAGCCAACCCACGGCGGGAGCCAGCACGGCCATGGTGCTCACCGGTTCTGTCTGCGCTGCTCTCGTTTTGTCTACCGATTTCTCAGTCGTCGAATTAGCCATTCAGATGTTCACAATCTCGCGTTGGATTTTCCCGGTCACTTCGGCGGACTTGGCGCGCACCAGCACATTCACTTCGCTGCGCACCCCAAACTCCGGCAGATAGATGCCGGGCTCGATGGAGAAGCAGGAGTTGGGAAGAATCTGCCGCTCGTCGTGAATTTCGAGGTCGTCCATATTGGCCCCGTTGGAATGGACGTCGGTGCCGATGGAATGTCCCGTGCGATGGATAAAATAATCGCCGTAGCCGGCTTTCTGGATATGGCCGCGCGTGGCGCGATCGACTTCCCATCCGGCGATGCGGCGTCCGGTGTTGACGGCGTCGAGGGCGGTCTTCACGCCGGCGTCGCGCGCGTCGCGCACAATCTGGAAAATCTCCTGCATGCGACCCGACGGCGCCGCGCCCACGAAACCCATCCAGGTAATGTCGTAGTACACGGCGGCGGGCGTGTTCTTCTTGCCCCACACGTCGAGCAAGACTAGATCGCCCTCGCGAATCGGAACCGGATGGCTGGCATGCGGCTCGTAGTGCGGGTTGCCGGCGTTTGCGTTGACCGCCACAATCGGTGGATCGTCGGTCACCAGATTCTCACGGGCGAAGGCTTCCATGAACCACTGCTGGATTTCGTGTTCCTTGGCGCCGCCGTTGCGAACGCGACTGCCGATTTCTTTGAACGCCGCGGCCACAATGGAATCGATGCTGTCGCGCGCCGCGAAGTGTGACTGAATCTGCGCTTCCGTCCAGGTCGACTCGAACTGCGCGACGAGATCCGCGGAACTAACGATGTTTTTTCCCAGACCCCGCAGCAAGTCGATGGTGCCGCCATCCACCAGCGAAATGGTGAACACACTGTTGTTGGGCGAGTACTGCATGGCGAGGTCGCGGTGTTGCGCCAGAATCGATTTGAGCTGATCGAATAATTCCTGCCATCCGGAATACTGGTGTTTCTTGCCGGGCAGGGAATCGAGGTGGCCAGCCTCGATCTTATGCACCAGCTTGACCGGTTCGCCTTCGGCGGGAACCAGGTAGAACCAGCGCCGCGTCACCATCAGGCTCGCGGGCAGGCCGAGAACCCGGTAGGCAATGGGGTCGCGATGATGGTGATCATAGAACAGCCACGCGTCAATATTGCGTTCACGCAGCGCGGACTGGATGGCAGCGAGGTCCATGGGCAAACTCTTATTGTAAACAAGAGGGAGGATTTGGGCGAATCGCCGGACTACACTTTGTTAAACTCTCGCCGGATGGTCTCTTCAGCACACGCAGCCGATGGCAAGCGCGTCCGCCTCGAATCGATCGACGTGGTTCGCGGCGTCATCATGATCCTGATGGCGCTCGATCATACCCGCGACTTCTTCGGCAACTCCGGCATCAACCCGACTAATCCTACGACTACCACGATCCCACTGTTTTTCACGCGCTGGATTACGCATTTCTGCGCCCCCACTTTCTTTCTGCTCACTGGCACGGGCGCGTACCTCGCACGCCGCAGAAAGTCGACGAGCGAGCTGTCGCGATTTCTGCTCACCCGCGGCCTCTGGCTGATTTTTCTGGAGTTGGTGGTCTCACGCGGTTTGGGATGGCAATTCAACTTCGACTATCGCGTGACCCTGCTGCTCGTGCTATGGGCGCTGGGCTGGGCCATGATCGTGCTCTCTGGGCTGGTCTATCTGCCGCCGGCCGCGGTTGCGGCCTTCGGTATCGTAATGATCGCCAGCCACAATTTATTTGACTCTGTCCGGTCGGTGTCTTGGCTGTGGTCCATCCTCCACGTTCCAAGCATTCTGGTGGCAACGCCGCGCTTCACTGTATTCGTCGCCTATCCGCTCATTCCCTGGGTTGGTGTCACGGCGGCCGGCTACGGTCTCGGGCAAATTTACAGGTGGCCCGCGGACCTGCGCAGGATTTTTCTGCTGCGTCTCGGCCTGGGCTTGACTGCAGCTTTCTTCGTCGTGCGAGCCATCAATTTGTATGGCGATCCGCTGCGCTGGAGCACGCAAAAATCCGCCGCGTTCACGGTGCTGTCATTTCTGAACACCACAAAATATCCTCCGTCGCTGCTGTTCTTGCTGATGACCCTCGGCCCGGCAACGCTGTTTCTATGGGCGGTGGATACCGCAACGCCGCGCTGGCTGCGTCCGGCACTCATCTTCGGCAAAGTGCCAATGTTCTATTACCTGCTGCACATGCCGCTGATTCATCTGTTGGCAACGGTCGTTTGCTATGCGCGTTACGGGCAAGTGCAATGGATGTTCGAGTCTCCGAACCTTGGTTCGTTTCCAATCACTCCGCCGCCGGGCTGGGGATACCCGCTGCCAATCGTCTACGTGATATGGATGGTTGTGGTGGTTACGCTGTATCCGTTGTGCCGTTGGTTCGCCGGCGTGCGGCAGCGACGGAGTGATCCGTGGCTCAGCTATTGTTGAGATCGAACTGGGCGAGGCGGGACGTTTGAACCGTCTTTGTTGATTATGAAACTGGAAGACACGGGCCGGAAAGAGGCCGGAAGGCTACCATCATCCACTGATATCCCAACGTGGATAAATCTTTTAGTGTTCTCCAAGAGTTCGACTTCCACCTGATATTTCCTGGACTCGAATTCGAGTTCGTAACATTCACTATTGGGCAACTTCGACATGACTTGCGCATAGGACATCGTCGACCATTTCTTAACTTCATTCTCCAGAACCGGTCTCCATTCCTCCCGACGAGCCTTGATTTTGTTCCAGTATCGACGCCAAGGGTTCTTCACGGTAGCCGCCTCATGCAGCCATCAAAACAGTCAGGTGGTCAGAATTCGCTTCTTCAGAGCTGGGGCCAGAGTTTCGCAGGCCGTCCTCAGCACCAGGCGCGGAGCCCTCCCGCGAATCTTCATCAAGTACGGCACGGTGCGCTTCGGATCGTATTTTGCAGTCTCCCGTAACAGCCAGCCGAGGCCTTTCTGCACCAGGTCGTCATCATCGGCGAGCAGCGCGTCAGAAAGCTTCACGATCTCGGGGAAGAACATTTTCGCCCGTGTGCCACGGATCAAAGCCACGCAGGCCGCTCGCCGGTGCCACCGTTTCGCCGACTTCGCCCAGCGGAACACCTTCTTCACCCGCGCCGGGTTGGCCGCTACCATGGGAGCGATCAGGTCGTGGACCAGAGCGTCGTGATCGGCCCAACTGCTGATGCGGTCGAGCCACGATTCGAATAGCTTGAACTCGCGATCGCCAAACTGCGCGTCCATCTTCTCGAGCAAAAAAACCGCAGCGATTTTTTCTTCCAGCATGCTGCCGGAAAATAGCTCGTCGGCCACTCCCAGAAGAAAATCGAAGTCCTGCTCGTTCAACATCTCTCGCCGGAGCTGCCGCATCGCCCGCCGAAGATCGGCTGTATACCATCCGTGCGACTTGATCTCTTCTTTGAAGAACCACTGTACTCCGGCGGAGTGCTCGGGTGATCCGCCGTTCTTGAGTGCGATCCGTATTTGCGCGGCGACTTTTGCCGGAGTGCCGCTGAATTGCCCAGAAGTATCGGGCGCCTTCGGCTTCGGAGCGCGCGCCATTTATTTCACCTCGATTGTCCTCTCAACCCTGACCACCCGATCGTAGATCCACAACAGCAGCGTTGTGACGACGCCAACTGCGACCACCGACCACCAGACGAGTTTCGGCTGGTGCATCTCTTCTCCAAAATGATGCATAAGCCATCCGCTGAACTTGCCCGCGATAAACGATCCGATGCCTAGGGGAAGAAATGCGAAGCCCATGTAGGTGCCTTGCTGTCCCGCTGGGGCGAGACGCGAGATGTAGTCGTAGTAGCGCGGTTGTTGCACGATCTCGCCGATCGCAACCACGACCAGCGTGGCCACCGCCATCCAGACCGAGGGATGCACGATGAGAAGAATCCAAGCCAGACTCGAGATCAGCGTCCCGAGTACGATGGCGTGAAACGCGTGCATGCGCTTGGTGAGAAACCCAATCACCATCGTGAAACAAATCACCACGATCGGATCGGTGGCGAGGATTCGTGCCGTGTCGGCCTTGGGATCGATGTATGCGGAAATATAGAGCGGGAGGGCGATGAACTCCTGCCAGAAGACCACCCAGTATCCGGTGAAAATCAGCAGGAACAGCATGAAGCGCGGATTCGAGAGAACGGTCAGGAAGTTTTTGCCGACTTGGCTGAGACTCGCCTTTTCGCCTTCGTCGGCCGGGCGCGGCTCTTTGAAAAGGAGTAGCACGACGAAGAGCATGAGAAACACGCTCAACGCGGCGATGCGAAATACATTTTCCACGATGCCATGCTCTTGCGCCCAGGAGGCGAGCAAGGGCCCGGCCGTGCTGCCGACGTTCACCAGCGTGTAGTAAATGGAGTATCCCACGGAGCGGACATTTTCTTTGGATGCCCGCGCCGTGGTTCCGACCACGCTTGGTTTTACCAGCGCAACGCCGAGCGCGGGCAAGACCAGGATGAACGCGACCAACGCGACCAGCGGCACATGATCGCGCAAGGGAGCGAGCCATGAGGAGCCGATTGATCCCATCATGAAATAAGCGATGGTGAGAATGAGATAGGCCAGCGAAAGCGCGCGCCTGAAGCCGAGACGGTCGGCGAGGGCTCCGCCTCCTACCGCGAGAAACCAGACCCAACCGCCAAACATTCCGGTCAGGCTGCTGGCGCGCTCGACGTCAAAGTGCAGGCCCTCGTGCAGGTAGCGCGCCAGGACCGCAAACACCGCGTAGTATGAGAGACGCTCAAAAAGCTCGCTGATGTTGGCGACCCAGAACGGCCGCTCGAAACCGGTACGGATTTCCTCGAAGCGTTGGGAGAAGGTCAAATTGGCTCCTGTGGTTGTGTGGCGCGGGATCCCCCGCCCGCGATTAGTCGCTCAGTCGATCGCGAACGTATTGGGTGGACACTCCCGCTACGCGAATCACTTTATTCCGGCTGGTCTGGCCGGACGCAATGGTAACGGAAGATCGCGGCACCTTCAAAAGTTTCGCGAAGAATTCGATGCATGCGGAATCGGCGCGGCCGTCGATAGGAGGTGTGGTGAGCGAGACTTTGAGCGCGTCGCCGAGCTCGCCGGTGATGGCGTTTTTGTTCGCGCGCGGGTGTACCTTGATGTTGAAGGTTGCGCCGCGGTCTGATTCCCGAATCGAGATCAAGTATTTTTCCCCAGTGAAAATGTCGTTTCAATGATTAGCAACAAGCCCACCACTATTATTTGCGGATTGCCCCACGTGCGGGCCTTCCCGATGCTGATCATCAACGCAACAACAAAAGTCAGCATCAAGAGGTTGGCGCCCGTGCAGAACGTCTTCAGACTCTTGACCCCATCGCCGTTGCGAAGACGCAGTACATTCAACATTGCGGTGAACAGCAAAGCCAGACCTGTCCCGAAGATCCAGATTCTGCCCGCGTAAGTTCTCGGCACGAGCAAGCATGCGACAATGGCCGCAAGGAATAATGCTCCGGCGCACAGCCGATCAAAAGGTTTCATAGCTCCCGGGTCAGGCATTCGCTCGCATCCCAAAGATCGCCGTGCCCACGCGCACGCAAGTCGAGCCCTCCTCGATCGCCACCTCGAAATCGTGCGACATGCCCATGGAAAGCACATCCATGCCAACCGCAGGGAAGTTGCGCGCAGCAATCGCATCGCGCAATTCGCGCAGCTTGCGGAAATAGGGTCGCGCTTTCTCGTGATCATCTGTGAACGGAGGCACGGTCATGAGACCGCGAAATTCCAGCGCTTCAAGTCGCGGCGCCGCCAGCAGCAATTCTTCCAGTTCCCGCGAATCCGGCGCGACTCCACTCTTGGCCGTTTCGCCGCCGACGTTAATTTCGATCAGCACTCGCAATCGCTTTTTCAGGGCGCGTGCGGCGGCGTCTAACTTTTCCGCCAGCTTTACGGTGTCGACCGAGTCTACCGAGCTGAACAGTTCTGCTGCCTTGCCGGCCTTGTTGGTCTGCAGGTGTCCGATCATGTGCCACTCGGCTTCCACTAAATCGGCGAGCGCGCCCGCTTTTGCGGCAAACTCCTGGACACGATTTTCTCCGAACAGACGAAGTCCGGCGGCGTGAGCTTCACGAATGCGCTCAGGTGGGTGCGTCTTGGTCACCGCCATCAGGGCGATTTCTTCCGGACGCCGTCCCGCGCGGCGCGCAGCCGCTGCCAACCGTTCGCGCACCGCCGCGATGCTTTCAGAAATCAGCATAAGAACAATAACCACAAAGGACACGAAGGTACCGGAGGATACTTGGAGTTTCCTTCGTGCTCCTTCGTGTCCTTTGTGGTTCACGCACTTACATCATCGCCGTTGGCGGTGCCGGTTCGTTGGGATCGCCGGCGCTCGATAGCGGGAGGAAGATCATCAGGCCGGCCAGCAGAGCCATCACAATGACTCCGCCCAGATATAGCGGATGGTCAAAGATCTGCGCCGCCTTGACTTTGTTAGCCCACGCTGCCGCAGTATGTAACCACCCTTGCTGCGAATACGACAACGCGATTACTCCCGCCCACAAGAGCCCACAGATTGCCTCGCCGGCGATCAAGCCTGAAGCTGTGAGGACTCCGGCATTGTCTGTTCGCGCCTGTTGAGCTGTGTTCAAGCCGCGCCGCTTGGCCATCCAGTCCCCGATCGAACGGAAGACTCCACCCAGGAAAATGGCGAAGGTCGTCTCGAACGGCAAGTACATTCCCACCGCTACTAGCATCGGGCTCTTCACCTGCATCATGATTAGCGCAATTCCGAAACAGACGCCCACGACGACAAGAGGCCACGGCATGTCGCCGCCGACAATGCCGATTGCCAGAGTAGCCATCAGCCCGGCCTGAGGCGCCGGCAGCGCCCGGCTTCCGAAACCGAAGGCGGTATGGAGCAGGTAGAGTGGCCAGTACATGACCAAACTGGCCACCACGACTGCAATCAACTCAGCATTTTGAATCTGGCTTGGCGTGCCGCCGAGAATGTAGCCGACTTTGAAATCTTGCAACAACTCACCCGCGACCGCCGCTGAGACACAAACGACGGCGGCCACTCCGAGCACTGTGGCGACGCCGGAAATTCCGTGAACGCCGAGAGCGACCATCAGCAGCGCCGCAATGATTAAGGTCGAGAGAGTGAGCCCGGAAATCGGGTTATTAGAAGACCCAATAAAGCCAACCAGGTTGCCGGATACTGTCGCGAAGATAAATCCCACAACTAGCATAACGACGGCCGCCAAGACCGCCGGCCAAACCAGCCCCGAAATATTGATGTAAAGGAAGCACATCAGCACAAACATGACCGCGATCAGGCCGAAGACGATTTTCGAGCTCATGTAGCGTTCGGTGCGTGAGAGTTTAGCCTGCTGCTCGGCGGTTTGGCGAAGATCGGAGAAGGCCTTTCCCAGTCCCGCAGTCAGACTGGCCCGCATCTTGTACAGTGTGTAGGCCGCACCCACCAACATGCCACCCACGGCGATCGGGCGCACAATAAATCGCCACACTGCGGTTGCCATGGTTGCCCAGTCATCGGGTGTATCTGCGGGAATGTACTGCTTGAGTTGTGGGCCCAGAAAATACATGAGTAGCGGAACCATCAGACCCCACGCCAGCACACCACCCGAAAACTGAAGTGCGGCCAGCCGCAGCCCGATGATGTATCCCACGCCCAAGTACGCTGGGCTCACACTTGGAGCAGGGGCCATGCTTCCGCCCCCCGCCGCGAGCACATTCGTGCTTCCGACTGCACCCAGCCGGACTTGACTGCGGCCCAGGGCACCCACGCCAAAGTGAAAGTCTTTATCCGAGGCAAACAACCCAAAACGCCCTAGCAGGTAAACTACGCCGCCGACGCCGATATTCCAGAAGAGGTATTTCGCGGCCTGCGCGCCGCGCTGGCCTGCCTTATGAATCTCCGATGCCGCCAGGGATTCCGGGAAGGGCAACTCCGGATCTTCCACCATGCCGCGCCGCACAAGCGAGATGAACAACACGCCCAGAATGCTCCCCACCATAATTAAGGCTGTTGATTTCCAGTAGGCAATACCGGGCTCGAACGAAGGCCACGCCTTCGCGATCAGAAACGCGGGAATCGTAAAAATTGCTCCCGCCGCGACGGATTCCCCGATGGAGCCTGCGGTTCGGGCAATATTTTCTTCGAGAAGCGATCCTTTCCAGGCACGCATGGCGGCCATGGCAATCACCGCTGCCGGATAAGTCGCAGCAATGGTGATGCCGGCCCGCAATCCCAGGTAGGCATTGGCCGCTCCCAGCACGACGGTCAATAAGAGCCCGAGCAGGACCGCCCGCAGCGTGAACTCCTTCATCTCCATGGTTTCGGGCACATAGGGCACGTGCTTCTTCTTGCCGGGGAGGTCGGGCGCCGAGCTGCTCATAGATGGAATCCTTTTGAAGCGTGGGATGAAAACAAATTCGCGTGCGTTGTCTGTCGAACTGGTTCGAAATACTGATACGAAATAATGGAACGGCGCACGTTAGCACGCGGCAAGCCCGCATGACAAGTGCAGGCGGACCCCGCGCGGCTCACCCGCGCCCGCCGCATTCCGCAATCAGCCGCATTGCCAGCTCGCTCACCCAGGTGTGACCGGGAGACCCCGGGCCGTGAAAGCGCTCTCCCCAGGACAGAGGCGTGACGTCGCAGTACTCGTGCATGGATTCGTCCGTGACGAAACGCAGCCGCTTTCTCAACGAAGCGCGGGCATTGGGGTCGGCGCCGTGGTCGAGCAAAAGGCGGGCGAAGGCGGCGTCCCGCTGCTGGCCGCAAAGGTAGGCTTGTGAGACTACGCATCCGAAAAGCGGGGTGTGCCCACCGAAGCCGTAGGCGTCGATCTCGGCGCGCGCATTGACGTCTGCGCCATGCTCGATCAGCCAGCGTGCGATCTCGATCTCGTCGAAGTCGACGCAGATGTGAAGAAGTGTCGTACCGTCGAGGGGCGTGCCGTGCAGCCCTAGCGAGTGGTCAGTGGCGCATCCCAGCGCGGGCGGATAGATTTCTTCGTGCGAAAAGGTTCGGGCCAGCAGATGCGGATCGCCGCGCAAGTGCGTTTCGAGCAAATCGATGCGCCCGCGATGCACCGCCATCGGCGGTGTGTCGGGAAGATGGATGCCGCGCTCGGCCACCAGCTCGAGGCAGCGATGTTTCCCCTCCGGATGGCGCGAATAAGTTTGGAGGATCAGCGCGACCGCCGCCAGTCGATCGCCGTGTTCGTCGGCCAACGCGGCGCCCAGTTCGAGCAGGAATGCGAGTCCTTCAGGATTCAGCGTTTCGCACGGGCCCAGCACGCAGCCCGGGGCGGGACGCGCTCCCATTGCATGCAACCGGCGCGCCGTTTCGATCTGACCTTGCAGACACGCGCGGTCGAAAGCGTGTTGCACGTCGTCCGCGCCCATTTCGCGAAGCATGGCGATGATTCCGTCCTGCCCAACGTTTGCGGCGTATGACATGGGCGGACCCCAGTTGCTGTCGGCCACGCCACGGGCGCTTTCGCGCAGCAGCCGCGGATCTTTCAGCACCAGTGCGCGGACGGTGTCGGCATCCCCACGCCAGATCGCGTCGGTCATGCGGCAGGCGATGACGAGCCGTTGCCAGCTCGGCAGGCCATAGCTGCGAGCCAGCGCGGCTTGGGCGTCTGCGAGTTTGACGTCCGTGGGTTCGATTGCGGCGCTGGTTTTTCCGGGATGATGCTTGCGCAACTCTGCCACCGCAGCCGGGTCACCTCGCCGGATGGCGCGCAGCAAATCCTTGGCCTGATGCTTGAGTTGATCGAGGTTGGGACGAACCGGGAAGTGACGATCGGTGAATTTTCGAGCTGACACGGACGGACCTCCTTCTGAGTCATGCCCGGGTCCGCTGTAACGGGCGAAAAGGAGGTTCGTGAGAACCTGGGATTTGAGTTTCGCTCAGGTGGACTCGGTCCTGTCCGCGGACGGGCGGCGTCCTGTACGCCGAGTGGCAGTATACCTCAGGTAACGAAGATGGGGTGGTGGGCTCGATGGCCGCCGCTTGAGAGTGATGCGCCGCTCACTCTGTCCGAAGCGCGCGAATCGGCTCCAGACCTGCCGCCTTGCGAGCGGGCAGCAGCGTAGCGACCAGAGCTGCGAGGCTAAGTACAAGGGTCGTCATCAACAAAATGTCCTGCGCGTAGGGCTTCACTCCGAACAGTTGGCTGGTCATGGCGTAGCCCGCCAGAATGCTGGCGGGAATGCCGATCGCCAATCCTATGCCAATCTGCACGAACGCGCCTCGCAGCACCAACTTCAGAACATTCATCCGGTCCGCCCCGAGGGCCATGCGGATCCCGATTTCGCTGGTGCGCCGCTCCACCGAGTATGCGGTCACGCCATAGAGTCCGACCGACGCCAGTATCAGAGCCAGCAATCCAAACATCGAGGTCAGTCTTGCGAGCATGGTGTTCTGGGAAAAGCTCGCATCCACCTGCGCGGAGAAGCTCATGAAGTCGATCAGCGCGAGATCCGGATTCACCTGGGCGAGGGCGTGCCGAACCTGCGGTTCCAGCCCCGGCTCGCTGCCCTGAGTTTGCAGCACTGCGGCGTTCAGAGCGTGGGAGCGGTCTTCGAAGGCTTTGGAACGCGCGTCGTCATATACGACCCGCTGCGTTTCGGCCAGGAAGAATATTGGCGGAATTGGGCTGGTCGCATCCTGGTAGTGGGTATCCTCCGTGACGCCGACGATTTCGTAGTTTCCCGCGTACTTTGGGTCCAGATCTCCAAAGTGCTTTCCGATCGGGTCCGCATCTTTAAAAAACTTCTTCGCGAATGTCTGGTTGACCACGGCGACGTTTCGCGTAGTGGCCGTGTCCTGTTCCGTGATCCCTCGGCCCTTCACGATCTTGGTCCCGATGCTCTCGAAGTATCCGTCAGTCACTCGCACCCACGACGCCACGTTCTCACTGCTCCCCGGTGGAGGCGGAGCCTCCCCCTCGAAATAAACGTATTCACTCCAGTTGTCTCCCTCCATGGGTGTGTAGAGCGCAAAGTTACGCGGTTGACGCCCGGAATCGCCGCCAGGTTTTCGCGGAGCTGCCGATAAAACGCGGGTGTGGTCGCGAAACGTCTTGTACTTTTCATAAGAGAAAATCGACCAATTGTCCTGCATCCCCCCGCTGACGCAGCAGTTCTCGACGTCGCCGACTCGATACAGTTCGCGGGGGCTGGCCACCGGCAGGGATTTCAGCAACACGGCGTGCACCAGGGTGAAGATTGCCGTCGTCGCCCCGATCCCGAGGGCGAGCGTCAATACGGCCGTACCCGTGAAACCGGGAGCATGGGCAAATTGCCTCATCGCATAACGGACGTCGTCCAGGAATTGCACGTCACCTCCGAGAGTCTGTACGGATGGAATCTTAAATCTTTGTTCCGATTGCGCGCAGCGAGTGAAGTTGTTCTCGGTGATCTCTGGCGATTTGGACGCTCGTCACCAGCCATTGGTGAGCAGCTTCAAAGAACCCGCATCGTCATCGACGCGAGTCGCCGATGGGGGCATCGGCCGGGGTGAATCCGGTTCCCGAATCGGCGTCGAGACGCGGTCGACAGTTGAATTTGTTCCTTCCCCGCCCTCTTGGTGTAGAATGAGGATAATTTGTTGGCCGCCTCTTCGTCGCACGTCATGCCGAGGTTTCAAAGTATGAACGATTCCCCCGACCGGCCTTTGACTCCACCGTACCGTTGCCGTGATTGTGGTAGCGAAGTAGGCTTCCGCTCGCGCCGGCGTACGTTGACGGAACGGTTTATCCTCCCGCTGTTTCTTCTGCAGCCCGTACGCTGCGGGGAATGTTTTCGGCGGGACTACCGGCTGATTTTTACTCCGGTGCGCGACCGGCTTTCGGAGACACCGAGGATCATGCCCAGCAAGCAGCCGGCTGCTACGTCCAACCGCAACGTTGCCTAGCGGCGGGCATCGCCGCTATACTGCAATGGATGTAGGAACGATGGGCCGCGGCGGATTTGTGCCTGCGGGATGACGAGGAGGCCGTCTTCAGCAGTACTGAGGACCAAATCCGGGCTCGCCAGTCCGGCGTCACAGTAGTGGGGCCTTCTATTGTTCCGAGAGAGACTGTTCTGCGCGAGACTCTTCCTAGCAGGACTCCATTCGAGCTTAGCCGGGCGTGGGTTAGCCGTGTTGGTGAGAGCCTCTTCTCCGTTCTGTTTCCTTCTGACTGCCGCATCTGCGGCGATCCTCTGCTGAATATTTCGCGGCTGCCGGTCTGTCCGGAATGTCTGGCCGGCATCCACCCAGTGCGCGGCAAAGTTTGTTCCATTTGTGGGGAGCGCGTGCTCTCCTCCTACGCGGAGAGCGACGCTGAGGGTTTGAGGCGATGTCCGGTTTGCCGGCGCGTCGATCGTCCCTTTGGCCGTGCGGTGGCCTATGGCAGCTATGACGGCGGCCTGCGCGAACTGATTCATCTGCTGAAGTACAACGGCGTGCGTCCGGCGGCCAACGTATTGGGACGTATGCTGGCCGAGGCGATGCAAGCTCTGGAGCCTTCTTTCGACGAAGCCGGCCTTTTCGACCAGGGCCGCATCGCGGTGATTCCCGTGCCGCTGTATAAGACGAAGCGCCACCAGCGCCGGTTCAATCAGGCAGAACTGATCGCGCAGGCTGCTTTGAAGTTTTACCCCCATCCCGCGCGGGCGCGCTTGCACCTTGTTCCCGATCTCCTGCTGCGGACCCGCGACACGCATTCTCAGATCGGACTGACCAGCCACCAGCGTCGCGCGAGTTTGCGCGGAGCCTTTGCCGTCGCGCGTGCCGCGGAAGTCACTGGCCGTGAGGTGCTTCTGGTGGATGATGTTTACACGACGGGCACCACGGCCACCGAATGTGCGCGGGTGTTGCGCCGCGCCGGAGCGTCCCGGGTATGGGTCGCCACGGTGGCGCGTACACTCAAATTGGCATCTAATTATGCCGAGTTCCGGTCGGAAGTCGGTGAGGATGCGGCCGAGGAAGTTTTGGCCAAAGCTGCGGGAAGCTAGGTCAGCTGCGGGAAATTGGTCTGGCGCGGAATCCGAGTCGGCGGGGTTTGGGAAGGGCACGACTTCTAGTCGTGCCATTTCCGCTGACAAAGGGATTTGGGCTTTAGCCCCTGAGGGCAGGAAGTTATGTCACTGAGGATGGATCACGATGCAGGCTCGCGGCATGCCGCCGGCCTGTTCTCGCCGGCGGCGGCCGCGCACCGGCCCGGCGACGGCCATGCTCTGCTCGCGCCCGTCCTCGTGCTGAACGCATCGTACGAGCCTATCAACGTCTGCGCCGCGCGCCGTGCACTGGTGCTCGTGCTCAAGGGCGTAGCCATGACCGAGGAAGAGAACGGACATTTTCTGCACTCGGCGCGCGTGGCCATGCGCCTGCCCTCGGTGATCCGCCTGCTCGAGTACCGGCGGATTCCGCACCAGAGCCGCGCGCTGTCGCGCAAGAACATTTTGCTGCGCGACCGCAACAGTTGCCAGTATTGCGCCACCGTGCTGCCTTCGGGTGAACTGACGCTCGACCACGTGATCCCGCGTTCCCGCGGAGGCTCGTCTACCTGGGAAAATCTGGTGGCCTGCTGCCACGCCTGCAACCGCCGCAAAGGCAACCAGTCTCCCGTCGAAGCCGGAATGAAGTTGATGCGCGAACCCCGCGCCTTCAACTTACACACCAGCCGCCACATCATGCGCTTGATGGGTAGGTCGGATGATAAGTGGAGGAAGTATTTGTTTTACTAAGCTGTCAGCTCTCAGCCGTCAGCTTTCAGTTAAACCTTCGCTCCCAATCCGCATGGACGCTTTGTTGATTTAGCTGAAGGCTGATCGCTGAGAGCTGATAGCTTACTGCGGCTTCTTCTCGTCCGGCTTCTGCTCCGGCGGCTTCTCGCCCTTGGGAATTTCCTTCCCCTGGTACAGGATTTTCACGTTCGAGCCGAAGCGCTTGTAGTCCTCGTACTTCACGATCTCGCGGATGTGTACGTCCTGCAGCTTGAAGTGCAGTTCGTCGTCCGCCCGGGTATACACAGGGAACCAGTACAGGCCGTCGATCTGTTGCCGCCAGGTCGTGAACTTGGGATAGAGATTCTCTTCGTCGCCGTGCTTCTTGCGGATGTCGGGCACAGTCTTGCCGTAGGTCTTAACGATCTGAAAATCGTGGTCATCGACCCAGATGCGTCCCTGAAAATAGCGCTTCTTGCCTTCAATCTGCTTGGGAGCGATGTCGAAGACATAACAATGCAGCTGGTCTTCCTGCTGCTGGCCGACGTAAAGGATGTTGTATTGCGGCAGGTCTGCCTCGGTCAGCACAAAGGGCAGGCGGTGCCGGATGTCTTCGAAGTCCCCCTGATCCATGGAAATTCCGCCCGCTTCCAGCGAGGACTGCGGCGCAAACACCACGTTTTCGATCCGTCTCCCTTTGTCGTCAAATATCACGTCGAAGGTCTCTTTGTATTCCCCGGTGACGGTGTCGCCATCGAGAGTCTGAACTTTCACTTCCTGGCGGTAGGTGTACTGGTCACGCGCCTTGGCAAATTCCGTCTCTTTGGCGGAGAAGCGCTTGATGATGTCTTCTGGCGTCGCGCCAGCTGGGGGAGTGTTCTCGAGCGGACCTTCCTGGGCGCGCGCGGGCAAAGCCGCCAGTCCGCAGGCCAGCAGGGTCAGGCAAAACAGCAAACGAGCGGGGACCGATTTCATATTGTCTAGTTTATAGGATTGCGAGGGGCTTCGTAGAAGCGTCGCTTGCAACGTCTGCTGCCGCTATGCGGCAGCCGCAAAAAGCAGCCTACCGAAGCGACCGCAACGACCCCACCCTCCAACCCCTCTCCGCTCAGTGAGGCCGGAGGGAAGGGTGCTGCAGTTCTGCCACCCAGTTGGATGCCGGAAGCGAAAAGAGGTTGCCGTGGACAAGAAATCGGAAAGCAGTGATTCGTGAAGTTGAATCGCCAGCTGGGTAAAGAGCCGCGGCGAAAGGACCAGTCTCAAACCGCTTCTATTCGCACGCCGGAGAGGCAAGATTGGTACCTTCTTGTGCAATCAATGATTGCAATGCTATCATTGCTGTCATGGCCAGCATAACCATTCGTCGGCTCCCCGAAAACACCAAGCGGAGGCTGCGCATGCGCGCCGCACGCAACGGCCGCTCGATGGAGCAGGAGGCGCGGGAACTGTTGGAAACAGGACTCGCTCGAGCCGATTCCGAGCCGGAAAATCTCGGCGAAGCCATCCGCCGGATCTTTGCTCCCTTGGGCGGAGTCGACCTGAAAATTCCTCCGCGTCGCGGCACCATTCGTGAGATCAGCTTCAAGTGATCTCCGGGGTTACAATCTTGGACACAAACGTCGTCTCCGAGCCGATGCGGCCTTCGCCTTCAGCGACCGTGCTGACGTGGTGGTCGCGACAGCAACCCGGTTCGCTGTTCATCACAACTGTAACGCTGGCAGAGATTTTGTACGGAATTGAGCTCTTGCAGCACGGAAAGCGCCGGGCTGCGCTGCTTGCGGGTACTGAACGAATGTTCGGCAAAGTCCTTGCCGGGCGCATTCTGCCATTCGACGAGGACGCCGCACGAGCGTTTCCGGAAATCGCCGTCCGGCGCCGCGCGAAAGGGCGGCCGATCGCAGACCTTGACGCCCAGATCGCGGCGATTGCCCATTCCCGCGACGCCGTCCTAGCCACGCGCAATACCGCCGATTTCGAAGACTGCGGCATTCGCCTGGTCAATCCCTGGGTTGAGTGATAGCGGCAGCAGGGTTTGGTCGCGCCGGCGTCCCGCCGGCTGTCCCGAGAGCCTGTCCTGAGCTTGCCGAAGGGGCGCCTCGCCCTCGGCGTGTCGAGCTGCAATCCGCCTGGGCGATTATTCCAAAACACCTGCAGCAGCATCGTATCCTCCGGAGCAGCGGGCGAGGGCGCCCGCTGGACAGCCGGCGAGACGCCGGCGCTACCAAACCCTGCTACACTTTTCCGTTTGCCGCAGGAGGTTCCGCATGCGTCGTCTTATCCCGTTCTTTCTTATGTTTGCCGCCCTTGCTTCTTTCGGCGCAGCCCAGGCCAAGCATCCCTTCACCTTCGACGACATGATGAAGCTGAAGCGCGTCGGCGAGCCTGAGGTTTCTCCCGACGGCAAGTGGGTAATCTTCAGCGTGGTCGACGTTAATCTCGAAGCCAACACCAAGACGCCGCACATCTGGATCGTGCCCCTGAGCGTAGGGCAAGAAAGTGGAAACCAGGAAAAAAGTGGGGTGCCCCACGTCTCGCCGAATTTGCCAGACGTGGGAACCACGGAACACATCCTGATCCCCGATCAAGACGGAGACCGCCCCCGCTGGTCCCCCGACGGCAAGCGCTTCGCTTTCCTCTCGACAAAAGAAGCCGGCTCGCAGGTGTGGATTGCTGACTTCGATGGGGGTGCTGGAACGGTTACACGTAAGTACAAATTCACGTCGATTGAGACCGAAGCCAGCGGTGAGCTCTGGTCGCCCGACGGCAAGCACATCTTGTTTACGTCGGGTGTTTATCCTGAGTGCGACGGATGGCCTGCCCGGGAAGAGGTGTGCAATGCGAACAAGCTGAAGGAAACCGAGCAGTCAAAGGTCAAGGCACAAATCTTCACCCATCTTCTCTATCGTCACTGGAACGCCTACCGGGATGGGAAGCGCAGTCACGTTTTTGTTTCAAGAATCATAACCCCAGACGAAAACATCGGTGGGCCCATTGATGTGCACTCTCACGATCTCACTCCGGGCGACTACGACGCTCCTGTCTTTTCTCTCGGCGGAGAAGACAACTACGCCTTCTCGCCCGACGGGCAGGAGATTTGCTACACCTCGAATCACGATAAGAATCCGGCGGCTTCGACCAACAACGATCTGTGGATCGTCCCGGTCAGTGGGGGCATAGCCAAAAACATCACCGCCGACAATCCCGGCAGCGACTCGACCCCGCTCTATTCGCCCGATGGCCGCTACATCGCCTACCGCGCCCAGCAGCGTCCGGGATACGAAAGCGACCGCTTCCGCCTGATGCTGTACGACCGCAAGACAGGCGAGAAGAAGAACCTGACTGAGACCTTCGATCGTTGGGTTGGAACTTATGCGTGGGCACCGGATTCCAAGAAGATTTACTTCATTGGAGAGGATGCTGGTGAGTCGCACATCTACGTAACGTCGGTAGATCGTCCTCAGGTTTTGTTCATTGACTTCGGAGCAGCTCTAGCGCTGGAAGGATTTCATGATTCCCATCCGCATGAGCCAGCGGTACTGCACGGCTATAGGGATGATCTTGCCGTCACTCCCGACGGACAGAAGCTGTTTTTCACGGAAATGTCGCTCACCGCCCCGAACGAGATCTATTGGTCGGCATCCACCATGAAGACGCCGTGCAACAATCGACACAAGGGCGAACCGCAGCCTGGGGACTGTGAGGCACCCAAACCCGAAATGCTCACCCACTTCAACGATGCTCCCCTCTCCCAAGTCGCCATGTCTCCACTCGAATCCTTCTGGTTCACCGGCGCTCACAACGACAAGGTCGAGGGCTTCGTGGTCAAACCTCCGAACTTCGATGCCAGCAAGAAATATCCCGTAAAGTTCCTCATCCACGGCGGGCCGCAGGGGGCCTGGGGAGACGACTGGAGCTATCGCTGGAATCCCGAACTGTTTGCGGCCAACGGATACGTGGTCATCATGATCAACTTCCACGGCTCGACCGGCTACGGACAGAAGTTCATCGATGCCATCAACGGCGACTGGGGCGGCGCTCCGTTTGAAGACCTGATGAAGGGTCTCGACTACGCTGAGGAGCATTACGGTTTTATTGATAAAGACCGGGAGTGCGCGCTCGGCGCCAGCTACGGCGGATACATGGCCAACTGGATCCTCGGCCACACGGACCGCTTCAAGTGCATCGTGTCACACGACGGCATGTTCAACGCCGAGTCTGCCTGGGGCTCGACCGAAGAACTCTGGTTCAATAACTGGGAGTTCAAGGGCACGCCCTACGACAATCGCGCCAGCTATGAGAATTGGTCGCCGCACCAGTACGCCAAGAATTTCAAGACGCCGACTCTCGTTATTCATGGCCAGCGCGATTACCGCCTCGACGTGAGCGAAGGCTTCCAGCTTTTCACCACGCTGCAGATGGAAGGCGTCCCTTCGAAGATGCTGTATTTCCCCGACGAAGGCCACTGGGTGCAGAAGCCCCAGAACAGCAAGCTCTGGTACGAGACGGTGAACGCGTGGGTAGATCAGTGGGTAGGGAAGTGATGGCTGTGGTCGTCGCAAGTTTTGGCCAGCCGACGAAGCACATTTAGTGTGTTCCGACGAAGCGTAGCGACTGACGGTCCCGGAGGGACCAGCGAAAATAGCCCGCCAGTTCACTGGCGGGTCGCGTTGCGCGATATTGAGCTTCGTGCCGGAGGCACGATTGAAATGGCCGCGGTTCGAACGAGTTTCAGGCGTCCGGACGCGGTTCCTTGGGCGTGGGAACTACCCGGCGTTGAAAACGCCGGGCTATTTTCAGACATCCCTCCGGGACGAACCCTCGTTAAAGCTTATTTGCCCACGGTTGATGAGCCATTGTTTCCCTCGACTATGGCTGGACCGAGAACGCGTACCGGAAGTCTCCCAACAAAGGGCGGGCCGCTCGCTCCAGGATTATTTCCCGGGACGATAGGAGGCAGCAGTTGGAGCGGATAGTCCAGCGACGAACTGATTCCGGCCGTCGCCGCAACATCGACGACCAACGGAGGGCTGAAACCGTCGCCTGACGGGATAGTGTTCACCAATCCATTCAGATCGCTGGTGGCAACACTCTGGCTTACCTGCAGGATCACGGGCATGGCGGGATTGTTAGGATTGGTTTCCCCGGTACCACTCGCGGTGGATGTTCCCTCGGGCCGCAGCACCGTGGTCAGGAACGTCACAGTGGCGGCGATGATGGGGTTTGGAGGCGAAGAAAAATCCGTGACTCGGACCATGACCGGCTGAAATGCCTGGCCAGTTGAAACTTGTCCCCCGCCGGACACGGGCTGCAACTCCTGTTGCGCAAGCGGAACAGGGTTTGCATAAATGGTCTGGCACGGAGCATTTGCGGGAGCGGCACAGGCGCTCACCTGCACCAAAGCCGCGATTTGCGTAACCGTCAACGTGACGATGGCGTATCCGCTTGAACCTGTTTGCGCGCTGCCTGCGCTGAGTGTGCCGGAGCCATTGACCACCCTGAAATTTACTGTGACGTTGTTCTGTGGTGCGCCATTGCTCAAGACACGGGCCGTGAGCGGGACCCCGATCGTGGCGCCCTGGGCGATCCAAAGATAGGGCGTTAACACGCCAATATCGGAGGCCGACTCGATTGCATAGAGCGTCGCGCCCACCGATTTCGACGGACTATACACTCCCGGTGCAACAGTCGCGGTAATGGTGGCTACGCCGATGACCGCGGGCGTGAGCCAAGTGGCGGCGTGTCCGTTCGCATCGCTGATGACGGAGCACGACGACGCTCCGCCGCAGGCCGAGAGTTGTACGCTGTTGTTGGCGCTCCAGCCGATGGTTGCGCCGCTGACCGGAGTAGTGCCATCGGCAGCCAGCACACGCACGGTCATCGGATTCACTGCCTGCGTGCCCACAGGAGTGGGCGGATTGAGGCCGCCGCCGAGCAGGACAATGTTGTCGCTGGCCGCAGCGCCGTACGTCAGCACGCCGGTCATCACGGAGGAAGCGCCGCTGGCCGAATCGCTGATGGCCCACCTGCGTGTGCCCTGGTTGGTGCTCCTGGGCCGCGAAAACCCGGCCAAGGAGAGGCTGCGTTCCCAATACCGGGAAGAAATCGGAGGTGCCCCAACTCACCGGAAGCCGCAAGGGATCCCCCGTCCCCGTAAGAGTCACTGTACCGAGCGAAAATCCGGCCACATGAGCGAAGCTCTGACCCTGCCGATATTCAAGGAACTCCGGTTCTGACACGGGAATCTCATTCATCCCTCGGGGAGAGAACGTATTCCAAATCCTTACGATTCGCTCGGAGTTCGGATACGGCATTGGGCGCAAAAGCATGGAGTCCACGACGCTGAAGACGGCTGTAGTCGCGCCAATGCCAAGTGCAAGAGTTGCTATTACGGCGAATGTGAAGATTAGATTGCGTCCAAGCCAGCGCAGCGCATAGCGAACGTCCTGCAACACGGCCTCCAGCAGCCATCCGGGCCGCTGCTCATAGCACTGTTCGCGTGTGCGTTCGACGCCTCCGAAGGCGATCCCCGCCTGCCGACGTGCTTCTTCTGGGGTCATCCCCGCTGCGACATTCGTCTGAGTGGATTGATCGAGATGAAACTGCAATTCGTCGTCAAGATCGACCGGTCGCTTGCGCGAGACGAAGACGCGCAGCCGAGTCAGGAATTCTCGCAGCATGCAGATACCTCCTACCTCCTAAATTTGCTCCAGAACCAATGTGATCGCTGCGTTCAGTCGGTCCCAGTTCGAGAGTTCAGCTTCCAACTGCTTCTTTCCGGCGCGAGTCAGCGAATAGAATTTCGCCCGGCGGTTGTTTTCTGAGCTTGCCCATTCCGCCTTAATCCATCCTTTGTATTCGAGGCGATGCAGGGCCGGGTAGAGAGAGCCCTGCCCGATCTGCAGCGCATCTTTGGAAACCTGCTGAATTCGGTTGGCAATCCCCCATCCGTGCATCGGTTCAAGCGCAAGCGTCTTCAAGATGAGCAAATCCAGCGTCCCCTGTAACAGGTCGGTTGATGGCGGCATGCTGTTCCCCTCGACGCTAGACAGCAGACTTACACCGTCTCCTGTCGAATGTCAAGGGGACGCTCCAAAAAACACTTGACATGTAAACTACGCATGTAGTAGTACTGCATACAAGTATAGGAGTTGAAATGGCCGGACCCAAATTAGCCAAGCTCGAACTCCAGATCATGGACACGCTGTGGACGCGGGGCAGCGCTTCCATCCGCGAGATTCAGGAAGCTTTTCCCGAAGAAGGCAGGCCCGCCTACACGACCATCCAGACCACGGTGTATCGACTGGAAGGCAAGAAGGCCGTGCGCCGCGTCAAGAAGGTCGGAAACTTTCACATTTTCGAAGCTGCGGTCTCCCGCGACGCGGCGCAGCGGAAGCTGGTCGACGATCTGCTCGCGCTGTTCGGCGGGCGCACGCAACCGGTGATGGCCCGCCTGATTGAATCCGGCCAACTCACGCTGGAGGATGTGAAGGAAGCCGAGAAAATTCTCCGCAAACTCGAGAGAAAGGACAAAACGAAATGAATCCGGCACACTTGTCCGCGATGTGGAGAGAAATCGCACCAGCTCTGGGCAATCATTTGTGGCAATCGACAGTATTTGCCGCGGCCGCGGGATTGCTGACATTAAGTTTGCGAAAGAATCATGCGCGGGCTCGTTATTGGCTGTGGCTGGCAGCGTCGGTGAAATTCCTGATTCCTTTTTCGTTGCTGATCAACCTTGGGAACCTCCTGTCGTGGTCGCGCGGTTCTGCGGGGATCAAGGCTCCGTTGTATTTCGCGATCGCGGACAGTTGCGCAGTTCACCATCAGTTCACCTCTCGATTCACCCTCGGTGCATTGAGCGCTACTGTGCGGCGTGCGATGGTGCAGCCAGACGTGGGGATTCAATCTGGTCCGGCGTCAAAATTTGAACTCGGTCGCAAGAATTTGGAGGCAACTTGAAATTCCACATTTCGCTGTTCGTGCTAACTCTAGCTCTGGCTGCATCGTCAACCTTGACGGCCCACGCCAGCGGTTGCAGCAATTCCACGATTACTGGGACCTACGCCTTTACTCTCCACGGACAAGTTTTTCTCCCCGACGGGTCTACCTTGCTTATTGATGGCGTCGCCAAGCAAACGTTTGATGGCAAAGGCAATTTCATGCAGGTTGACGCGGTCGCCACAAACGGGGTCCTCACGCCCGGTTGGCGCCCCGGCACGGGCACCTATTCCGTGAACCCGGACTGCACTGGAACCCAGACCATTGTGATCACGGGCATGCCTGATCTGCACCTGCAGTTTATCGTTGCTCAATCGGGAAACACGATCCACCAAGTCGTGACCGACCCAGGGCTCGCAACCACGGCCGAAGGGGAGCGCGTCCGCACTCCACAACAGTAAGGATTGGGGTCTCCCGGAAAGAAGGGGCGCTGTCGAATAGAGCGGGGAGCATGTTCCCCGCTCGTTACTTCTCACTCTGCAGAGACAAAGTCTTCGGACCTCGCGCGGTCCTCCGCTTCCCAGAAGTACAATGCCTGCGGAGGATTCATGGCGAAATCGCGCAGGCAGTTCATGGCATTGACATCACTGGGAGTGCTTGGGACGGCGGCCGCGCTGCGCGGCCAGGGACAGAATCCCGCAGATCAGAATCCGGCGGGGCAAAATCAAGGAGACCTGCCGCCGGGGGCGCCGCCGGCGTTCGGAGCGGGGCCGGCGTTTGGTCCCGAAGTGTCGGCTACGACTTTCGCGGAGGCGGAGAAGCTGGTGCAGTTTGAGATGACTGCTGCCGAACGCGCCGTGGCCGCGGGCAGCTGGCGCAAGACGATGGCGGCGGTATATGAACGACGTACCGGGCCTCGGAAGGTGGTGCCGGAGACGACGGTCGCTCCCGCGACGCGATGGAATCCGGTGCTGCCGGGACAGAAGGCTGGACCCGAGCGCGACCAGTTCGTGCGCAGCCGTGTCGAGCATAGTTCGATCGATCCCGGGCCACTGCCCGCCCGCGACGAGGATATTGCGTTCGCCCCGGTGACGCAGCTCTCGCGCTGGATTGAGACGTGCAAACTTACATCCGATCGGCTCACGAACATTTATCTGAAGCGGCTGGAAGAGTTTGATCCCAAGCTGCATTGCGTGATCACGCTGACACGCGAATTGGCGCTAAAGCAAGCCCGGCAAGCCGACCAAGAAATTGCCGCAGGAAAATATCGCGGACCGCTGCATGGCATCCCATGGGGTGGCAAGGATCTGCTCGACACGGCGGGAATCCCAACCACTTATGGCGCGGAGCCATTCCGCAATCGCGTCCCCGCCGAGGACGCGACCGTCGTGAAGCGTCTTCATGAAGCGGGAGCCGTGCTGGTGGCCAAACTGAGCCTCGGAGCGCTCGCGCTGAACAACATCTGGTTCGGCGGTCAGACGATGAATCCGTGGCTGCTCGAAGAAG
>WNGK01001790.1_pt1 | contig 26792 bp, 21 predicted proteins | sample 5400601 | NCBI WGS metagenome assembly WNGK01 (sample SAMN13153376, study PRJNA577476) | soil metagenome | isolation source: 60 cm soil or saprolite under Garry oak tree replicate 1 | place: USA:California | collected 2016-06-15
CGTTAATAGCTGTGCGGACGTCATAGTTGTAGTTCGAAGAGATCTGGTTGATGGCCTGCCAATCCGATACCACGAAGCCCTGGAATCCCAGATCAGGTGTGCCGTAGCTGTCTGTTCCCGTGCCTTTCAGTTTGGTCGTGATCAGATATTGGTTGGCGTGGTCTTTCAGTCCATTCCAACTACTGTATGAGATCATGACCGAACCGACCTTGTTCGAGACAGCCGACTGGTATGGCGGGAGGTCGATGGTATCCATCTGCTGCTCGGTAATCTGGGCATCACCCTCGTTGAGGTAAGGTGACCCGGTGCCCCAGGCCGTGTGACCATCGCCGATAAAGTGTTTTGCCGTCGCCAGGATATTGGTTGGTCCCAGCGTGCCATTCGACCCCTGGAACCCCACGATGGCAGCTGAGCCGTCAGTCGCGTTATCAGATGGAACCTCGCTATAGCCCTCGTACGTGCGTCCCCAGCGAATATCCTGTGGCGTACACACACACGGAGCAAACGTCCACCGGACGCCAGTACCCAGCACCTCGTCACGGGTCGTCTGCTCTATTTGCGTGATTAGCGCAGCATCATGCATAGCTCCCAACCCGATGTTATGCGGAAAGAGCGTTGCGCCATACACGTTGTTGTGTCCGTGGACCGCGTCAGCGCCGTAGATGATTGGAATTCCTAAGCGGGTCTGGAGCGCGTAGCTTTGGAAATTGTCTACCATATCCGCCCACTGTGTGGCTGTGCCGCCCACGCCATTGGGACCGCCGCCGCCGCCACTCAACACCGAACCGATGAAATAGGTCGTAATATCCGTGATCGAGTTGCCAGCCATGGTGAAGGCATTTTTCTCCACCTGCGTCATCTGCCCCTCTTTTTCAGCCAGGGTCATTTTCGAGACACAGTCACTGGGCGAAATGCACCCATAGGACACTGTTGCAGTGAGCGGTGCTGTTCGAGCGTTTGCCGCGTAGGCTGGCAATACCGATTGCACTATCACCAGTAGCACAATAAGAGGCAGAGCGGTTGAGGCTAAGAGTCCAGTGCGGCGAATTCCGAGGAATTTCTGAAAGGAGTGTTTGGAAGTAAGCATACCTATTCCCTTTCCTTGGGAGATCTGTTCCTTTGACGTTCCACACGTAAGTGTATAAAGGTTTCCTTCCTTTCGATGCACCTCCTTTTCTTTCCGGTTGAAAGGGAAATGAGGACGTTATAATTGCACAGATATAGCACGTTACTGTGCTCGCTTTAGTTTCTAGCAGAAATCGTGCCAAAAAGTGTGTAGTTCCATGCCAACTGCCGTGGTGTGATGATCGAGAAGAAGACCAAACCATTCCCTCTTACAGATGATGGGGTTTCTGCCGATAAGACAGAGTAAGCGTGAAACAAACGGTCCGTCGCGCCCTGCCCAGGGAGCTTTCCTCGGCAAAGCGGACAGAAGTCTATGTATCGGGAGAAATACCATGTTGCGTTGGTTTTCCAACCTGAAGATTGCCCACAAGCTCACACTTGGCTTTGGGCTCGTCCTGTTGCTCATGCTCGGTACCCTGGCGACCGATGTAGTGGTCAGTACCGCTCAGAAGGCGATAGCTGACCACCTTGTCGATCACCTCTATCCTGCTCGCCAGGCGGCACGCGAGATCGTGACTTTGGCACGTGCCGCTGATAGTGATGCGGGAAGGTACTTACTGGAACTCGATGACCAGAGCAGAGCCGCTACTGACTTGCGCACCTACGAGCAAGAGGTCCAACAGATCCGCCAGGCGCTCGCCCAGGCAAATGCCCTGGCCGATACCGACGGGCAGCGTCAAAATATACAGGCTTTCACCACTTTTTACTTTGGCAAAGGCGGCTACTACGAGGGCTCGGAAGCCTCGTTCACGCTCAAGCAGGCAGGCAAGTTTTCTCTTGCATTTGGCCATTTCGCCGATACCCCGCTCGCTCCCAGCCTGCACGCCGCCGATTTGTATATTGTCACGGTCGAACGCGAGGTGGCGCAGGAGTCGGCCGCCGAAGACACTGCCACTAGCCTTGTGCTGCTGCTGAGCCTCTCGCTGGGAGGACTTGCCACCCTTTTGGGGATTGGCATCGCGATCCTCATTGCCCGCTCTATCAGCCGCCCGTTGAAGCAGGTGGAGCAGGCCGCTCAGCATCTATGCCGTAATGATGTTGCCAACCTCGCCAGTGGTCTCACCGCCCTCGCACGGGGAGATTTGACGGCGACCATCCAGACGAACAGCATTCCCCCACTCTACCAGAGCCGTGATGAGATCGGTCAGACCGCACAGGCCATGCGTAGCATCGTGGCTGATGTGCAACGCACCGTGGACGGCTACGAGGTGGCCCGCCTTGAACTGCAGCAGCTCTACGGTCAGCTCGCGGAACAAAATAAGACTTTGCAATCCCTTTCGACGACCGACCCGCTGACGGGTCTGCCGAACCACCGGACCGTGATGAGCCGGGTCGAGGAAGAACTCTCACGCTGCCGGCGGACGCAGACCTCCTGCGCGGTGTTGTTCGTCGACCTCGATCATTTCAAGCGCATCAACGATACCTGGGGACACCAGGCCGGAGACGCCATCCTGCGCGAAGCCGGTCGGCGGCTCAGCAGCTGCCTGCGCCTGGAAGATTTCGTGGGACGCTACGGCGGGGAAGAATTCGCCATCGTGCTCACGCACACCGACCAGGGTGAAGCGCACCAGGTAGCCGAGCGCATGCGTGCCGCGCTGGCTGAAACGCCGTGCCTATGGCAGGCAGAGGAGGCATCCGCCGCGATCACGATCCCCATCACCGCAAGTATCGGGGTCGCGGTCTTCCAGGAGCATGGGAGCACGCGTGAGACCCTGATCGAAGCGGCGGACAACGCCATGTACTTTGCCAAACACACCGGGCGCAATCGCGTCTGCCTGGCCGGTGAGGAGATGGCGGTCGTGCAGGAGGTGCTCGCGAAAACAGGCGATGGGCAGATGAGTGATGGCATCGCCGCGCAAGCCCTGGGCGCCGTAGCGCACGTCCATGACCGGGGGACGAGCGCCCATGCCCGGCGCATGGTCCACCTGGTGGAGGCGACGGCACGCACGCTCGCACGACCCGCGGAGGAGTTGCACCTGATCCGCCTGGCCGCGCTCTTGCACGATATCGGCAAGATCGGCATCCCGGATGCCATCCTGAACAAACCGGGTCCGCTGTCCGAGGAAGAGTGGGCGGTGATGTCGCGTCACCCGGAGATCGGGCGCCAGGTGCTGGTGCAGGCGGGAGGCATCTTCGTGCTGCTCTCGCGCATCGTAGTCGCGCACCACGAGCGCTGGGACGGCAATGGCTATCCCTACGGCCTGGCAAAGGAGGCGATCCCCTTGGGAGCGCGTATCCTGTCGGTCGTGGACGCCTACGATGCCATGCTCTCGGAGCGGCCCTACCGGGAGGCCATGTCGGATGCTGACGCCCGAGCGGAACTCGAGCGGTGCGCGGGCAGCCAATTTGATCCCCAGGTGGTAGAAGCGTTCCTGCAGGCGCTCGCCGCGCAGGAACAGCAGGCAGAACGCGGCCAGGGAGAAGCGCCACAGCCGCAGGCATCTACTGCAACGGAAGGAATGGTCACGCTGGCCTGAGCGATGACGCGGACACTGCTTGTTCGCTGGCGCTCGCGTTTTGCACCAACGAACAAGCACGATCGCTCAGCCTGATGCTTGCTGCGTAGTTTTTCTAAGGCGGCACCGTGCGAAGCAACACTTTTTGAAGGATACCTTGCGCCTGATGCCCACCGCGGGCATCACTCCATTTGGACTGGCCCATCCACCTCCATCCCCACCAGGAGACACGCTGAGGGAAGGGGAGGGGGGCTAGTTGAGGTGTAGTGATGCCCCTTGTGGGCATCAGGCGTGTGGGCCTTTCACAGTCTTGCTCCCCTTCTCATCCTTTTCATGTTGAAGACCGAGCAGGCTAACAAGTCCCGCGCTTGTTACTATTCCCATTCATCAGCTATAATCCTTCTTGTAGCCCTGACTGGCTGTTAACAGAAAGGCTTGATCTATGTTACTCGAAGCGCATATCTCTAAAATGCTCGTCAACGGCGACACGTGGGCAGAGTGGAGCGGCTATCAACTACCTATCAGCGACCAGTACGTCACCATCTGGACGCCCCGCGGCACACGGCGGCACTGGAAACCCCACAAATGGAAACCCGACTTCTTCGAATCAGAAAAACATTCCCTCTCGTACTTCTGGCCCGGAGCATGGTACACCATCCACACCAGCTCACCAATTTGGCACCTGCGATCTCCACGTACCGCCCCTCCTCCATCAGCGCGCCCTCGGTGACGCCCAGCTGCTGCGCCACCTCGCAGTCCCGCCAGCTGAGGTTCAGCGACAGACCTTCCACGTTCCAGGTATACCTCTTAGCCATGCCCAGCCTCGATGCTTTGTGCTGTATTCCCGCGTAGCTCCTGCCCGGCAGCAACCTCATCAGCTCCTCCCTCGAAGACGTTGCGTAGTGTTCTCGGATCAAAGCTATCTCTTCCTCCGTCCACTGCACCGATGGAATACCTGATCGAAAGCAGGCCATCACGTCGATGCCCCACGCGGGATCGCGCCAGTGTATGGCTATCCGGTAGATGCGCGGCGAGAGCGTATCGAGGATTACTTTCTCGAGGAAGGTATCGACGATCGATGGCAGCTCGTGCACGGGAATGAGATCTTCTGGCGGGTACACATCCCCGTCTTTCCAGTACTGTATCACATCCAATATGAGCTCCTTGTACGAGCGCCGCTTCTCAGCCACCGTCGATTGGCCGAGGAGTTGCTCTCTCTGGCCTTTCAGGCGTTTCAGATCTCCTTTGTGATGCGCATAGTTATCGTTCGCCCTACCGAGTAAGTCGAGATCCGTCAATCTCCCGCTGTCAAGCTGCCGCTCGATGTCCCTCAAGATTTTCTCGGTCGCACTTATTTGCATTTCAATTGCTTCCAGCATCTTCTGCTGCTCGGATTTTTCCTTCTCCTCCCGGCTCAAAAACCCCTCGAAATCGTTGGACTGCTGTAATCTTTGCTTGAACATGTGGAAGAAAAACCCGTCTACTTCGCGCGCCGGGATGAGGTACCGGGCATCGTTTTGCTGCCGCTCCCGCGAGTAGAAGCCATAGCACACCTCTATATCTCCTTGCGTGTTCTTCCCACAGCGGGGAAATGTCTTCCTGCGAATTGTGTAACCAGGATGCGACGTCTCCAGGTGGTTGTGCAGAACGGTGGACTCCTCGCTGTGGTACCGCTTCATATAAAAATTTCTCTTCTCTTGGTAGCGCGGGTTAGGAGTGCCGTCCAGGTTGGTGGCCGACAGGTGCTCCAGAGCGTACATGAAATCGCCCATTTCGACTATCGGAGCGTGGTTATTGTACTTGACAATCGTATTATCGACCACCCAGTGCCCAATGTAGACGGGATTGGTGAGCATGAGCTTGAGTCCACGTATCGTCGAGATCGTATACCCCAGCACTGCTGGCTTCCCATTTTCATCGAGAGTGGTGGGGTCCTGGATCTTTTTAGGGCCATATCTGGAGATAAATGGCAGTTCGGCAATTTCCGTGGGAAATGGCGGGAAGAATATCGGAGTGCGCTGGATCTCCTCAAACAACGCGCTCGCATTCGCCGCTAACCCCCTGAATCGCCTGGACGCCCAGCGTATACGCTCAGCATGAATGTCATAGGGCATATACCGGTAGTAATCTGGATTCATCTTCCCATTTATTCTCTCCCGGTAATCGGGAATATACCCTGCGGCAATGCTGCCGCAGCACCAGATACCTGATTGCTGTAATTCATCCCTAGCGCCATGCATTCTCCCTATTTGCTTAACAATATATCGCCATGCCGCTACGCACTCGTCGCGAAAGTCTTCGATGTCCCGCGAATTGTGGAAATCATAAACAGTGTCGATTGCGCGGCGATCGTGCTTGAGCGTGACGACCTTTACGTCGTAGTCATGGCATATTCGCATGAACTTGCTGTACTCGACGCCAAACTCTTCGCGAAAGAATCTATCTACCTGTGCGGCTATGACAGTCTTAACGATGCCGTCTCGTATCCGTCCCAGCATGCCAAGGAATGCTGGCCTCTCATCCATGCGCTTTTGCCCCGACAATCCTAAATCCGCGGGATCCATGATGATTAATTCTTCCGGCCAGCCATAATCTCGAGCGAAAGATATATCCAACTGCATCTCCGTGCTAACGTTCTTCATTTGCTCTCGCGTCGAGACTCTGGGATACAGTTGGACTGCATGGGTCAGATCCAGCACTCGTTGTTCCTTTTTCCGCGACGGCTCCTGCGGCTGTTGAGGCATGATTATTCTTACCATTTCTTTTTTCCTTTTCTTCCAATCTCTTGAGCATCCTGCAAAACAACTTGCAAGCCTCATCGTAATACGTTTCTGGTAGCATCGCCTCGACTCCTGCTAGCGGCATTGAGGACCTCGACACCTGGAATGTGTTGAGGTCGCCTTTGATAAAGTTCCGTACCTTTAAAGGTAAGGGTAGCATTCGTCTGGGCGGGATACCAGATGTGCCAATCCAGGTTTTTCTTCCAGATTCGGAAGATTTTCCTTCCGAATCTGGAAGAAAAACCTGGATCTGTTGCGGCAAATTCGCCGGGATTTTTTAATGTTTGGATCGCTCACCTGCGGCAAAGGGTTCCATTTTGCCCGTCATCTAGGAGCCCTGCAAGGATATCGTAAACATCGGCTTCGGCTCGGCTAATCAGCCCATTCTGGTAGAGTTCTTTCACCTGCAGATCGGCGTACTGTGCTTCACAGGCTCCATCCGGATCGGTCTGCTCGCGTTGCGGGTATCGCGTCTGGTCGTCCATCGATAGCACCTCTCTTGCTCTATTTCTATGGCTGCACCCGGCCCGCCCACCAGGTCTGTAGCTCATGCTCTATTGCCGCGGTGTATGCTGCAACATTGTTGTTATCGCTGCTTGGAGCGTAGACGGGAATGGCTTGCTCGATGGTCGTGCAGGGATGCCCTGCAATTGGGTCCGTCACCTCTCCACCGACGTAACCATAGAGTATGAGCCTATAGAAGTGATCAAACCCATCTTCCCAGCTGTACATCTGCGCATAACCACCCAGGTTCCGATCCACGCATGCTCGGTCCGCTATGCACCGCTCATTTCCCAGCGACATCGTTTTACGAGCCTCTCCTGTCGTGCCGAAGAGGCTCTCGTGCATGAAGAACGCCAATGCATAGGCGGGATCGATCCCGTACTTCGCACCCAGCTCGTAGAGTGCCTGCTCTTTACCCGCTGCCGGGGAGTGATAGCTGGCAAGGACCCGATCGATGAAAGCAGCCGAGAGGGTTGGCTTGCCGATGAAGCTATACTTTCCCGGTGTCACGATGGCGGAAAAGCCTGCCCACCATTTCAGGAATTGCGCGTGACTGAGGACATAGCGGTTGTAGCGCGACGAGTCGGCGAGCCTCACGGTGCTGCCCTCGCCACCAAGAACCACTACCAGGTGACCGCCATCATATTTGGCGGGTGGCCACCCAACGATGACCGGCGTGCCGCTATTCGCCAGTGCAATCACCTGGTCGAGAGACAGGGTATAGCCCCAGGTAGTGGTGAAGCCGAACCGCGCGACGGTACGCTGAATTCCCTGGTCGTCGACGAGTCCGAGTTGCGGGGTGATAGCTTTAGCCGCAACCTCTTGCTGCAAAATATCCGTGATCCGGTAGTGATAGCCATAGGCATCGATCACCTCCGTGATCGCAGCCGTAGAGCAGGCCGAGTAAGCCCAGGTGGCGCACTCGGCCTGGCTGGCATACTGACCACAATCAAGCTGGTTGATGCGCTTCAGGTTCTGCGAAGCGTCCAGTCCCTTGCCGAGAGGGAGCGTGCGCGGAAGCGGTGTACTCGTGGCCGTCGACTGAGCCTGAGAGTTTATTCTGGTCGTCTGCATATCCGCTTGAGTAGACAGAGCCATATATGAAGTATTGTAGGTGAATGCTGGCGCGTGTGTTGCGATGGTGGCAATCATGACGGACAGACCGAAGCCGAGCAACACAAGTGTGAGCATGAGCTTCCGGCTGCGTATGTGTCCAGGCCCTGCCGCCACCTGCCCTGGCAGGGTTATCGCGCGTGTACTCACAAACTCGCTCTCTTTCTCTCTATAAAATGTGGGCGCTGTTCAGATTTCAATCCTCAGCTCCCTTGCCGGGTTAGCTGCAATGTCATTCCAGGTGCTGCGAGACCGCTACATAAACTGCTCGGCGGCTTGCAGAAGAGCGGCTTGACGTGCCCGCTCTTCTGCACTGAGCTCCGGCGCTTGTGTCGATGAGGCTGGCGACAGCTGTATCGGTTGGATCGCCCCTGCCGCGAGATTCAGGCCAGTCGCGGCAGCGATGACGACCGCGAACGGGTTCACCCTGCCATTCATGGCATCCGCCCAATCGGCCAGGATCACTCGTGTTGCCTTGCCTGGAGAGAGACCGCGTTTTTTCGCCCACTCAAGGAGGGTCAGATGCACCTCTGAGTCCTCGTCCAACACGAATTGGACTTGTTTTTGCCCCTGTTTGAGAGTTGGCATGGTGGCTTACCTCTTCCTCTCCCACATGCCCGGCTTGAGGATGGTTTGCTGCGCCACCAGCTCCTGCATGTAGGCGGCGTTGAGGTATTCGGCCTCCGGTGGCAGGTACAGGTCTCGCAACACCCCGTTTTCCAGCTCGCTATCGCCTGGGATGCTGTCTTTGAGTATCCCGTGGAAGATGTAGCCGCCACCGCCGTAGATCGTCGCGGTGTCGAGGTTCGAGCCGATCTCCGCGCCCTCTCTGTTCACTGTGGCAACCGCATCCCGGCAGTGTAGGCTTTGAGCATGATGCGCACTTCTTCGACCTCCAGGACGCGCCCGTAGTCCTGGTTGATCTCGTCGATGATGTGCTCGATCACCTTCCGGACGCCATACGTGCGACCTTCAGAGTCGCGGGAAACCAGTTTGAAGCCTTTGGCGAAGATGATCCTAATGTGGTCGCCCCAATAGCGGTCCGGGTCGCCTTTCGCGTTGGTGGGATGTTCCCCTTCCAGGTCCGCCAGCGAGCCGACCAGGTGCTCATACTTGCTTCCCTGTATCCGCGATACGTACTCGCCGGCGGCAAGTACGGAGGCAGGCCTGCCTTTCGGGGCATTGCGCCCGTTGGCGATGATCTCCAGTAGCTCTTCGCCGGTGTCCACGACGCTTGGGAAGGACAGCCGGAAGACGGGGCCGCGTTCAACCCGTTCTTTAGTGATAGCTTTGACCGGCTGTATGTAGATCGTCGTGATGCCGCTGCCCATATCGAGCGAGGCTTCCCACCAGGTTGCCCACCCAATCCAGGTGGCGGAGAGATCGATCTTTTGCCCGGTCAGATCAACAATGTTCGATGATGTCATGATGCTCACGGATCGTTTGTTCCTTTCTCTAATGGTAGAGGGGAGTTACTCTCCCCCTGCTCTACCCACAGGCTTCGCTCGCGTCTGTTTTTATGAGGCTCGCGCCCGTTTTCCACGAGATTTCCCCCTTTGTCTCCCCTGTGGGTAGAGACGGGTTCCCTGAGACCAGCGCTGCCGGTCAGAGAGTATGGTGAGACCTCGTGCCTGGGAAGTGGCACCTGCCGAAGCAGGAGCCGTGCGTAGCAGTCTCCGCAGCAGATCCATCCTCCGCCTGGCAGCTCGAGTGGTTGGGGGACCTCCATCAGAACGGTTTGCGGTTCAGCAAACTCCTGCTCTGCAGGTTGGCGCTCGGCTTCCAGCCAGTCGAGGACCAGGTGACCACAGATGAGCGCAACGACCAAGCCCAGGATAAACCCCAACGTTGTAAACCAGGCGTACAGGATGAGTTGAATGGAATCGGTGGCGCTGGCAGGCATGGCTAACCCTCTCTTTCAGACGATGCCTCCGCTCTCCTACTGCGATCCAACCAGGACCTTAAACCCCTGTTTGGTATTGACCAGCGTCAAGGTGAGCGATGGTCGCGCAAAGAAGTGCCAGAAATCAGGATCGCCGACAAGATGGATGGAGATATCCGGGGTCGCGCTATGCTGCTGCACCTCGATGGTAGCGACAACATCGCTCAGGTTGCCCCACATGCTCGTCTCCAACACCGGTACCTGGTAGACGAGCGCTTTCGCCGTATCGCCGCCCGGTAGGATCGTGACGACAATCCGGCCAGCAACGTTGCTGGCAAGGATATAGGAGGGATTGGCCTGGCTATCGCCCTGGCCCAGCACCGCGCTGACCTCGGAAGTGAGGGTCGAGCCATAGCTCATGCGATTGGAGATCCCAAGCCCAAGCGAGTACACCCAGAAGCACACAGTATAGAGCGCCATGAGCAGCAACATGCCCATGATTACGGGAACAATCCAGTGGACGTGCCGACGCTCTCGTGGGAGCTGGTCAGTCTGCCGCCGACCAGAGCTACGCCGCCTCGGAGTGATGCCATCTGTGGTGCGCCTGCGCGTGGCACTCACCTGCGCGTTTGCGGTTGCGCGTGCGCGCTCTGCCGCCATTCGCCGCCTGCGCTCCGCAAACGTGGGATGTAGAGGCGTCCATTCCTCCATACCGACATCGGCGTCAGGGGGAGCTTCCGTCGTCACCTGCACATCATCGTTATCGTCCGCCACCCGTCGCTGTGACTTGGTTCTGAGATTGATCACGCCTGGCCCATCGCCTGTCTGTCGGCTCGCACGTTGGGCAACGGGGCCACCCATCGCCTTGACTTGCCCTGCTGCGTCGGAGCCAGGAATACCGCCTTTACTTCTGTCAACTGTTGATGTTCCCATCGTAGCTGGTCCTTTCTATTGCCCTACACATGAACTGTGCTGAGCTACCTTGAATTTGTGCCAGCCGCCATAATTGGAGCGGGGCGACTCCTCCAGAGGGAGATGTGGACCGAACGAGGATATTGAAACGTTCCTGATAGGACAAGATCGCCAGAAACATTCAAACATACCTTCGCTCGACCTCACGGCAGCAAGCATAGCAGGGGATTAGGCGCCCATACGATGGCAGATATCCGAATATGGGACATGACGTTGTGGGGATATCTGCCATCGTATGGGCGCGTATACAGAAAAATGCGCCCAAGTGGGCGCATAACGAGAGTCGCGACCTGAAAAAACTGCTCATATTGGGACAAATGGCATCGCATCGCGTCGTTCCTTGCAGTAAAGTCTTGAGGGAAGAAGAGAAGGCGGCAATAGTATGGTGTCACCCAATGGTTTCTACTACAGAACAGAAGGAAGGAAGCATATGCATTCAGCAATTAAAGAGCGGCCAGAAGGGTACTTTGATATTACTCTGCCCCAGATATTCCCGACCATGAGCGAGCCAGATCGCTCAACGATCCTTCAGTGGTATGTGGAGGAGGGAGATATTGTGCAACGAGGGAACCGTCTTCTGGAGGTTGCAACAGCTTACGGAGATATCGATATCCTCATGCCTCCATTTTTGCAGGGCTGCTACCGTGTCCAGCGGATCGTCAAGCGGCAACATGACCTGATGGCCCTTGGTGATCTCTTTGTCACCTTACGGCGAGTAGAGCCTGCAGCCTCCAGGCGAAAACGTGTGGGGCGGAAGACGGCTTAGAAGCCTCCGCGCACAAGGGCGACCACATGTTTCGCGATATGCCGCATACTCCTCCCTACTCGGATTCGAGGGCGGGACTAGGTAACACACAGATAATAGCGCACATATGCGCCATACTGGGACATTTGCGCTGTTATCTTTGCCGCAGATGGAGTATGCTATGAAAGAGTAGCGCAATGATCACAGCTCTCTCTCAAGAGGAGAGACGCACAAAAAAGGCAGGGCAGGGAATTTCAATGTCTACGGTTCAACATTCACACGATCCACATGCTCCTGAGAGCGAGATTGTACATCTGTCGAGACTTTCAGGGTATCAAACGTTTGGGACCATGCTCGCGCTGATCCGAGCGCGTAATGGCCTGAGCCAGCAGCAAATCGCTGAAGCGAGCAAGCCCTATCTGCGGTCTCGCCGCATGAGCTTTGATCGGCGCATGTACGGGCGTCTCGAAAATGATGAGCGCTTCCCGGCATTTGCGGAACTGGAACCGCTTTATCGCACCTTCGTCGAAGTCTTCCTGGTGGCGTTTTCCGAGGTCGAGCGCGAACTCTATGTCCAGCTGGCGCAAAAACGCCTGGCACAAAAGCGCAAGAAAAGAGAGTACATCGCGCCCGAGCAATGGGATCGCCTGGCTGAAACGCTGGCGCAGGCAGACCACAGGAAACGCGGCAACATCCGACTGGTCGAGAGGGTAGAGAAGGATCAGGCTGCAACAGCCAAAGACGGAGAATCTCCAGCGTTTCGCCGTCTCAAGGCGATCGATGAAGCCCTCAGAACGGATACGTCCCATCTCTTAGAGCGCGAGAGCTGGGTCAAAGAGATGCTTTCCTACCTGAACATGATGCCACAGAAAAAACTGGTGGTCATCCAGGGCGCAATGGGTGCAGGGAAATCCCACGCTATGGCGCTTCTCACGCAACAGCTTGCCCTGCAATCAGATCTCTATGTTCTTCCCTATCGCTTCGAGCAAGGAGAAGACACGACGCCGGACGACCAGCTCGCCATCTTTCTGGCAACCGTACTCTCCGATCTGCTGCAGGCCGCTCCCGATGAAACGAAGCAGCGCTCGCTCGAGGAGAGGATTGATCAGGTATTGGCTGCGTTGAGGGAACGTGGTGAGCGCGGACAAAAAAACGTCTTGCTCCTTGACGATACTCAGGTAATCTTTCCATCAGCGCTCGAATGGTCGGCGGCCTGGGAACGCTTTTTCCAGAGCTTCACCCGGGAACCACACACAGCGACGATCTATCTTGCCACGCGAATCTGGCCCGGATGGATGGATCGCAGATACACCTATCTCGAGGAAACGGACCTCCCAGAACTCTCGCCGGAAGCAGGGGTCGTGATGTGGCAGCGATTTGGGTTCAGCGACGTCCCTGAAGCGGTACTCCGACAGGCCAGCAGGCGCTGCGGAGGCAACCCACAGTTGATCGAATTACGAGCCTCACATCTCCAGCGGAGAAGCTTCGCATTCGCCTGGGGGAAAGGCGGACAGGTACGATCTCGTTCCACTACCACAAGGACCGAGAACACTGCTCGCCTGGAAGCCTTTTTGGAGCAGGATTCCATCTTTGATCCTAAATCCGACATCGAAGCCCGCGGGGTACTCCAGCAAGTCATCTCGAATCGCCTCTCCCATCAGGCTTCTCGCATGCTGGAGTGTCTGGCCTGCTCACCGCTAGGATTACCATCTACGTTACTGGAGCAGGAATTTCCGCACGCAGATCTGGTCTATGACGAGCTGGTGCGGGCCTCGCTCGTTGACCTGTCTATGGCAGCATCCGACCGTGCAGCGGTGGCTCCCCTGGTCCGCGAAGCACAATTGCAGGCGCTGCTCAGCGACGGGCGCAGAGAGAGCATCGAGCAGCGTATTACTGATCTATATGATCTCTGGCTCACCACCCTCCAGGATTTTAGGGACGACGCCGAAAAAAGCGCTCTCATTGCCGAAATGGTAGTACGGTACATCCGGCAACGACAACTCCTCAAAGCGGCTGAACTTTTCATTGGCTACGGCTGGCTCTGCGCAATATTTGGGCATGTAGCTCGTATTCAGCGCGTGTTCGAAGAATACATAAGAGATCAACGAGGGAAGACAGAGGATGCTAGGCATGAAGTAGGACGGTTGTTACTGTTACACCGCATTAGCATCCATACCGAACGGAAAATTGCCCGATCAGAACGAGATCGAATATATCAAAGCATCTACGATAAAGTCATAGCAGGCGAAATCACACTTCAATCCCACGCCGAACTCGAAGTGTTACAAAATATGTTGCTTCTGTACACCAGAAATGGGCAGCTCACAGAGGCAAGCCAGATGTTCGATAGGACGCTCGAGCGCCTTCGTCACGCTGAGCAAATGACGCCGGAGGGCTACGCTTCCTTCTTATTCAGTAAGGCCCGTCTCATGTCCAACTTGAGCGAGCATACGCAGCACCCAACTGAGGCATTGCGGTTCATTCAAGCCAGCGCGAATGCACTCGCGGAAAGTATCGCAAACTGGCGTCAATGTCTCAAGAATGCATTGCCACTGCAAGAACACTACGTCAAATTCAGACTGGCGAGAGCGTTGAATGATTACGCAAACGATCTTCGAACGTTAGGACACGTATCCGAAGCGCAGGAAGCGGTTGAAGAGAGCATCCAGATCAAGAAAACAAGCGGGGCGTTACCACATTCACTGGCGATTTCTCTAAGCGAATATTCTCAGATCTTAGCATCGCAGGGCCGGATCCGCCAGGCCCTGTCCACCAATGAAGAAGCGATACAGCTATTGGAGCAAGCCATTGAGAACGGAGACGCTTCGCATCATCCAGAACTGGGCATGTTGCTAGTTGAGCGTGCCAATATTCTGTGGTTACAAGCTCGCCTGCTGGAAGCAAAACCGTTGCTTGAGCGTGCGGTAGAGCTGATTGGAGATAAGCCTTCACGCCAGCAGGATAAAAACCGGGCAATCGCACAACTTGAAGAAATACGACTGATAACAAGTTCTTCTCGACCATATCAGCTCGATCGACGTTGGTTCCCGCGATTCCACGAATTAGTGAACTACGACGACCTTGCTCTGCTCGCTCAGGCTGGACCATTCAACGTGGAGGAGCAGGCCGAGTGGGAAGCGTTGGCCTCCCGCCAGAACCACGACGAAAGCGAAGGTCGTCTGTTAGAGTTGATCGCTAGGACCAGGAAGCGCGAGTTTGCCTGTAGTCTGGAAGAAAATCGCCCTCCAATAATCTGGTATCCGCGCCTTCCACTTGCGCTTGATGACATTCGGGAGCGCATAGGCGGTCTGGCTTCCCTATACAAAGAAATAGAGGCACAGGAGACAAACGCCGTAGTGCGCCGGTTGTACCTCGATGCGATTGATGAGCACCTGACCATTTTGCGTCTCTGCGAGGCAACGGCATTACAGGATCAGGAAGCAGTGTGGCAGGCCAACTTGAAACTGTACGGCAAGCCGAGCCTGCGAGAGTTCAAAATCGCCTTGCAGTTGCTATGCAGTTCGCTCCTCGAGGCTCGTCATCACCAGTCGGCAGGCGCTACCGCCGAGGAAGCGCTGGCGCAGCTCAGAGCGTGGGGGATTTCGCCGCACGAGATTGCAGCAGAAGAACTCTTTATCCCAAAGCAAGAAGCCACTCAACAGAGGAACCACAAAGCGTTGGCAGGCGAGAAAAGGATGTTTCCGACCACGATCGTGAAGAGATTCTTCCAGGATGTTTTTGCTATGTACGGTGCTGATGACTATGAAGTGTCCATCTCTCCAGCGCGCGACCATACATACGTCGATACGAACGTGCTTGTGCTGGTCTTGCCAGAAACGTCCTTTTCGGTTGCAAAGATACGCCAGCTACTTGCTGAAGAGATCGAGACGCACGCTTACCGGGCTATCGCAGGGCGGCATTCGCCACTGGCGCTGCTTGGTTCGGGGCTAGCCAGGCATTTTGCTACAGAGGAAGGTCTCGCTTTTCACTATGTCCAGCGTGTGAACCAGCTGGTCAATGGTGAAACCAAAGTAAAAACATGGAATGGCACGCTGGCACCAGGTCTCGCGGCTGGAATCCTTACTCCTGCGCTTTCGTTCCAGGAATTACGAGCGTTCTTCGAAAAAGTGTTCCTGGTCGATAAATTGCTCAATGATTGTGCGTGGGAAGAAGCGTTTGCTTCGGCAAGGCAATCTGCCTGGGCGAGAGCGAGCCGGACGTTTCGCGGCATCCCCTTCCTCGATCAGGCTGGCTATTGTTCGCTCAAGGATAGGATCTACCTGGAGGGCTATCTCGAGGTGAGTCGCTACCTTGATGCGCATGGAGACGAGCAGAGATTAAATGTCGGATCGATAGGAATTCAGCACCTGGAGGATATGGCAGAACTAGGCATCCTGGCACCAAATTACCAGCATCAGCATCTTGCTCTTGCACCACACCTCGTGGATCACCTTGCTAAATATGAGTTGAACTTTTGAACTATATTGATTATACTAAAAGCAGGACGGATCGCCAGATAGTGACCTGCATAAGGAGATGCTGCATGAAGGATTTTCTCAAGATCGTCATTGCGTTTGAGGACGAGGGAGATCCGCGTGGCAAAGAGGACGACGAGGATTAAGTCCTACGTTCTCTAGCCAAAACCAGTGAAAGAGATGCCCCTCAGCCATTATTGAGGGGCATCTCTTTTCTTCTCGATATCGCCGTATGTGCAGAAAAGGTCGTGAGGACGAAGACGAGGAGTAACCTTCGCTGCTGGATTCTCGAAAAGGTGCAGTGCAGCGGCTTTCTCCGGCTGCTCCACAGCGTAGGAGACTGCAAGTTCTTTGCAGGAGCCTCTAGCGCCATCAGCAATTGAGTAACATTGGCCTCTCCGTGAGATAGGAGACTGCAAGGCTGACTTAAAACATTTGTACGATTTAGCTATCGTGCGAGGCGACAGTGGAGGGCAAATCATGAGCCAGCAAGACCGTTTTGAAGGGGGGCGCATCCTTACACCAGAGGAAGTGGCAAGGATTGAGGCAAGAAAGCAGGCGGCTGTTCGGGTACTGAAACAGTGGATGCATAGCCTCATCGTAAACCATATGGATCAAAAGGGCTGGTCATACTGGAACATGCTGACAGGAGGCGATATCGCATTCCAGGACATGCTCGCACCGGTTCTGGCGGCATTATCGGAAGACGATCAAGCGTATTTCGCTGAAATGGCAAAGGGCGTCTACTTTGAGGATATGATCGATCTCTTTGGTGAGTCCTTCACGTCAACGACGTTCACGGTCGTCGACACCCAGCAGGAGCAAGTGACGTGGGGAACCGTCTTCGTGCTCGCCCGCCAGGAAAAGCGCCTCACCCTGGCGCTCTCTGCACCGGTGACACCCACGCAGATAGAGGAGATTGCCAATCTCGTCACGATAGGGCTGATTCTGGGCTTCGTGGTACGTGGGGAGATTGATTTGGGTGAGCGGGTGATTAATAACTTGGAGTTGTCAACGCCTGCGTAAATGTGCGCTCACCGACACGCTAGTCCTCGACGAGGAGGGCGTCTACGATCCTGGACTGTACAATGATCGTTTGTTGCTCGGTTTATATGTTAGATATCATCAACGTCCCCTTTCATGGGCGAGACTAGCCCATCCCGATACACTCTCTCCTAGCAAGTAGAGCCATTCCCTCCCGTGATGCTACCATTGAGCATTATCTATTATCTGGAGGAAACATATGAACGAAATCCGCTGGGAACTCTATCCCCTGGTTGCAGTTTCAGAGCGTTCACGCGCCTGGCTTCAGATGCAGAGTCACCTTCAGCTTGCTCCCAAGACTCTCGACGCCTATGGACGCTCTCTCAACGACTTTCTGGCCTTTTGCCAGCGGTCTGGGATGGTTCCTGAAACCATCACGCGTGAGCAGGTGGCCCTCTACGTCCAGGATCTGGCTCACCGTCCCAACCCAAAGGGAGCCAAACTCCTCTCTATCGAGAGTGGTCGGGGCCTCTCCAACTCGACGATGCAACAACGCATCACTGTCTTACGCTTGTTTTGTGACTCGCTCGTTGAGCGGCAACTGCGCCAGGACAACCCGGTCGGTCGCGGCCATTACGTGGCAGGCCGTGCCTTTGGTGGGGCACGATCTCGTGGGTTGCTTCCCCGGTATCACAAACTGCCGTGGCTGCCCTCCGATGAGCAGTGGCAAAATGTGCTGCGTAGTCTCGAAGGAGAGCTCCTTCGCAATCAAGTGATGCTCCTCATCGCCTACGATGGAGCCTTACGTCGTGAGGAACTCGTCCGACTTGAGGTGGGCGATTTCGACTTCGCCTACCAACAGATCCGTGTGCGAGCCGAGCATGCCAAGAATGGACGTGAGCGCATCGTGGGCTACGGAAAGGCCACCAGCCGCCTTCTGGGGGCCTACATACGCCAGAGGAGAGCCCTCTCGGCCAAAGGCGGTCCGCTCTTTTTGTCCGAGTCGCATCGCAATGCCTCTCACCCACTTGCACTCGTCACCTGGTCGAAAGTCGTCCAGAAACTGGCCGAGCGTGCAGACCTTCCACGATTTACGACCCATACGCCACGTCACCTTCGTCTCACCCACATGGCCCGCGCACGCCTCGACTTGCACCAGATCGCCACCTACGCGGGTCACACATCCTTAACCACGACCATGCTCTACATCCACTTGAGCGGCGTCGAACTCACGGAAGCGGTCACCCGGAACCTGGCAGGCTTTGAACACTGGATCGAGGAGATCCTGGGGGAGGGAAGGTGATGAGCAAGCCAGTCGTCTCGCTTCCTCCTCCTCCCTGGCACTGGCCGGTGGATGCGACTCGCTATGACCGTTCTCCAGATCTGGAGGAGGTCGAGCGGACTGAACTGAAGCGGGTCATGCGCGAGATCCCATTCCAGCTGCGTCCATCAACGAAAGAATGCCTTCACCGTTTGCTCTCGCCTCTCCAGGATGTGTTCACCATGACCCATCTGAGTCCCGATATCTGCCATGAGACGCTGCGCGTCATGGTCGTTGAAATGTCCCGTCGTGGCAAGACCTTCTGGGCCTGGTCCCAAGCGGAATGGCTGGACATCATCGGCCCAAGCTACAGCGCGTTTGCTCGGCGATATGGAAGAAGCTATGGAGGAGGCAGGCAACATCCGGCGCGCCGAGAATTGCCGGTTCTGGCCTATCTGCTGTGTACACCTGCCGATGTTGATCCTCTGCTCAGGCCGTTTGCCATCGCCCCGATTGCCCGGAAAGTCTTTGGGAAGGCGACGATTGAGGCACACATCCAGCACCTGACTGCGGCCCTGGGCAAGTGGGGCTATCGGGAAAAGAATCATCATGACTTCATCGCTTGCCTCTGCTACCTCCTGCTGCGAAAGCGCAGTCCTCAGTTGGAAGCGCTGCACATCGAGTTCCTCGAAACAGTGAACCACACCTGCGCCTTTCCCTGCGTGCGCGACTACCTGCTGCAAATTTCGCGTGCCCTCTTTGCGCTTTCGATCATCAGCAGGCCGCTGCCAGATCCAAAGAGAGCAGCCAGGCCAGTGACTTCGGAGAGGGATGGGAAGATGGCAGACGAGTGGCTCTCGTGGTGTCAACGCTGGCGAGCCCACAGTCCCACCGCAGGCGCAGCCCACAGCTATTACCTCCTCCTCAAGGTCGGTCGCTGGCTGCACGCCCATCACCCAGAGGTAAGAAGCCCCGCCGACTTTACGTACGCGGTGGCGATTGAGTTTGTCGCCGCAGTCATGGACATGAACGTCGGGGAATGGATCAGTACCGGCAGGGGATCTCAATTACCTCAAGCGCGCCTGGGGCAACCCCTGCGTCCCAATGCCAAGGCGAGACTCCTCAAATGCTTACGCGCCTTCTTACGCGATTGCCAGGAGTGGGGATGGATTCCCATTCGGCTCAATCCCAGCCGTGCTCTTCAGGCGCCGCGCTCCTTGCGCAATCTGCTTGGACCCGATCCCAGGATTGTCGAGAGAGATCACTGGGCCAAATTGTTGTGGGCCGCCATGAATCTCGAGGCCGAAGATCTTCCCACCACCGGGAGCAAGGTCCTGATTTATCCCCTGGAAATGGTTCGTGCGATTGCGGTGGTCTGGTGCTTTGCGGCGTTACGCTCCGATGAAATTGTCCGATTACGCGTCGGCTGTATCAGGTGGCAGCACGAAGACGTCATGGTGCCAGCAACCGGGGAGATCTTACCAAAAGATGCGGTGTGCTTCTTGGATATTCCAGTGAACAAGACAACGACCAGCTACACCAAACCGGTCCATCCCCTGGTCGGCAAGCGCATCAACGAGTGGGAACGGCTGCGTCCGCGTGAGCAACCACAGCACGTTGATGGCAAGACGGGTGAAGTCGTCCAGTACCTGTTCTCCTACCGTGGGACGCGTATCTCCAAAGGCTATATTAATCGGTGCTTAATCCCCCATTTATGTCGGAAGGCCAACATCCCTCTCGAAGATAGTCGTGGGGCCGAGACGCCCCATCGGGCCAGAGCGACCATTGCCTCGATGCTCTACAACGCGAAAGAGCCGCTTGATATTCTTCAGTTGAGAGATTACCTGGGACACAAGCATCTGGCATCCACGCAGAGTTATCTGAAAGTTGATCCAACTAAACTGGCTTCTCAGGTGACCAAGGCAGGCTACCTGGAACAGAACCTGGCTACCATTGAAGTGCTCTTAGACCAAGAGGCGGTACGCAGCGGGGCAGCAGCACGAGGCGAACCCTGGAAGTATGATGACTTGGGACACGGCTATTGCCTCAACGATTTTTGGGCCGAGTGCAAGCACCGCATGGCCAGCGCGCGCTGCCCTTTCTATCGTCCGAAAGCGTCACTTGCAGACCAGCTGCTGGAAGGCCAGGCGAACCTGCTGCGGATGCTGGAGTTTGTGCAACTCACGGAAGAGGAAAAGCTCCTGGTCACCGAAGGGATTGAACTGCACCAGTCCCTCATCGAGCAACTGGCGGATACGCCGACGCCGACAGGACTCACGCCTCGTGAGATGGAAATCCATCCTGTCGGAGAAACAGCGATCATTCCGCTGCAAGCCGTCCGACGGACCGAAAGGAAGACGCACGACAAAGGATGAGAAAGCCTCGGATGCATGAGGGAATCCTGGTTCTGGATCACCACAGACGCTATTGCATCTGGGAACCAGACAGACGAGCGTCTTCCTTGATCACCCTGACATCAGGATGCGTCCTGGAAGTCTGGCTCAACCGTGAGTGGGTGAGCGGCTGTGTGGAGGGTGATGGACAAGACTACTGGCTCTTTGTGAAGATCGGCGGCAAGTTCTTGCTCGCTGAACAGATGACGGTCCGTTACCAAGAACCTGAGTAGAGGACCAGCAAGAGGACTTGGTTGAAGTGTATCCTCTTGCTGGTCCAATGTATTTGATTTTTGATGATACATAATCAAAGGTACCATGAGCGAAGCGGAATTGCATTGGTTGCGGCAACGCTTGCAAGGCGGCAAGTTGACCAAGGCTGAACAAGGCAAACTTCGCTTTCGCCTGCCCGTAGGATTGGTTTACGATCCTGCCGACCACATCGTGCTTGATCCTGATGAGGCAGTGCAAGAGGCCTTTCGACTCGTCTTCACTCTCGGTAGCGTATCCTTTGCTAAGAGTCGGATTTGTGGGCTCTCCCCAACTTTTGATGAGAAGCTCAACAAGACAGCAGGTGATAAACTGGAAGGATGAAAACATCATCGATTTTGTTCTCAACGGACCGTGTTGGTGACCTCATCGAGCAGTTGCTCGGTGTATCCCTCAAGCTCCGAGTGCATCAAGTCACTGTAGCATCTGACGAACTGACGCTGGTACTGGCTTCATCGCCATCAGCAGTCTGTTGTCCTGGGTGTGGGCAGCCAACCGCGCACGTGCATAGTCGCTATATATGCACGTTGCAGGATCTGCCGTGGGGCCAACGGCGGGTACGGCTACGTGTGCAGGTCCATCGCTTTTTCTGCCAGAATCCCAGTTGTGCACGCCGGATCTTTAGCGAACCGCTCGCTGACCTTGCCGAACCCTACGCTCGTCGTACCACGCGCCTACGTGAGGCACTGCTGACTCTTGGATGGGCGTTGGGCGGGCAAGCAGGAGCCCGCCAAGGTGCTGCCCATGCGATGCCCATCGGTGCAGCGACGATGCTCTCGTTGCTGCGCCGATGCGGAGCGGCAGCCCAGCCCACACCGCGGGTGCTGGGAGTGGATGATTGGTCCTTTCAAGCTCACTGTGCGGGGACACTGCTGGTGGATTTAGAGCGACACCGACCAGTCGATGTCCTACTGGGGAGCGACGAGCAGGTGCTGGCCAGCTGGCTTAGCGCTCATCCAGGAGTCGAGATCATCAACGGAAAGAATATGAAGCAGCCCGTGCTGCGTTGTGTGAACCATGGAGTACCGGACAAGTCGAAGGGCAGATTACCAGGCTGAAGCTCCTCAAACGCCAGATGTACGGGCGAGCCAACATTGATCTGCTGCGCCTGCGGGTGTTACATGCAGCTTGATGATCTCATCACAGAGATGCGAGGGACTGCTCTTTTGCTGCAGAAATCATTCGGTGCCGCTCTCTTGCTCTGGTATGCTTCAATCATGAAGAGCAACCTGAAGAGATTTGCTTCTGCATCTGCGGCAATGGTTCGATGCTTGCCAATAGCTCGGCAATACCTCGCATCATCAAAAGTTGGGGAGAGCCGATTTGTGGGACCAGATTTTAAGCTCAATTATGAACCATAAAAAACAGCACCCTTAGCAAAGGATACGCTACCCATTCACGAACTGGGAGTGAAGTCGCATCCTCGCCTCTGCTGATAGGCATACCCGTCGGCACGTTGCAGCCGGGTACAATAACGATAGCCGATATCGGTGACTGTGCCGCTGGCTTTTGCAATCGTAAAGTAGCCACTCGCCTTTGAAGTCATCCTCCCGACATGAACTCCAGCCTGTTTGAGATGAGGAGGAACGGCCGCTTTGACGATATCCCCCGTGCGAAAGGTATGCTTCGACGGTTTTTGTTTCCCTTTCGTTCGTGGAAATCCAAAGCGATCCATCAAACACATCTGGCGTCGTTGTCTGCCCATGGCCTTGATAAACAACGGCACGACACCGGTCACGGAGAGTATTGCTGGCGTCCGCTTGCCCACGCAGGACGCATCGAGCCAGTGGGTTTTCGGCAATGACCTTGCTGTACGGTTATATTTCGTGAGCCCGCCGCTCCCGCACTCGATGGGCAAGCCCACGGCTTTGAGTCGTTCGTAGAGCGCCCGGCGCGTCGCATTGACGGCTGCTGCGTCTTTGAGGGGAGCTTTCACTTGCGCGAGCAGACGCTTGAGCACAGCGGGTTTGTCGGCAAGAAAGACCTCGAGGTTCTGGGTTCCCTTCACTGCGTTACAGGGTCCACAGGCGAGTGTCAGGTTGCTCACGCGGCTGCTGCCACCTTTGGCACGAGAGCGGATGTGCTCCACCTGTAGCGGGACTTCGGTGGCCCCACAATAAGCGCATTGGCGGTTCCACTTCTCCAACAGAAACTCCCGTATCTCGTAACCTTGCCGTGTGCCCTGCTGGTATTCCACGCCCTGTATATCCGCGTACTCCAGCAACTGCGTATCGAATTTGACCAACTCTAGACTGAGGTCCGTGATCGGGCAGAGACGACGCAAGCGTTGCACCCAGGTGAGCACGTTGGCAATACGACTCTCGAGTGAGGGTGGGAGCCAACCAGCACGCCGCCGCCGATTGCTGAATCTCGCTTTTCGATATCTGGTTTTGCGCTGCCTGCGGCTGTGGCGAATGGACCGGCGCGCGACGAGCGCCGCTTTGATGGCTTGCCCTCGGTGCGTCAGTTCAGCCGCAAAGACCACTTGGCCGGAAGCGTCATTGACGATGGCCATGCCCGTCGTCTTGCTGCCTGGATCAAGCTTGAGACGGAGAGGCGTAACATCTGGCTCATCAACGACTCGCTTCAGAGTAATGGTGAACGGAAATCTTTTCAGCACCGCCGCTCTTCCTGACGAGAGTAGGATGCGTGCTCGACCTGGATGGATCGGGTTTAAGGGTGTTTTGTTCTGATCTACCACAAAGACGCTACTCATAAATGTTTCCTCGAGATTGCTCGTATGAGCCTCTGCTTGCGCAGGTAAAGTCTTCCTCGACCAGTTATCCGGCGGTTTCAGATGTGAACCACACTGGCTGCGACTCCGTGTGCCTGTTTAATGGTTCACCGCAGTGCCTGCAACTGGAAGTGTCATTGCAGGGTGCCTATACGTCCATTCGCCGGTAACGTTTACCAGCAACGCGCTGGTGGTCTGGTCATGTCCAAGCTTACATCAAGCTCATCCCCCTTACAGGATGGAGTACATGACTTTCCCCTAAAATGACCTGAACATCATCCAGCAACAGGATCAATCGCTCTCCCGGTCTCCCCGCCATACTGATATGCGCGATTACCTGCTGTATCCGCTCCTCTAGGGGCAGCGGTTTCGCCTCTGGTTCTAGCACGTGCAATTCCGTGAGGACACTTGCCAGAAAGGTATCCAGATAATCGCCAGGAGTCATATTCTCAGATAGTGCGAATGTCTGTGAAAGCACTCGGTAATTCTCTAGCTCACTCAGTCTCTTCTCTAAAAGTTTTAGCCCCGCCGTTTTACCCGTCCCCGTAAGAGCCTGGATCACGACCACTTTCTTAACAGGTTTGGTGTGTAAGAACGAAAACATATGCTCAACCCAGCTATCACGGCCAACAATATGACTTGTATCGACGCTGGGCGGGATATGGAAGTGCACTTGTGCAGATTTTTGATCCGAAGCAACAACTGCCTGTGCCGAGCGTAGCTCGAAGCCCTGCTCTTGAAGCATGAGAGAGGATTGATCGAGGCGCGCCAGTTCATCGGCAAGTTGCTGCCAATCGGCAAAGGTTTTTTGTTCAACGCGATGTTTCTTTTGCTCGATTTTTCTACGCGCCAGGAGCAGGTAGAGCTCACGCTCTTCATGAGAAAACTGGATGCAGCATCCCTCACTTAACGACCGGTAGAGGGAGAAAAGTTCATCGAATGCTGGGTAGCGCCTTCCGCGTTCCAGGTCCCCGTACATCTTCAGGTTTAGCGGCGGCACCCTTTGTGGATTGGTGAAGTAAGCAGGTAATACATCCACAACTTCCACCTGAGTCATATGCGCATTCTGGCGCACGGCAGCTAAGAGAGAACCAAAGGTGGTGTAGGCAGCCATTTCTGTTAAATGAGTTACTGGCCGTAGATACGACCTATTTGAGCGTGGTTCTCTTTCAAGCGTGTGTGGTTGCTGCATTACCATACCAGCATGATGTATCTTCGCTTATGCAAAGATACTCCTCCTTTTCTGACTCAGATAAGTAAGTGTCTCTGTTATAGCATACATCATGTGTTTCCATTTTGGGATGCAAAAAGCGGGGCAGTGAGCATCTGGTAAGTGATTTGGTAGAAAACTACCATATTGTCTCTTTTTTTACCTGCTGTATCGGACATGGAGTTTGAATAGGTACTTCTCTCTACGAAAGAGGCTTAGTGACGGTTCTTTTGATAGTTTATCACAGTGCAGGCTACTTGAGCGATCCGTTCCAAAACTAAGTGTGTATGAAAAAGTTGTAGGAGTCAAGCAACCAACTGAGCCTGGGTCTGCCAGAACAGATCAAAGGAGCGGTTGAGCTTGGCAGTACGTAAGGGCAAGATGGCATCCAAGCCATCAGGAGTCCAGCGCATACCAGTTTGCTTGAAACGAGTGGAGACGACTCTCTTACAGGCAGCTTCAGCAATGCCACTACCCACATGCATGCCCTGTGCGCGAAAAGCGGGGTAGCGCATGCGAGAGGCATGGGTGCTAAAATAGCCCATGGCCTGCTCTGGAATGCTCTTGCTTTGGCCTGGGGGTGGGGCAAGGGGAGGAAGCTGCCCAATCAGAGTCACCAAATCCTCGATCTGGCCATGAACCAGCAAATCACAGGCAGCTTTGGCCCAAGAGATCCCCTGTGGAGTCGTGCGACCGAAGACAGCATGAGCCACATCCCAGACATGCTCTTGGGCATGATAGAGGTCCACAATCTGCACCGCCCCAGGAAACTGCTCATCAGCCAGATCCCAGATCCAATGGGCTCCGTCTCCGATGACCACCACCTGCTCGGCTCGTGAAAGCCCGGACTGACAAGCCAGCGTGTAGAGCAGCTTGTCAAAGTCGCCCAGGGCCGTGCGTCGGGCTATATACTGCTGAGTTCCTTCTGTGGGGGTATCAATCCAGACATCTGGAGCTAACTCAGATCGTTCGTTGCCACGTTCTGCCAGGAACACGGTCCCTACTCTGAATTCTCGATAGACATCTCCTTTGCGTTCTTGTTCATACTTTTCCATGGGAACACTTTCACGACGCATCCGCCCCATAATACCGTCTGGTTCAATATAGAGACGTGCAATCTCCTTTCCTTTGGGTTGCTCTTCTCTCTCCTTGGCATCCGTCTTTGACTGGGATGCTTGGTCAAAACGGGCTTTCACCTCTTCATCTTCTTTCTCAGCGAATACCCTGCCCACTGGTCTTGCCAAATTCAGCGCTTGTCGCGCTGACATCTTCCCTGGGAGAAACCGACGATAGGCCTCTGCTGCCTCATCAAAGGTGAGCATGGAGCATAAATAGCTGATGTACTGTTGCACTCCTGGCGTTGTTCTTTTCCCTTGGATTCCCCATTGCTCGTCAGTTGGGACCTTTCCATGGACACACTTGTGGGTCGGCTCTTCTTCTTCTTGCCCTTCCTCCACTTGGCACTGATAGTATGCTCTCTTCAACTCTACCTCGCCAAACAGGGTGATCAGCTTTTTTGTGCGATATCCTACCAACTTTTGAGCATGTCCGCAGTTCCCTTCTCTTCGTGTTGGAACTGGCTCTGACTCTTTCCCTTTCTTCATTCTCCCTTCCATTACCTTCCTTCCTATTTGAAACATTCCACGATAGATCGTTTCTTCTACGGCTTTGAGATTTCCTTCTTCTATTCCTTCCACTGCTTCTAGTAATGTCAACAATTCTTTTTCTGCTGCTTGGTACTGCACGACTAGCTCGTTCGTTTCCATTGGGGGAGGTCCTCTCTTTTCTCAAAGGGGTTTCTTTGGCTCGGTTCAAACCTTGCCTTACCCATGAGGTTACTCCCTTTTTCCCCTTTTGCCTATCCCTCCTACAACTTTTTCATACACAC
>WNGK01004595.1_pt1 | contig 26765 bp, 25 predicted proteins | sample 5400601 | NCBI WGS metagenome assembly WNGK01 (sample SAMN13153376, study PRJNA577476) | soil metagenome | isolation source: 60 cm soil or saprolite under Garry oak tree replicate 1 | place: USA:California | collected 2016-06-15
ATTCGCAAAGGTCGGCGTGCCTTCAATCAGCTTTAAGGAAGGCGACGAATACATCGGCCATCCGAAAGGTTGGGGCGAAAAGAAGTTTCGCGAATACAATGAAGCGCATTATCACCAGCCGTCCGACGAGTACTCGGATGATTGGGATTTCCGCGGCATGATTCAGGAGGCTGACTTTGCGATGACCATCGGGCGCCGGGTCGCGGACGCGAACACGATGCCGAAATTCAATCCCGGCGACGAATTCGCGAAGAACAGCAAACGGTGACAAGTAATGGGTGATAAGACAAGACTGGTCACCTATCACCATCACCTGGCACCAGAATGACTTTCTACGTAACCACACCCATTTATTACGCCAACAGCCTGCCTCATCTCGGTCATCTGTACACGATGATCGTGGCGGACACGATCGCGCGCTCTAAACGCCAGCAGGGAATCGAAACCTTCTTTCTTACCGGCACCGACGAGCACGGAATTAATATCGAGCGCGCCGCCGCGCGTAACCACCGCACCCCGCAAGAGCAGGCCGATTATGTGGTCAACTATTTCAAGAAGATGACTGCTGCTTTTGGGCTGGATTCCCTTCATGGTGGTTACGACATCTTCATGCGAACGACCGAGGCTTTCCACTACGAAGGGGTCGGCAAATTCTGGCGCCGGGTCGCGAAAGCGAAAACGCCAAAAGGCCGCGATGCTCTTTACAAAGGACACTATGAAGGCTGGTTCTGTGCGGCCTGCGCGGCTTACAAGACTGAAGACGAGTATGCAAAGCCCGCTAATCCCGGCGATCAACCGACATGTCTGATCCATGAAACTAAACTGGATAGAGTCTCGGAAGAGAGCTACTTCTTTCGGCTGTCTGATTACGATCAGGCATTGCTTGAGTTGTATGAATCGCGTCTTGATTTTGTCCAACCCGATGCGCGGCGCAATGAAGTTAAGAGTTTCGTGAGCGGCGGCCTGCAGGATCTTTCTGTCAGCCGTTTACGATCTTCGGTAAGTTGGGGGATTCCGGTCCCGGACGATCCCAATCACACGATGTACGTATGGTTCGATGCGTTGACCAACTACATCACCGCCATCGGATTTGGCAACCGCCAACAAAACAGCGCAATTGGCTTTGAAAAATTCTGGCCGGCGCTGCATCTCGTAGGCAAAGACATCCTGCGTTTTCATGCCGTGTATTGGCCGGCATTTCTCATGGCTGCCGGCGTCGAGCAGCCGCGGGCGATCGTCGCCCATGGAATGTGGGTCGATCCCACGGGCCGAAAGATGTCGAAGACGCTCGGCAACACGATCGAATTGGACGTGCTGAATGAGTTTTTCCCAACCGACGCGATTCGTTATTTTTGTTTGCGCGAGATGGTCTTTGGCCAGGACGGAAGATTTGGCTATGAGAATTTGATCGATCGCACGAATAGCGATCTGGCCAGCGGGCTCGGCAACCTCTCAAGCCGCACGTTGACGATGATCCGCCGTTATTGCGAGGGGCGCGTCCCTTCCGGAAATATCTCGGATGAGGGCGTGTTGCCGGCGAAGCGGGCCGGCGTGGACAATGATGACAGCGCGATCGCCGGATTTGTTTCGCACGCGCGCGATGAATTCATTCGTTACTTCGAGGAGTTATCCTTCAGCCGCGCGCTGGAGGTTGCCTGGTCCATCGTCGCTCGCATTGACAAGATTATCTCTGACGCCAAGCCGTGGGACCTCGCGAAAGATGCCGGCCAGCGCCAGACGCTCAACGCTGTGCTTTATCGGGCCGCCGAAACTCTGCGTTGGCTATCCGTGATGTTGTACGCGACGATGCCCGAAACGTCGCGGGAGATTTACTCAGGCCTTGGCTTAACGAACCAGGTATCAAATATTGATCCTAAGGGATTGCGCTGGGGAGAACTTCCTCCCGGAACGGCTATCGGCGAAGTGAAGCCGTTATTTCCCAGAATAGATAAGGCGAAGACTATGGAAGAAATCGGAAGACAGAGATCAGAGGTCAGAGATCAGAAATCAGAAGATGCAGAAACCCGACCGTCAGGGAGGGTGCAAAGCGATTCGGAAACGCGACCGTCAGGGAGGGTGCAAGGAGAGGCCGGCTTGGGAACCGCGCAGGGCTCAGGTCAGCACACGACCGAGGCTGAGGCCGTAGCGGGCGTGGCCAATTTCATCGACATTACTGATTTCGCCAAAATCGATCTCCGCGTTGGCGAGGTGCGGACTGCAGAACGGATTCCCAAAGCGGACAAGCTGTTGCTGATCACGGTGGACATCGGTGAAGAGAAGCCGCGCCAGATTCTCGCCGGTATCGCGCAGTATTACGAACCGGAGAACTTGATTGGGCGCAAGATTGTGGTGGTTGCTAATCTCAAACCGCGCAAGGTTCCCCGAGCACCAGCGCCCTCATGTTTTTGGGCTGTTTGAAATCCCGCACGGATCAAAGTGGCTCAGCCTATTTCGTTTGTCGCGGCCTTACCGAAACAAGACTAAAAGGGGTACGCGTTTTGGATGAACTGATTGCCTTTGTTAGCAAGATTCATTACAACACAACGAAGGCAAATCGGTGGTAATATCGGGGCGGATACGAGCCAATGAGTCGCGTAATTAAAACAATCGAAATCGAAGGTCAGCCAGTTAAAGCTCTATTTGATACTGGTGCCTTTCATTCCTACGTTCTTCGCAAATATCTCGAAGCCGTCCCGATGCGTGCCGTTACTAAGCCTTATGAAGTAGCGCTTGGCGGCGAGACGATTAAAATACGAGAGCGAGCGCTGGTAAACGGGAAGATCGAAGGGCTGGATTTCGATACGTCGGTGGTTCCAGTCAAATCATTAGGCAAGGCTAATGGCCACAATCTCGATGCGATCGTCGGAGCTATTACGATGAAAGCCTGGGAAATTACGGTAAATCCGAGAGACGGCAGCCTGGGACTCGAGGGACTTAGGCGCCGAGAATTCACCGAATACTAATTAACAGGATCGTTTTCACCACGATTCCTTCAGCCCTTCCGATGACTTTCATCGATTCTCATTGCCACATCGACGGTCCGGACTTCGACGTTGATCGCGAACATGTGATTGCCCGAGCGCGCGCTGCCGGGGTTACGACCATGCTCAACGTCGGCACCGGCGACCCGCACAGCGGAGCCTTTGAACGGGCGGTTCAACTGGCTGAAAATCACGACGAAGTCTACGTTGCGGTCGGTGTTCATCCTCACGACGCAAAACTTTTCGACGACGCGGCTGAAAAACTGCTTCTCGATCTGATTGAACAGAGCAAACGCGTAATCGCCTGGGGAGAAATCGGGCTTGATTATCATTACGATCATTCCCCGCGCGAGGTACAGCGCGAAGTCTTTCGAAGACAACTGCGGCTGGCGCAATCGCGCGATTTGCCGGTCGTGATTCATTCGCGCGAAGCCGACGAAGATACGATTGACATCCTTCGGCAAGAACTCTCCGGCGATGAACCGGGTGGTGTCATGCACTGCTTCGGCGGCAGTTTGCAGATGGCCCGCGACGCAATTGACCTCGGTTTCTACATTTCTTTTGCCGGCAATCTGACTTTCAAAAACGCGCAAGACCTGCGTGAGATTGCGCGCCGGCTTCCACTCGATCGTCTCCTGGTTGAGACTGATTGCCCTTACCTGACGCCGGTGCCTTTTCGGGGAAAACGAAACGAGCCCGCGCGGGTCGTTGAGACAGCGCGCTGCCTGGCTGAACTTCATGGCAGGGAATTAGTCGAGACTGGAAGATTTACAAGCGAGAATTTTGCGAGACTTTTTGAAGTGTAGTGGCAAGTTTAGAGGCCACGGCGATCGCTTGGAGTACCGCCTTCAGGCGGAATCGGATATGAGAGCATATCGCCGCCTAAAGGCGGGACTCCAAACCAAATGGCTTCACTTGCCGGCGCACTCAAGGCCAAGAGAACACTTTCACATGCTCAGGCTTTGGTGTTATCCTCGTTTTGACTTTCTCCATGGCCCAGCAAAACTCATTCGACATAGTGTCTCAGGTAGATCGGGCGGAATTGATGAACGCCGTCAACCAGACAATGAAAGAAGTGCGACAGCGTTTTGACTTCAAAGGCAGTCATGCCGGCGTGGATTTGGAAGAAAAAGAACTGGTCCTCTCTGCCGAGGACGAAACGAAGCTCAGGAACATGAATGACATCCTCCAGCAGAAACTTGTGCGGCGTGGCGTGCCTCTGAAGGCATTGAATTACGGCAATGTTGAGCCAGCCGCGGGGGGCACGGTGCGGCAGCGAGCACAGATTCAACAGGGTATTCCGCAGGAAAAAGCGAAAGACATCGTCAAGCTTATCAAAGATTCCAAGGTCAAAGTCCAGGCTTCGATTCAGGGCGACATGGTGCGCGTGTCCGGGCGCGACCGCGACACCCTGCAACAAGTGATTGCCTCGCTGAAGGCGAAAGACTTTGGCATCAATATGCAGTTCACAAATTATCGCACAAACTAGATCCGAAACCGCCTGCGGTAGCGGGCGGGCCAACGCGAACAAGATGACGACAGCTACCAGTCAAACAGCCCTCCTCGACGACGTTCAGTTAACGGCGAAGCGAATCCTGGATCTTGTTTCGCCGGAGCTCGAACTGGTCGAAGCAGAATTCGAGAGACAGGCCCGCTCAAATATTCAAGTCATCGCTTACATTGGCGATTATTTGCGCCGTTCCGGTGGCAAACGAGTCCGGCCCGCATTGACGATTCTCTCGAACTATGCGGCCGGCGGCGATGGCGCAAATCAGAGCTCCATTCGCATGGCGACGGTGATGGAATTTTTGCACACCGCGACGCTGGTGCATGACGATGTAATCGACAAAGCCGAGACCCGTCGCAATCGCCCTTCGATTAATTCAGAGTTCGGAAATCAAACTGCTGTGTTGATGGGCGACTGGCTTTACATGTCGGCGTTTGAAACCAGCCTGGCTGAGCGCTCGCTGCCAATTCTCGACATTCTTACGGCCGTCACCCGGAAGATGACCGAAGGCGAGTTGCTGCAACTTACTCTCCTGGGCCGGACAGACATTTCCGAAGAACAATACTTCGACGTCATCGCCCGCAAAACCGCCTACCTTTTCAGCGCGTGTTGCGAAATCGGCGCTCTGCTCGGGAACGCCGACGCGGAGACTCAGAGGAACCTGCGCGACTATGGCATGAACCTCGGCGTGGCATTTCAGTTAATCGATGATCTCCTCGACTTTACCGGGACTGAAGAAGTCCTGGGTAAACCCGCCGGCGCTGATTTGCTGGAAGGCAAGGTTTCGCTGCCACTCATTTTTCTGCTGCAACGCGCGCCTGAGTTGCGTCCGGCTTTACAGACAGTGATTAGTGAAGCCAGTTATAAAAGCATGACGCGCGCTTCGTTGTGGGATGCAATGCAGGAAAGCGGAGCTTTGCAGCTGGCCTTCGAGCGCGCGAATGAATACGCGACCGCCGCAAGACTATCGCTCAATGGATTGAACGAATCACCCTATGCTCAGGTCTTGTCGTCGATCCCTTCCTACATTGTCGAGCGCGACCGGTAGAACATTGCCGATTGTCGATTTCCAATTGCCGATTTGATTTAGGAATTTGGATCACATTCGGGCCAGGTTTAGAGGAAAGCTACTGCCCGCCCTTTCTTTGGTAACTATATAGTTGACTCACTTCAGTCAATAAACGGGCTGGAAAGGATTGGATGAGGTCCGAAGGACCGTAATTCAATAGCCACGGCCGTGAGGCCGTGGGTAGTCAAAAGAACCATATTCGAGCGCCGAAGGTGCGAATTAAGGAAAATATCATGAGGAAAATGCCGGCCCTTCGGGCCTCGATTTCATCGTGAGGCTTTTGGATCCACGGCCTTACGGCCGCGGCTACTGAATGTCGCGCCTTCGGCGCTGTTTCGGACCTAACCGAATGACATTGTTGGTGAGCCAACTATGTAGTTGCCCTTTCTTTCATGACAAGCTGGCGGGCGGTAATCCTCCTCTAAACGAGAATTTGTGAAAGTTATTGCCAATTAACAAGCGGCAATCTAAAATCGGCAAGGACTGATGGCTAACGAAACGCTCATCGCCCGGCTCGAACAAAGCTTGCGGCAATCGCGCGCCGCACGTACTCGACTGTCCGCGCGCCTCGCGGAACTCGAAACCGAAAGTGAGATAATTCGCGGCGAACTGGTTGAGATGGACACGCTCGCAGGTCAGACTGAGGCGGCAATATTTCGCTTACTGTCTAATGTGATGAGCGGTCCTTCTACGCGCGTAGGGACGACTTCGGTGGGCGAGCTCGAGGTCGAATTGCAGCGACGTCTGGCCCATGCTGAGCTTTCACAGCCTTCAGTCGCCCAGCGACATAACGTTCCTCCGATCAAGACAGACATCGAAACCATCAGCGATCGTTTTTACGATCGCACGATCCCGCAGGCGGCGACGATGATCCTCCGCGAAGCCGGCGGCCCATTGCATGTAAACGAGATTTACAACCAGCTGATTGAGGGTGGTTTCAGTTTTACCGGCAACAATCCCACGATTAGCATTGCGGTCTCACTCAATCGCAACACACGCTTTCGCAAAGCCGCTCCCGGAACCTTTGACCTCGTCATCCGCGACGCCGCGAAAGCATCCTAAGGATCACATCAGATCTTTCTGCAGTCTTTCGACGAGCTCTTTCGCTTCTTCCGGCGACATTTGTTCGACATTCGCCTCGCGTAACTCATCGGCAATTTTCTGATTAGCTAAGTCAAATAGAGAGGTCTGCGCGGCGATGCGGCGGCGCGCAGCGCGAGTCGCGGCCTTCGTTAGGGCTCGATCTTCTTCGGCGCTGACTGAGGTTGCAGCGGCGGCCGCCGCGGCCGCTTCATTAATCGCAACTTCTTCCGCGAAAACGTCCAGTTCATACCGCTCGAGTCTTTGCAACACATCGCGGGCGCGAGCGAGGGCCGAAGGCGGCATGCCTGCGAGCCGGGCCACTTCGATACCGTAAGACTTTGACGCCCGTCCGCGCTCGAGACGGTGAAGGAACACAACCTCTCCTTCGCGCTCAGTCGCGGTGATTTGATAGTTCTGCGCGCCGGGCAATCTCTCGGCGAGTTCCGTGAGTTCGTGATAATGCGTCGCAAACAGAGTCTTCGCGGCGTGCTCCGGAGAATCGTGAAGATATTCCGCAACCGCCCAGGCGATCGATAATCCGTCAAACGTTGCGGTGCCGCGTCCGATCTCATCGAGCAGGACCAGCGAACGCGGCGTAGCGTTGTGCAGGATCGCCGCCGTCTCGGTCATTTCAACCATGAAAGTCGACCGGCCACGCGCCAGATCGTCGGACGCACCCACGCGAGTCCACACGCGATCCAGCAGAGGGAGACGCGCTTTGTCCGCCGGAACAAAAGAACCCATCTGGGCGAGAATGCAAATGATTCCTGCCTGTCTGAGCACGGTGCTCTTGCCGCCCATATTCGGCCCCGTAATGATCAGCAGGCGATTAGTGGAATTGTTAAGATAGATGCTGTTGGGAACGAAGGGCTCAGGATTGAAAACTTCAATGACCGGATGCCGGCCGTGGACGATCTCAATCTCGTCGCCATCATGCATAGCGGGTCGCACATAAGCCCGCCGGACCGCCGTTTCAGCCAATGATGACAACGCATCGAGGCAAGCCAGAGCGCGCGCGGTTGCCTGAATTCGCGACGTCTCAGCGCTGACTTGCCGGCAAATCAAACCAAATAATTCGGTTTCGAGCTGCTGGATGCGGTCTTCTGCGCCGAGCACCTTGCTCTCCCATTCTTTCAACTCAGGCGTCGAAAATCTTTCAGCATTCGCCAGCGTTTGCTTCCGCTCAAAGTGAGCGGGCACGCGCGCCGCGTTGGCTTTGGAAACTTCGATGAAGTAGCCAAATACGTTGTTGTAGCGAATCCGCAGTGAGCCGATGCCCGTGCGCGTGCGCTCGTCCGCCTCCATGGCGGCGATTGTTTGCTTGGCATTCCGGCTGAGCGAGCGCAACTCGTCGAGTTCAGTTGAGTACCCTTCGCGAATCGCGTCGCCATCGACAATGCGCGCCGGCGGATCGTCCTGGATTGACGCCGCGATGAGCGAGCGCACATCCGGCAGCTCATCAGCCGCCTCGTTCAGAACCTGCAGCAGCGACGATTGCGAGTTCACGAGCGCTTCGCGAACGTATGGAACCTGATCGAGCGAACGGCGCAGTCCGAGTAGATCGCGCGGGGAAGCGGATCCGAGGTTCAGGCGCCCTACGAGACGCTCGATGTCGGCGACTTCTTTTAGACGCGAACGCAAACTGTCGCGCTTGATATGCGAGGCGTGCAGCTCAGATACTGCTCCCTGGCGAGCCTCGACTTCGCCGCGACTAATCGAGGGGCGCAGGAGCCATGATCGTAAGAGACGCGCACCCATCCCGGTTACGGTTTCATCGATCACATCCAGGAGCGAGCGGCCCTGGCCGGTGCCGCCCAGCGATTCGACCAGCTCCAGGTTTCGCACTGTGATGTTGTCGAGAACTAAATGATCCTGCGGCTCGAAATAAACGATATCGCTGATGTGGGTTGCGTTTGCGCGCTGAGTATCTTGCGCATATCGCAGGCAGGCGCCCGCCGCTCTAATCGCTTCGGTCTTACCGCTTAAGCCATAACCGTCGAGAGACCGGATGCCGAATTGTTTGATAAGCAGCGAAGAACTCTCGTCCGCTTGCCAGAGCCAATCGTCGAGAGGTGTCAGGGCTGTGTGCAGAGACCCGACCGTAAGGGAGGGTGCACTAGCGCCGCTCGTGGTAGCGGCAGTCTCATCTGCGCTTGCACCCTCGCTTACGCTCGGGTTTCTGCCACCCTCTATGGTCGGCTCTCTGCCTTCTGCTTCCTGCCTACTGCCTACTGCTTGACCGAGTGGTAGCGGTGCAGTTCGCGGCGCGGCGTTAAAGCCGGCTTGAACCAGAGGCGCGAGCGACAATGGAAAAAGCAACTCCCGCGGGGCATAGGATTCGATGTCGGCAACAATGCGGGCCCACGCATTCGCCCCATTCGCCTGCGTGGCGCGAAATTCGCCGGTCGAGATATCCAGAAACGCTGCGCCAACAGTTTCGCCGTGCGCACAGACAGCGGCCAGGTAAATTGCCTCGCGGGCTTCGAGTAGTTGCGGATCGATTGGTGTTCCCGGCGTAACAATTCGGACTACTTCGCGGCGAACCAGCTTCTTTGCTTTGGAAGGATCTTCGGTCTGCTCGCAAACGGCAACGCGATAACCTTTTCTCACCAGCTTCGCGATGTAATTAGCCGCCGAGTGATGCGGCACGCCGCACATCGGAATCGGATCGCCTCGTTCCTTGTGGCGCGCGGTCAACGTAATTTGCAGTTCACGCGAACCGACAATGGCATCTTCGAAAAACAACTCGTAAAAGTCGCCAAGTCGAAAAAACAGCAATGTTCCGGGATGTTTCGCCTTTAGCTCCCGATATTGGCGGATCATTGGCGTGGGGTTACCTGAGGTCATTGTGTATCGGCGGAGTTCTCCCGGCCCGAACGAATTCGACGGAAAGGCAAGGTACATCGAGCCTATCAGCGGAAGCAAGCATTCGAATCGATTAACAGGTAATTTAATACAATTCTCTTGACACATCCCCGAGCAAAGAATTAGTCTCTTGCGCCTAAACAAAGCGTTTGTGGCGGCTTGCTGTGCGCTCAGCAAAGAAATTGCTACAGCTCGCATGTCATTAGCAGAGTATTTCATAGCGGCCTTCGCTTAATCGTAATTGGAGTTGACTCGCGGGTGTTTCGCCAGAACCAGGTTTGACTGACGGTCTCACCTCCTGCCGCGATTTCCGCAAACCAGAATTTTTAAAAGCTTCCAGGGTTTCGTGAGATGGCATTCGCCTCAGCAACCTACTCTTTAGTCGAGGATTCGGAACAGCCCGTTGACGGCCAGGCGATGGCGCTGGTGGAGTTGAGCCACACCGCGATCGAGCACCAGCTCTATGCGGCGATGCTCGCTGAAATCTCGAGCGTCGGGACCCGCGTAGCCTCGTTTTCAACCCGCCGTTTGATGACCCTGACGGGCGTAAATGCCTACAGCAGCGTGCGCCGCGGACTCGCCGGACTGATGAACAAGCTGAGCATCGAACGCCAGAAAGTCGCGGGTGATAACGGCGCTCATCAACCACCTACCGTCTACCTTGTTTTCACTCCCCAGGAGATTCTGGCGCGCCGGCGAGCGGTGGGCCTGCCGGCTTACCCGAAAGAGGTGGAAATTGAACAGGGCGTGGCTTCGCTTGGCCGCGCGATTCGACGGGTTGTAGACCTAAAGAGTTTGAGCCGGCGCGAGGCTCAGGTGTCTCTTTGCTGCGCCCAGGGGATGACCAACGCCGAAATCGGCGCGTGCTTAAAGGTAAGCGAGCAGACGGTGAAATTTCACTTGCGAAATATTTTTGTCAAATTCGGCGTGAAGCGGCGCGCCGAGCTGGTCTCTCGATTGTTCCGCGATGGTGATAACGGTCTCAATGGGTGATTGACCCAACTGGATACCAGGCCGCAATGCTTTCTGCGGCTTGCTGATTTGAAAATTTGGCGCTGCCTCGCCTGAGAGGTTTCCTTCGGGTCGGTGCATGATTTGTCCGGATTTGACTCTGGAAGACATGTATAGCGTAGAAGTGTATTCGCATTAACTTAGAGCAGAAGGAAAATTACGGCGAGAGTCAACCCTTTGGAGCGATGAATTTGTGGAATGCTGAGCCGATTGAGTTGGAAAGTGCAATTCCTGTTTGCCTAAAGGTGGCGTTGAGTTCTTATCTCCCTCTCCCTTTGGGAGAGGGTCGGGGAGAGGGTCTGACGGACTTTGCCCAAAAAGTCCTTCGGCATCTGAAATGAGCGACAATTTGCTGGGAGCGCGGACGTCCTCGTCCGCACTGAGCGCGCAGCGCGAATTTTTGTTGGAGGCTTATTTCCTTTGAAACTCCTGAGCCTGCTGCCGCACGCTGTGCGGACGAGGACGTCCGCGTTCCCAGCATTAACTGACTTGGTTCAATTGCTTAAGAGTTTTTGGGCAAAGCCGGCCCGACGTGCGCTATGCTTCGCACCCTCCCCTAACCCCTCCCAAAGGGAGGGGAAGCGAAAACCAAATGCCATCACACGAATAATTAACTCGAAAGATGTAAACCCCTGAATATGACGACAAAGAAAGACAAGAAGAAAAAGGTCAAGAAAAAGAAAACGGCGCTCATCGTTTGCCGCGATCGAAAAGAGTTCTGGACCACGCAGAAACAATTCTGGCAGTGGGTGCGTGACGGCGTAATCGTAAAGACGGATGACAAGCCGCTGACCGGCACTTACGTCCGCGAATACGATGATTTGATGGTGCTGGTTAGCAATACAGTTTTGAATCTGGCTCGGCCGAACCACATGCGAGAGGCCCTTTTATCGCGACGGATCGGTTTGGGAGGCAAATAAAAATTATCATGAACACGATTTCAAGAAATGTGAGAAACCGTGCGGCCAGCTACATTTTGATGGTCATGGTTCTGGCCGTCGCCGGTCCATTCGTTCGAGGTCAGCGGCCTGGTAATGCGGACGGCCCGGCGGCGGACATTGCCCAACCCAATCGTTATCGGATTGGACCCGGCGAGGTCCTCGACATCCGCATCCTGAAACATCCCGAGCTGTCGCGCGAAAATGTGCGTGTTGATGAGGGCGGCATGATTCATATGCCCCTGATCAAGGGCGACATCCAGGCGGCGTGCAAAACGGAAGGCGAGCTCGCGAAGGATATCGCGACGGGCTATCTGAAGTTCTATCGCGATCCGCAAGTCGATGTGTTCGTGAAGGAATATCATTCCCGCGAAGTTGCGGTAATCGGGGCCATCAACGACCAGGGCCGCTATCAAATGCAGCGGAGGATCAGGCTGCTCGAATTACTCACTTATGCCAAGGGGCCTTCGGACAAAGCCGGACAGACTATTAATATCGTGAGGAACCCTCGGACCCAGGCGTGCGAAGAGACGGCGACGCCTGCTGAAGAAACTGCCGGCTTTATCAGCTTGCGCCTGAACGACACGCTGCGAGGCGAGCCAAAGGCCAACCCATTCGTTCAGCCCGGTGACATTGTGACTGTTCCGGAAGCCGATCAGGTCTATGTCGTCGGTAACGTCTACCATCCGCAAGCCCTGCCTATGAAAGATCCAATCAGTGTGTCGCGGGCCGTAGCGATGGCCGGCGGGGATTATCAGGCAAGCGCCGGGAACAAACACCAAGCAGGAGATCGTGGTGAACCTGGGCGCTATCGCCCGCAAACAGGCTGAAGATGTCGCCCTGTTACCAAACGATATTGTCGAGGTTCCCACATCAACGGGTAAGAGCTTGATACGCAGTCTGCTGGGTGCAGTCGCACCAGCGGCGGCCCAGCTTCCGGTGCGAGTGATTCCATAAGAAAGGACGTGCTTGGTGCTTTGTACTTAGTACTTGGTACTAGCGATTTCCGAATCAGTCTAATTACGCACCAGGGACAAAGTCCAAAGCACCAAGTACAAAGTACCAAGTCCAGCACTTCTTTTAAGAAAAGGCTCGAACAATGAAAGAATCAAATGAACTAACGCGGCGAGAAGCTGATATTGAATCCCTCGATTCCCGTAGCGATTCGCCGCCACCATATTCCCGTTCTCTGAGCTATGGATATGACGGTGACGGCGCGGATGGTGAAGTCCACTTGCTCGATTATTGGCGAGCCGTGCGCAAGCGGCTCTGGCTGGTCATCGGCATGGCGGCGCTGATTACGACTTTGGCGACGATCTACGTCGCGCGCAAACCTGATGTTTACGAGTCCTCAGCGCGGGTACAGGTCGATTTGGAAAACAACCCGATGTACGCTGCCGGCAAGAACACTCCTTATATATATAGTCCGGTAAACGATCCCGCCTACTTCAACACACAACTGCAAATTCTGACGAGCCCCGGTCTTCTGCGTCGCGTGGTGAAGACGCTGAACCTTGAACACAACGAGGCTTTCCTCCGCCCGCAGTCAAGCTCGCATTCAACTTTGAAGGTTGTCGCGCAAATGCTCGGCTTTGGGAGCAAGCGAAAGGACGACGCGGCCAAACAGCCTGAGTCATTGCCGCTTGCTTCCAGCATCGCGTCTGACTCGACAACATATGATGAAGCTGAAGCCCGCCGCCTGGCGCCTTTCGTGCTGGGTTTGCAGGGCGGACTGAAAGTCGAGCCCGTGCGCGAGAGTCGCGCTGGTTATTACAAAGAGACGCGCTTGATCGACATCACTTTTCAACACGGCGACCCGGAAATCGCCGCCAAAGTAACCAACTGGATCGCCGAAACTTTCGTGCACGCGAACCTCGAAAAGAGAAACGAGACCAACAGCACGACTGGCGAATTCCTGTCCAAGCGGGTTGCCGAACTTCAGGCGCAGATTCGTGCGGACGAAGAAAAGCTGGTCAACTATGCCAAAGACAACAAAATCCTTTCTCTCAACGACAATCAAAATACGGTTGTCGAACGGCTCTCAGGTTTAAATAAGGACCTGTTGTCGGCAGAGAATGATCGCAAGCTGGCGGAAGCCGAATTCAACGCCGCAAAGATGCCCGGCGCGGCGGCGGCGCTGGCTGATGCAGCCACCAAAGATGAGAATCAAACCGAAGCAAAGCTTGCCGATCTGAAACAGGAACGCGCCAAACTGCTGGTCGACGCCACGGAGGAAGCGCCAGAAGTAAAAGAGATCACGCAACAGATCTCCGCCCTCGAATCTCACTTGAAAGACAAGAAAAGCCGCGGCGCCAGCACGCTGCTGACGAATCTGGAAACGAAGTACCGGCAGGCGCAGGAACGCGAAGATTCGCTGCGCAAGTCTTTCAATCAGCAGAAAGCGGAAACCGTCACCCAGAATGAAGCGGCGATCAACTATCGCATTCTGCAGCAGCAGGTCGATACCAACCGGGGGTTGCTGGACAGTCTTCTGCAGCGTTCGAAAGAGAATGACGTGGTTGTCACCGGCCGGCCCAACAACATTTCGATTGTGGATTATGCAATCGTCCCCGACTTTCCGGTCGGGCCGGCGCGCACGCGTTCCGTCATGCTGGCGTTTGTCTTGTCTCTGGCGCTGGGCGTCGGGCTCGCGCTGTTTCTCGAATATCTCGACGACAGCATCCATTCGACCGATGATGTAGAGAAGTTTCTGCGCCTGCCTTCGCTGGCAGTGATTCCCTCGATGGCCGGCGGTATTGGCCGCCGCCATTTGTTGTCCTCAACGACCGCGCTGCAAAAGCGAAACGGCAACAGCAATGGCAATCCCGAATTGTTAATTAATGTTAATGGACGATCGGCGCTGGCCGAGTCTTATCGCCAGTTGCGCACTTCGGTATTGCTTTCTACGGCCGGCCGCGCGCCCAAGAGCCTTTTGATCACATCCAGCCTGCCCGGTGAAGGGAAGACCACAACCGCGGTGAATACGGCGATCACGCTCGCGCAGACGGGCGCCAGCGTGGTGATTATCGACGCTGACATGCGGCGGCCGCGCTTGCGATCGATCTTTGATCTGCCGGATCGGCAGGGCCTGAGCTCGATCCTGTCGAGCGAGATGGGCGAAACAGAGATCCTCAAGGTCATCTCTCAGGATAAAAGCAGCGGTCTGAGCATTCTGACCTCGGGACCGATTCCGCCTAACCCGGCGGAACTGATTGGTTCTGATCAAATGCGGAAATTGTTGGCTGTGCTCGGGAACAAGTTTACACATGTGATTGTCGACTCGCCGCCGATTAGCTCGTTCACGGACGGCGTGTTGATTGGATCGATGGTTGATGGGGTGTTGCTGGTGGTGCACGGGGGCAAGAGCTCGCGCAGCGTGGTGCGGCGCTCGCGGCAATTGCTTGTTGACGTCGGCGCAAAGATCTTCGGCGTCGTGCTGAACAACGTCAATGTGCGTTCGCACGATTACTATTACTACTACCAGCGCTATTACCACCAGGCGTATTACAGCAGCGACGCGGAAGAAGAGGCGGTTAAAGAGCGTGCTGCGAGTGCCTGACTGAAAACATAACTGAGTTCGGTACTCCCATTGCAAGTCACAAGGTCGACCCAGACAACTTCCCAAATTAAGTAAGCCGGATCGCGACGTGTGCTGACTTCTTTCCTGTGAATAACATTTCCAGACTGTTAAGAGCGAGTACATGGCTGACTTTGGCCAACATAATCTCGAAGCTGGCAACATCAATCAGCCTGCCGCTGCTCGCGCGGCTACTGGGGCCAGCGGGACTCGGAATCTACAGTCTTGTTTTCGCGATGGCGCAAACAGGTCAAACGATTAGCACAATGGGCGCCGAAGTTGGAATGCAACGAAACGGCGCTCAGCATAAGAGACTTGGTAGCGAGGTGATCGGCCGGCTCTTTGGCGTGGGATTCACAATCATTTGTTTTACCAGCTTACTTTGCGGTGCGCTGGTTTGGGTGTTTCGCGCTTCGCTTGCTAATCAGTGGTTAGGAAAACCTGAATTGTCGAGTTGGCTTGGAGCGGCGGCCCTAATCATCATCCTGCAACCTTTTGGGTGGGTGCCACTAGTTTTTCTAGCTAGTCTGCAAGAGTTCCGCGCATACGGATTACGCTCATCGATTGGAGTTGTGTTTGGATCAGCTCTGGTTGTTCTGTTTGCCTGGAGATCTGGAATTAAAGGCGCCGTGACTGGCATGCTTGTGGCCTCCGCAGCGCAGGTGCTTTTGAGCTACTTGATCGTGAGGCCAACCTTACGTGCGCGTTCAATCCGCTTGCGCATCGATCGCTTCTGGGAACAAACTCTTGCAATCTTTCGACTTGGTTTCCCGTTTTATTATGGCAATACTCTATTAGGCAGTTTAATCGCATTGCCTGTGATAGGACTTGTTGGCCGCTATGGAGGGCTTAGCGATCTGGGCTATTTGAGAGTTGCACAGAGCATCGCCGCAATTATCGGATTTATCCCTTCAGCGATCGCGCCCGCCGCACTTTCTTATTTATCGGCCAGCCTCGCCGATGACCTTGGGTCATACCACCGACTAAGAATTGTTCATTTAAGAAGTGTTTGGTCAGTTCTATTAGTGCTGACCTGTCCCGTATGTGTGCTGTTGCCGGGAATTATCAGAATCTTGTTTGGCACCGCGTATGGTCAGGCCTACTGGCCTGCCTGGATCTTTCTTTGGCTATCGGTATTGATCGGAATTGTAGCCGTGTTGATCCAATACCTGGTGGTGTCCGGCCAGACAATGAGGATTGCCTGGGTCTCTACATTAGCGAACGGCTCATTTCTCGGCGTGTCGTTCCTTCTGGTACCCCGCTACCATGCAGTCGGATTTCTTCTGGCGCAGCTTACGGGACAGCTCATTAGTCTGCCTTTCGTGTTTGGACCGGCGATGAAAGGTTTGAGCTCCTCTGAATTGAAAATGATTTGGAGGCTAACTTTTGCGTCACTGTTTTCACTGGTATGGACGTTTGTCTTCGCATCGTTGGGCCTCGGTCTCATTAGCACGGTCGCTGTTGCAATAGTGACGTTGGGCGTTTTGGCGACCTTCCTTTTCATGAAAGTTCTGAGTCCCCTGGAACGGGTCAGCCTGATGAGGCTCGTAACCTTTCGCGCGAGTTATGCCTAGAGTTTTCAATGCTTGTTGCTTTTGAAACACATCCAATTCAGTACCACGCGCCCGTCTTTCGGTCATTACAGGAAGAGCATGGAGTACCTGTCACGGCCATTTACGGATCGGATTTTAGTTTGAGCGGATATGAAGATAAGGGGTTCGGAGAGAAATTCGCGTGGGACGTGAATCTGCTCTCTGGATATCAATCAATATTTCTTTCACGCGTCGACAACGGTGGCGCACGCTCTGTCGAAAAGGTTTCAGCCAAAGGGTTGGGACGCACATTGGAAAAGACATCCGCGCGAGCAGTGCTTGTTTGCGGATATGGACACAGCTTTCATCGGACAGGATTAAGACTAGCCCGGAGAACGCGCTTACCAATCTTGTATCGCGCGGAGGCTAGAGATCACGGCCATTCGCGCGGACTAGCGCGTCGAGTTGTCCGCGATGCGGTGCTCCGAGTTCTTTACCGCCAGTGTGCCGGACTGCTCTATATAGGGGAAGAGTCTCGTCGGCACTACCGGCGGTTGGGAGTGTCCGATGACCGTCTAACATTCTCGCCTTATTGCGTCGATCTGAGCGAGATGACATGCGATGAATCCGCAAGAAATCATCTTCGGCCGCAGACTCGTCAAGCTTTAGGTATTGCACCCAGTAATATTGTCTTGCTTTTTTCCGGAAAGCTGATCGCCGTAAAGCGACCAGATCTTTTACTTCACGCTATTAAGATGTTGCGTCGGGAACTCAGGCAAGAGATCAGCGCAGTCTTCCTAGGCAGTGGCGAGATGAAGGGCGTGTTGCAAAACCTCTCTTTACAGGAGCCGTCCCTATCGGTAGTGTTTCCTGGTTTCAAGAATCAGCGTGAATTAAGTCCTTATTACCACGCTGCGGATTTGCTGGTACTGCCGAGCAAGTCTGAAACTTGGGGGCTGGTCGTCAATGAGGCATTGCATCATGGCTTGCCATGTGTGGTTTCGCGGGCTGTCGGTTGTGCACCGGATCTGATTGAGCCGGGAGAGTCGGGCGAGATATTTGATACTCATTCGCTCGAGAGTCTGGCCCAATCTATCGAGCGTGCGCTTAGGCTCGTCGATCGCGCTGAGATAAGGGAGATTTGCCGACAGAAAGCAGCTGGTTACAACGTCACAAGAGCGGCAGCAGGCATCGCCCAAGCCTATCGATCGGTTATCAATTAATCAGTTCAACCTCTATCTTGAACGGCTCGTACATCTCTAACGAACGCGTGTTTGGCAGGATTCTGCGACTCCCGCTACGTCTAATCCCCACCAACGCGAGGATGACCGTCTTGCAAGGGGCCTTGAAGGGCAAAAAATGGATTGCCGGATCTAGTACAAACGGCTGTTGGCTTGGCTCGTACGAATATGAAAAACAACTACTTCTCCAAAAATTAATAAAAGAAGGCGACATTTTTTTCGATATTGGAGCGAATGCGGGATTCTATACACTCCTCGCGTCAAGTCTGGTTGGAAAGCGGGGACATGTTTATGCGTTTGAACCTGTGGAAGAGAACCTGCGTTATCTAAGAGAGCATCTGTTGCTTAATCACAGTGATAACGTGACGGTCATCGATGCAGCAGTTTCAGAGAGTTCCGGGCAAAGTACTTTTGCGAGCGGTCCGAACAGATCGATGGGTCGACTATCGCCGCAGGGTCAGATTCAGGTTCAGATGGTGACGATCGATGCGTTGATTGCACAGCGCGCGGTCGCAAGGCCGGACTTTATCAAGATTGATGTTGAAGGCGGCGAACTCGGTGTGCTCAAGGGGGCGAGATTAACTCTGGCCACCTTCAAACCACAGATCTTCCTGGCTACCCACGGTGAAGCTGTTCACGGGGGATGTTGTGAGTTACTGAAGTCGATCGGTTACCGGTTAAGTTCGCTCGATGATCGGAGTGTGGACAATTCGGATGAATTATTCGCCAGCGTGACGATACAGAGCTGACAAAATTTGCGGAGTCATTAGCCTTGAGTTCGGTTCTAATAGTCGGTTTCACTGATCCAACTCGCCTGGAAAGTTCATACGCCAGGGCATTTCGTAAACTGGGTTGGAACGTTTATTTCTGGGATCCCATAGAGGCTCTTCATCGCTCGGTTCGGGGATCCAAGCCGGGCCGCTTACTCAGTGACTTCATTAACATCGAACCTTGGGCGCGAAAAGCCAACCTGGAACTATTACAGATCGCGCAACGGGCAAGACCGGCATTGGTTTTAGTGATCATAACCGAGGGGGTCCGCGCCGGGACGCTCGGACAGTTACGAGCACAGCTGCCTAACACATTGATCTATTGTCTTTTTCCGGACACCCCGCACAACCTCGTACCCGATCGGATTCAGAGTCTAGCAATGTTTGATCGTGTTCTGACTGTTTCTCCAGCGTGGGTCGACACTTTCGAAAGACTGGGGGCCAAGGACGTCGACTATCTACCTCTGGCAGCCGACACGGAGCTGCATCACCCAGTCTCCAATACTTCAGTAAACGGGCACGATGTAGTTTTTATTGGGAACTGGCGAGCGGAGCGTGAACATTTTCTGGAACAATTGACGGACTTCGACCTTCAAATCTGGGGATCAGAGTACTGGAAGAAAAGGACCAGAAAGGGATCGAAGCTCTCAAACCACTGGCAAGGTAGACAACTGCTTGCCGGCGAATTCAACTGGGCATGTTCGGCCAACCGCATATTGCTAAATATTATCGATGGAGTTGGCTGGCCGGGACCGAATATGCGAGCGTTTGAGCAGCCGGCTTGTCGCGCATTCTCACTTGTCACTCGCACCCCCGCGATAACCGAACTATTCAACGAAGGAAAAGACATTGAATGCTTCGATTCCGTCGAGGAGGCGCGAGACAAGATAGAGTTCTACATTCGCAATGAGAATGCCCGTCTTAAGATTGCCGAGAATTCCTATGAAGCGGTGGTACGCGGTGGACATACTTACATCGATCGCGCCACCCAACTCGCTAATTGGATGACCGAGGATTCTAGAGGCCATTACAACGTTCCTCAACACTGAAATAAACATGCCTATAGCGTCTACCACCATCCCAGAGAAATTCTACACAAACTCAGGTAATCGGGACGTGTTAGATTTATTGGAACCTCGCTGCAAGAAAGTCCTCGATGTCGGTTGCGGGGCAGGAGATAATGCGCGACTTTCGCGGGACCTTGGAGTAGAGCGACAATTTTACGGTATTACAAATTCTTCGCTGGAGCGCGAAAGCGCGCTGCAGTTCATGAGTCAATGTTGGATTGAAGATATTGAAACCTCACAATTAGATTGCCTTTTGGGTCTTGAGTTCGATGCGATCATTTTTTCCCACGTTCTTGAGCACGTCCGGGAACCAGCAAGCATTGTCGAAAAGTTTCTTCCTTTTCTGAAATCGGAGGGGTTGGTTGTCGTGGCACTCCCCAATGTTTTGGCTTGGCCACAAAGACTTTCGTTTCTTTTCGGAAAATTCGAATATGAAAACGACGGCGTTATGGACAGCAGCCATGTTCGCTTTTTCACATATCACACTGCTGATAATTGCCTGCCAAACGGAGAGTCGGGTGTGCGAATTCTCGACAAACTTGTCAACGGTAGTGTTCCTCTTTGGGGATTGCGGCGCTATGTCCTGCCATCTACGTTGAGCGCCTGGCTGGATCGCAAGGCTTGCGCTGTGTTTCCGAACTTATTTGGAACGCAGATTTTTATCAAAGCGAAAAAGGAGTCCAGCTAAGTTGGTGGAGCCTCAAATCTCGGTGGTACTTCCGGTGTTCAACGGAGCGCGCTTTTTGCGACTGGCGATCGAATCGGTGCTTCAGCAAAGTTTTAGCGAGTTCGAACTAATCATCTGGGATGACGCCTCTATTGATACCAGTCGGGAAATCATTGATAGCTATCCGGACCCACGAATAAGGATTTTCACGAGTGAAGTCAACAAAGGCTTATTCAAGACTCTAAACCTGGCAATCGACAAGGCCGAAGGAAAATGGATTAGGTTATGGTCGCAAGACGACATAATGAAAGAAAATTGCCTTGCCAGCGAGGCAGAGTTTCTTGGGCGATATCCAGATGTAGGAATGGGGATCTGTTCGTACGATTGCATTGACGAAGCTGGTAACATCACTCTTAAACCTGAGCCGGTTCATCCTCTCCCTATAGTCTCGAGAGAAACCGTAGACCAAATATTATTTTACAAGGGTTGTTTACCTGGGACGATTTCTACGGTCATCCTAAAAGCATCAGCACTTAAGGAGGTTGGAAACTTTGCCGAACACATGAGAGTCGCTGGCGATTTTGAGATGTGGGCGCGCCTGGCAGATAAATACGCATTCTCATATAACAAGGAACGTTTGGTTTCAGTGAGGTTTCATCGATCCCAATTAAGTGGACAACCGGGTTCGTATGTACTTTGCATGCGCGAAGTAAAAGCGGTTTACGAGGAATTGCTCGGGCGGCTACCCGCGGAGATAAGCAATTATGCGAAATGGTTCGATTGCTTGACCCGCGGAGCGACCTATACTCATCACTTCTTTCGTTGTCTTCTGGCTTGTGATTTCGCGAATGCGCGCGGCGCCCTTCGTGAAATTCGTCAATTGGATCACCACTTACTGGCCGGTCTCTACTGGCTATTCAGCGCTAATCAGAACCTGTTTAAACTAAAACCAAGATATCGCGTCGAATCCGGAGATTTTACGTCAGATCATAACCGAGTCGTCGTCTGACCGGTTCAATCAAATTGAAGAAACATCAACTCGGTTCGTTGTCAGTACCGATGGTGGTCCAGCTTTTGAGCTTGCCTTTCGGGGTGACTCTGTTCTTGTGGTTCACTCGTACTTCGGAAGTTACTTTTGCCGAAACCCTCTTAGCAGCCGGTTTGATCTACATTCCATGGCATTCGTATCTGCAGTGGGTGAAACGTGGCGAAGAGCGCATTCCTGTTTTTGCAATGGTTTCTTTCGTGTATTGGGTTTATTACGGATTGCCGTTGTTCTGGGGAGACCGGATAATCTCGGACATTTATTCACCCACAGGAAGGGAGCTCGCGGAATCATCGATTCTGAAAGCGGAAATCATGGCGATTCTGGGCGTCCTCTGCATGTGGGTCGGCTTCAAGTTCAATCCGCTCAGAATCGTTCGAGTTCCACGTATTACACTTCCTCTGAGCGGCTTCAGATGGAACTATCTCAGAGCACTTTTGATCTTTGGCACATTGATAAGTCTGCGCGAACCAAATTTTTCTTTTCTCGGAGAAGGCAGCAGGCAAATGCTTTCCCTTTTTATTGTTGGGATTCCGACCGTGGTTTTCGCGATTTTCTTTGGCCAATTTGTTCGCAAGAAACTTCTTTTTTTGGACAAGCTCCTAATTATGGGGTTTCTGATAATACGACTGATCGTGGGACTTTCGTCCGGGATGCTCGGGGCCTTCGGAGCAGTCCTAATTATTTCCGCGGCAGTCTTCATGGCCGAGCAAAAGCGAATCCCGCGAGTCGCGCTCATTTCTGTGGTGGCCTTCGTGCTCTTCTTTCAACCCGCTAAATCCGAGTTCCGGAATGTTTACTGGACAGAAAACAAGGTTGCGCCAATGAGCGACCGAATTTCATTTTGGGTTGAGCGCTCTCTTGTGAAGTGGGGCGACGCTATATCGGATCAAACCGGTAGGTCGAGGACAGAACTACTCAATGAAAGTTTATCTAGGGTATCCCTTCTAACGCCTTCGGCGAATGTCATTGATCAAACTCCCCTTGTAGTTCCATATCAATACGGCCGCCTCTATTCGTATCTCCTGGTGACGTTTATTCCCAGGGTCGTTTGGCCCGATAAACCTTCGTCCAGCGAAGCCAATCAGTTCTATCAGATTGCGTATTCCATCTCAGACGAAGAACAACTAAAGACAGTCTCAGTCTCGATTGGTATTCTGGTTGAAGGTTACATCAACTTTGGGTGGCCCGGTGCTCTAGGAATTATGTTTGCCCTTGGCATCATTATCAGATTTTATCAAACTGGATTCTTTGGCCGTGAATCCGGAGCCCTATTAGGCGCCATCGGCGTGGTTCTACTTCCCGGTTTCTTATCTATCGAAAACCAGTTCGCTGGCTACGTGGGCGGACTAATACAAAAAGTGGTATTCATAATAGTCGTCATGCTTCCAGTAATTCGGATGAGATCTCACAGCTTACCCGTCGGCTTGCCAGCAACTGCTTAGCGATGAATATTATGACTTGCGTCTGGCAGTTCATCTGAGAATCAGGGAGCTAAGGAGCTTCTGCTTCCCAAGCGAAGCGCATTTCGCTGATCGGGAGTTGTGGTGATTCTAACCCTCCAGAGTACAACCTTCGGGGAAAACGGCGGCATTCCAACGTACAATCGCATGGTGTGCCGGGCTCTGAATGAACTGGCAGACGCCGCCGATTGCCGGGCACGCGTATTGATCATGATGGATCAGAAACCGGAGGCGACGGCTAATTCAAAAGCGCTTTTGAATATTTCCCTGGAGGCGTTTGGCGGTAATCGTTTCGCGTTCGTGAGGCGAGCAATAGGGATCATACTGAGTCAGCGAATAGATCTTCTCCTGCTTGGCCACGTCAACTATGCGCCTCTCGGAATGATTTTGAAGCGTTTGCGCCCCGGACTACGCTATGGAGTCATGGTTCATGGCATTGAAGTCTGGTCAAGGCTGCCGCCAATGAAGCGCTGGGCACTGCAACGCGCCGACTTCGTTTCTTCGGTGAGTGAATACACGAAGCGGAAGATGATTGAAGTCAACGGCGTGCGGCCCGAGCGCATTCGGATTCTGCCGGACACAATCGACTGGACGGTCCGGGAAAGTTTCGCGTTTCGCGTTTCGAGTTTCGAGTCAGACAAAGAAAAGAGCAAAGACCAAAGGGCGAGAACTAACGCGACGCCCGACTTCTCGTCTCTAACTTCTGATCTCCCACCTCTGATGTCTGGTCTATGCCTCTTGTCTGTTTGTCGTTTGGAGGAGAGCGAAAAGTACAAAGGCATCGATACAGTGCTCGAGGCTTTGCCCGCGGTGATCGATCGCGTTCCCAGTGTTCAATATGTCGTTATTGGCAGTGGCAGCGACCTTGAACGGCATCGCGCGCTCGCCGCGGAGAAGGGGATCAGTGATCGAGTCCACTTTGCCGGCTCGGTCGATGACGCAACCTTACGCGCGGCTTACGAAGCATGTGACATTTTTGTCTTGCCCAGCGCCGGTGAAGGTTTCGGGATTGTCTTTTTGGAAGCAATGCATTACCGCAAGCCTATAATCGTCGCCAACAGCGGCGCCGCGCCCGAAGTCATAAAAGACAAGCAGACGGGTTTGGTGGTTGAGTATGGAAATGTCGCGCAGCTTGCGACCGCGATCACTAAGCTTTGTTTGGACGGCGATCTCAGGAGCCGTTTGGGTGCGGCTGGTTACGAACGGCTGCAAGAAAATTTTACCTTCAATCACTTTAAGACAAAGTTACGCGAGATTTTGATGTGCGAACTGCCTCTGCGAAGCTCGCGGGAGCCAAAACCATTTGCTGCGGAGACTACTGAGGTTTCGTGACCGCTGATCTTGATTTTTGACCTCCGACCACCTTTGCATTGCGAGAGTCTTTGATGTCAGCTTAGAATAAGGCCAACATGAGTCTAACCGAGATTGAAGCGGAACTGGAACACTTGACTCCCGAAGAACTTCGCCGTTTGGCGCTTCGGTCCTGGAGTATCTTTCAAAAAAAAGAAGGTCATTCGGAGATCCTAAATGAGTGTGATGAAGATGATCCGTTGGTGCTATCCGCAGTGGACAGAGCAGTCGAACACGCTGATTCGTTCCCGGCTTCCGGCTGCACTGGCGATGAGATTCGCGAGCGGATCAGCGAATGGACTTCAAAGTAATATTCAAGGAAACGTTTATTCAAGATCTTGAGCAGATCGTATTGCGAATCGCCGCGGATAACCCAACCGCAGCCTCAAGGCTCGGCAATCTAATCATTAGCCAATGCGAAAGTTTGAGTTTCTTTCCGGAACGCTATCCAAAGATTCGCCAACGACCCGCAATTCGGAGGTTCGTACTCCGGAAGAATTTCAAGGTGTTTTATCGGGTCAGATCGGATGTAGGATTGGTTGAAATTCTACGTTGTTGGGACGGAAGGCGAGGCTCTGATCCGCGAACATATTAGAAATACAGTGTGACCGCTGACCGTTGGTACCTGCCCTTTACACTTTGCCGATGTTTGACTTCTGCATCCTTTGAAAGTTCTTCACGTTACACCGTCCTTTTATCCGGCGACGTACTATGGTGGTCCGATCTACTCGACCTACGCGCTGTGCAATGCTCTGGCGGCAAATCCGGAGATCGAGTTGCGAGTCTTGACGACGAATACCGCGGGTCTTCGTCGCGCGGAGCGACTCTCAGTCAATGATTTTCCCAGCCGCATGCCCGCCGGTTATGACGTGTACTATTGCAAGCGATGGGCAGGCGCGGACATTGCGCCGGGTCTGGTGGCGCGGCTTTGGGGAATGATCCGCTGGGCGGACGTCGTGCATTTGACGGCGGTCTATTCGCCGCCAAGTATTCCCACTCTTCTTCTTTGTAGTTTGCTTCGCAAGCCGGTCGTCTGGTCGACAAGAGGCGCCCTGCAACCGTGGAGCCGAAGTCTAAGAAAAAACATTTGGGACAAAATGTGTAACAGCCTTTGCCGGCCAGATCGCGTCGTGCTTCACGCGACGAGTGACGCTGAGAGCCGGGAAAGCCTCAAGAGGCTTTCGCATACGCGCTCAGTTGTTATTCCGAATGGAATCGACGTTCCTGTGGCTAACGGCTCTGGACCAACGAAAGCTGGTGAGTTGCGACTTCTTTATCTAGGACGATTGCATCCGATTAAGGGTCTGGAAAACCTTCTGCGAGCGATGGCGAGACTTCCCGGGAACATGAACCTCTCGATCTGTGGAGACGGCGTAACGGTCTATCGCAAACAGCTCGAAGCGCTGACTTCCAAATTGGGATTGTCCGCACGAGTAACTTTCCGCGGACAGGTAGAAGGCGAAACCAAAGAGCAGTGTTTCACCGAAGCTGATTGGTGCGTGGTTCCTTCTTTTCAGGAAAATTTTTGTGTTGTGGTTGCGGAAGCCCTTGCGCGTGGCGTGCCGGTGATTGCCAGTCGCGGCACACCCTGGTCGCGTCTGGAAGAAATGGGGTGCGGACTGTGGGTTGACAACGACGAAGCCTCGCTGGCCGAAGCAATTACGCGTGCCGCGAAGATGCCGCGTCGGGAGATGGGCCGCCGCGGCCGCGAATGGATGAAGCGCGAATTTTCCTGGCCGATCATCGCTGAACAAATGGTTGCTCAATACCGGGAGCTGGTCGAATCAAACCAACCAGTGTCAGAACGGGGAGCTGTAGCGACCCGATCCAAGCCCAACTTGAATGGTCGATCCCGTCGCTATCGCTCCGGGTTCTGACACTTTGATTATGCCTGGTCGCATGACTACCCAGTCTTTGAAAAAAGTCACGCCCGTCGTGCTCACTTATAACGAAGAGCCGAATATCGGGCGCACACTGGACTCGCTGCGCTGGGCGAGGGAAGTAGTGGTCCTGGATTCCGGTTCAACCGATGAAACCGAAGCTATTGCCGCCGGCTTCCCAAACGTGAATTGGCTGGTGCGGCCATTCGATGCGCACGTCACGCAATGGCAATTCGCAATTCGGCAGACAGGGATTTCCAGCGAGTATGTGCTGGCCCTCGATGCCGACATGCAAGTGCCCGACAAGTTCTTGCAGGAGTTGGAAAATGATTTCCCGTGGGGCCGAGCGGCCGGCGGGATGGTGCCGTTCGAATATCGCTACCACGGTCGAAAGCTGACCAGCTCTTTATGCCCACCGCAGCTGAGATTGTTTCAGCGTGACAAAGTGAAAATCAGCCAGCCGGATCATACGCAGTGTTTTTCCGTCACAGGCGAGACTTATAAATTCCGCAACAAGCTGATACATGACGATCGAAAGCCGATCGAGCGATGGGTCGGATCTCAGCTTGCTTATCAACGCCTTAATGAAAAGGGACTATCGAATGGCGGCCGGCATCGCCTCAGGGATCAACTTCGTCGTGCGGGATTGATGCCGCCAATCATCGGCGCGCTGGCTTATCTGAGAGCAGGCGGCCCATTTCGCGGGGCGGCGGCGGCGC
>WNGK01001305.1_pt1 | contig 26747 bp, 26 predicted proteins | sample 5400601 | NCBI WGS metagenome assembly WNGK01 (sample SAMN13153376, study PRJNA577476) | soil metagenome | isolation source: 60 cm soil or saprolite under Garry oak tree replicate 1 | place: USA:California | collected 2016-06-15
GATGTCCACGTCCACACGCCGAGCCTGCTCGACGGCGAGGAGATCGGGCACGTGGTGAAGGCCGCCCGGCCGGACTACATCTTCCACCTCGCCGCCGCCCCCGTCATCGCGGGCGCCACCGCGGTCGATTCGGACGTGGTCGCCTTGAACTTCCTCGGCACCGTGAATGTCATCGACGCCTGCGACGGCGTGGATTACCTCGGCCTGGTGACCACGGGCGATGCCTTCGAGTACGGGCCGAGCGCCGAGCCGATGAGCGAGTCCGACGTCTGCCGGCCCGACACCCTGCACGGCATCACCAAGCTCCGGGCGACCTTTCACGCGCAGGCGGCGGCCCGCGCGCGGGGGCGACCCATCGTGATCTTGCGACCGTTCTCGATCTACGGGCCGGACGACCACCCGCGCCGGCTCGTCCCTCAGGTGATCGCGGGAGCGCTCGGCGGGACGGCCGTCGCGCTCTCTCACCCCAACATCGCCCGCGACTGGGTGTACGTCGAGGACCTCGTCGACCTCTACCTCGAGGCGAGCCGAAAGCCCGAGATGGCCGGCGGCGTGTTCAACGCCGGCTCGGGACGGCAGGTCACCATCGGCGAGATCGTCGACACGGTCTTCCGCCTCACGGGGCTGGCCGTGGAGGCGCGCTGGGGCGCTTTCCCCGCCGCCGCCCACGACACCGACCACTGGGTGGCGGACATGCGGTGCACCCTCCAGGCCTTCGCGTGGCGGCCCCGCACATCGCTCGAGCAGGGACTGCGCAAGACCATCGCCGCGATGGTCCGGCATCGCGCCCCTGTCGGGGCAGGGCGCTCTGCGCGATGACGAGCCCGCTCGTGAGCGTGGTCATTGCGGCCTACAATGCCGCGCGCTATCTGCCGGAGACGCTGGAGAGCGCGCTCGCCCAGACCCATGCCCACCGCGAGATCATCGTGGTCGACGACGGCTCCACCGACGACACGGCCGCGCGCCTCGCCCCCTACCGATCCCGCATCATCTACATCCGGCGGGCGCACGGGGGGCTCGCGGCTGCCCGCAATGCCGGGCTGAGGATGGTGAGGGGCGACTACATCGCGCTCCTCGACGCCGACGATCTCTGGAAGCCCGAGAAGCTCGAGGTGCAGCTCGATGTGGCGCGCCGGCATCCGGAAAGCGGCCTCATCGTCTGCGACGGCGTGCAGTTCGATGGAGACGCCGTCCTCGACTCCGGCCTCCTCGGGCGGACGCTCGCGCGCGCGCGCGACGCCTCCCCGGGCGGCGAGATCACCGGGCACTTCCATCGCGCCCTCCTGGAGGGGTCGACCATCACGTGTCCGGCGCAGACCCTCATCCCGCGCCGGGTGATGGAAGAGCTGGGGCCCTTCATAGACTCCGGCGCGCAGGACTACGACTACTACCTCCGGATCAGCCAGCGCTTCCCCGTGAGCCTGCACGCGCACTCGCTCGTTCGCTGGCGCTACCGGCCCGATAGCATGTCCGGGCCGTCCGAGCGCCGCCATCTCGTCTGGCCCCTCGACACACTGCCCGTCTTGCGCGCGCACGCCGCCCACTGCAACGCGAACGACCGGCGTCTCATCGCGGAGCGGGTGGCCATCCTGACGCGCGAGGTGGCCGTGTCGGCGTGCATGACGGGCACCGGCAAGGAGCTCGTCCACGCGACGCGCTTCATGGCCCGCCTCTTCTGGGCCAGGCCGTGGCCTCCCACCGCGTTGCTCTATCTGCCCGCGCTCTGGACCCCTCCCGCCCTGCGCGGCCCCCTCGCCCGTGGGCTGCGCGCGCTGGGATGGGACTGGCGCCGTCGGCCCTCGAGACGTCATGGATATCTCCGGTAGCCTCGCCCTCGTGACCGGTGGCGCGGGCTTCATCGGCTCGCGTCTCGCCGCCGCGCTCCTGGCCCGGGGATGCCGGGTGCGCGTGCTCGACACCGAGATGGCGGCGGGCCGGATCGAGATCGTTCGCGGGGACGTGCGCGACCCCGGGACGTGGGCGCGGGCGCTTCCCGAGGTCGACTTCGTCTTTCACATGGCGGCGGCGGTCGGGGCCGATACCGACGCCCGCCGCTATCTCGACGTCAATGCCGGGGGGACGGTAGAGCTGTACCACGCGCTCGAGAGCGTGACCTCCCGTGTGAGAAAGGTCGTGGTCGCTTCTTCCCTCGGCGTCTACGGCGAAGGGACGTACCGCTGCGAGAGCGACGGCCTCCAGCATCCCGAGCTGCGCCCGCTCGCCCAGCTCCAGCGAGGGGAATGGGAGCCGTCCTGCCCCGCCTGCGGGCGCGGCCTGACCGCCGTGCCCACGGACGAAGGCGCCACGCCCGCTCCCGTCTCGGCCTACGGCGTCTCCAAGCTCGCGGCGGAGCGGCTCGCCCTCCTCATGGGCCGGCGTCTCGACGTTCCCACGGCGGTCCTGCGCTACAGCGTTGTGTACGGCCCCGGCCAGTCCCTCGCGAACCCCTACAGCACCGTCATCACGGCCTTCGCCACGCGCCTCTGCCGGGGCGAGGCGCCCACGCTCTACGAGGACGGCGAGCAGCAGCGCGACTGGGTCTTCGTGGACGATGTGGTGCGGGCAATCCTTCTCGCCGCCGGGGACGAGCGCGCGGCGTTCGAGATCTTCAATGTGGGCAGCGGCACCGGGTGCAGCGTGCGGGAGCTGGCCGAGCACCTCGGGCGACGGCTCGGCCGGGACCTTGCCCTGGAGCCGAGCCAGCGGTACCGGGTGGGGGACTACCGGCACCTCGTCCTGGACATCACGAAGATGCGCGCGCTCGGCTTCGAGCCGGCGGTGTCCCTCGCCGAGGGGCTCGACCTGTTCGTTCGCGGGCTCGACAGCGTGGGGACGGGAAGCGTTCTAGGCAGGATCTGACGGGTCGGGGACGGGCTGGCGGCCGAACAGGATCGAGAGCTGGCGCCACGTCAGATGCGTGCCGTTGACCCACATCCCGGCGCGCGCGGGAATCATCCTGAAGGAGGAGCGGAGGCCCGTCTCGCGTAGCCGCTCGCCGTCCTCGTGGCCGAGCACGAGGTCCTGGAGGGTTGCCCGAAACTGGGTCGGGCTTGCCACAACGGTCTGCGGGTTCGGCTCGCCCCGGATCGCGCTACCCACGCCGGCCATGATCCGGAAGCTGAGCAACTCACGTGCCGGAGCGGGAACATCGTGGCGGCGAGCACTTGTCGAGCGGGAAGACATGACGAGTGACGAAAAATATCCCAGGGCGCCCAAGTCCTGTCAGTGCGTCATTTTGACCCGATCAGCCGGCGAGCGACTCGATCGCCCGCGCCTCGTCGGCGGAGAGGGTGAGGTCGCGGCTGGCAAGGTCCTGCCGCATGTGCTCCGCGCTGGAGGTGCCGGTCAGCGGTAGCATGCCGATCGCGTGAGCGAAGCGGAACACCACCTGGGCCGGCGTGGCCTGGACGCGAGCGGCGAGCCGCGCGACCAGCGGGTGGTGGAGCACCTCCGGATTGGCGGTGAGCAGCGAAAAGCCCTGGTAGGTGATCCCTCGAGCCTGGCACCATGCCCGAACGTCGCGGTCCCAGCCGAGCTGGGCGAAGCAGCGGTTCTGGACGAAGGCGGGGACTTCCGTGTGCGCGGCCATCATCTGCTCGAGATGCCGCAAGGAGACATTGCTCACGCCCAGGAGGCGCGTGCGCCCGGCGTCGCGCTCCTTCACCATGGCCGTCCAGACTTCGTCGTCCTCCTCGGTCCAGCCGTGGCCGGACGCGGGCCCGTGCAGCACGTAGCAGTCGACGTGGTCGGTGTCGAGGTGCTCGAGCGAGCTCCGCATGGACTGCGCCACCTGAGTGGAAAGGTCGGCGGTGGGGTCGTAGGGCAGCCGGTGGTCCTGGCCACGCTGGTACGTGAACTTCGTCTGCAGGAAGAGGTCCGCGCGCGTGACGATCCCCGCGCGATAGGCGGCGGCGAGCCCCTGGCCCACGCCGGCCTCGAAGTAGTGCCGCCGCTGGTTGGCGGTGTCGATGCCACGGAAGCCGGTCCGGAGCGCGAGCTCGGTCAGGGCCGGCGTGCGCTCTTCCTTCCACGCGGTGCCGTAGAGGAAATCAATCACGGTCGGGTCTCACGATGGGAGCCGGGCACGGTCGAGTGTGCCCGGATCCTAGCACGATGCGTCGAGTGAGGCACGTCACGAGGACATAAGATCGTTGGAATCCTTGCCGGGCCCGGTATGCTAGAGGACATGATCTTCACCGTGGCCAGCTACAACATCCACAAGGGGTGCGGCCTGGATCGGCGCGTGAAGCTCGATCGGATCGCCGCCGTGCTGGAGGAGATCGACGCCGACCTCGTCGGGCTCCAGGAAGTCCTTCACCCGCAGGCCGACGCGCTGGCCGAGCGCCTCGGCATGCACGTGGCCATGGGCCCGACCCATGACCGGACGGCCGTCCCCTACGGCAACGCCGTGCTCACCCGTTTCCCCATCCACCGCAGCCACACCTTCGATCTGTCGTGGGCCGAGCGGGAGCCCCGGGGCGGGATCCGGCTCGACCTGACGGTGGCCGACGAGCTGCTGCACGTCTTCAACGTGCACTTCGGTCTGAAGGTGCGCGAGCGCGCCGATCAGGTGAAGCGGCTCGTGCGCGAGCACATCCTGCACGCCGACCTGACGGGCCCGCGCGTGGTCATCGGCGACCTGAACGAGTGGTTCCCGTTCCGCGGCCCGGTTGGACGGGCCCTGCGCCGGGAGCTGCACGGTCCGCGCATCCGCCGCACGCATCCGGCCCCCCTGCCCATCTTTCCCCTCGACCGCATCTACTGGGACCGCCACCTCGTCTCCGACGGCTTCCACGTGCACCGGAGCCGGCTCGCGCGCGTGGCCTCCGATCATCTGCCCGTGGTGGCGCGGCTCCGGATGAACGTGGTGACCGCTCGGGTCGGCTGAGCAGGCGCTCCGCGCCTCAGCGGATGGCGCCGGAGGCCTTGAGGGCCGCGATCTCCTCCGCGCCCATCCCCAGCAGCCCGCGAAGGACGTCCTCGGTGTGCTCGCCCAGCATCGGAGAGGGTGTCCGGACCGCGCCCGGAGTCTCGGACAAGCGCACGGGCACCCCGACCATCCGGACCTTCCCCGCCCGGGGGTGGTCCATCTCCACCAGGGTGCCGCGCGCCTTCACCTGCGGATGGTCGACGACCTCCGGGATGCGGTTGATGGCGCCCACGGGAATGCCGCTCTGCAAGAGGAGCTGCTCCCACTCCTCGTAGGAGCGGGTGAGAAACGTCTCTTGCAGCGTGGAGATGAGGGGGTCGCGGTTGCGGGCGCGCTCGGCGTTCGTGCGATAGCGCGGGTCGTCGGCCAGCTCCGGCCGACCGATGACCGGGCAGAAGACCTTCCACAGCTTCTCGCTACCCACGGCGAGGGCGAGGTCCCGCGTCTTCGTCCTGAACGTCTGGTAGGGCAGGAGGGCCTTGTAGGCGGTGCCCATCGGCTCGGGCAGCTCGCCGTCGGCGAGATAGCCGCCGATCATGGTGCCGAGGAGCGAGAGCTGGCCTTCCAGCATGGACACGTCGATGGCCTGGCCGCGGCCCGTCCGCTCCTTCACGCGCAGGGCGAGCATGATCGCGTAGGCCGCGTACATCCCCGCCGTCATGTCCGCCACGGAGGTTCCGCAGCGCACGCCGTGCGAGCCGGGCTCGCCCGTGACGCTGATCATCCCGCTCTCCGCCTGGAGGATGAGGTCGAGGGCCGCGCGATCCCGATAGGGGCCGTCCTGGCCGAAGCCGGAGACGGAGCAGTAGATGATCCCGGCGTTTCGCTTCCGCGCTTCCTCGTAGGCCAGGCCGAGGCGCGCGAGGGCGCCCGTGCGGTAGTTCTCGAGCACGACGTCGCACCGCTCGACGAGCTTGAAGAAGAGCTCCTTGCCCTCGGGGCGCTTGAGGTCGACCTCGATGCCTTTCTTGTTGCGGTGGAGGCTGACGAAGTACGAGGTCTCGCCGCCGGGCAGCGGCGATCCCCACGCGCGCGCGATGTCGCCCGCGCCTCGAGGCTCGAGCTTGATCACCTCCGCCCCGAAGTCGGCGAGCATGGTGGAGCAGAAGGGTCCCGCGAGCGCGTGGCTGAGGTCGAGCACCCGGATGTCCTCCAGCGGCATCTGCATCAACGTCCTCCCGCCACGGCCAGCGTGTGACCGGTGATGTAGCTCGCCTCTTCCGAGGCGAGGAAGAGCACGGCGTGCGCCACCTCGATCGGCTGGCCGAGCCGGTGGAGGGGCGTCATGCGGTTCGGGCTGTAGTCGACCGTGTCGTTCAGGCGCTTGAGGTTGGGGCCCGCGCGCTCCGTGTCGATGGGGCCGGGAGCCACCGCGTTGACGTTGATGCCGTGCTCCGCCAGCTCGAGGGCCGTGTCGCGGACAAAGCCGTGGATTCCCGCCTTGGCCGCGGAGTACGCCGCGCCGCCCTGATAGTAGGCCGTCCACGGCGTGCCTTCGCGCGCTCCCGAGGACATGCAGACGATGCGCCCGTAGCGCCGGCGCATCATGTGCGGCACGGCGGCGCGCGTGCAGAGAAAGGTCGGGCGCAGGTTCAGGCGGAGGACGAAGTCCCAGTCCTCGACGGGCATCTCCCAGACCTTGCGGTTGCGGCTGCCCCCGACGTTGTTGATGAGGATGTCGAGCCCGCCGAGTCGCTCGGCCGCCACCTCGATGAGCCGGGCGGCGCCGCTTTCTTCCGTGAGATCCCCCGCGAGCGTCACGGCCGTGCCTCCGGCCTTGGTGATGGAGGCCGCGGTGCGCTCCAGCTCGGCGCCGTCGATGTCGCCGAGGGCCACGCGGGCACCCTCCCTCGCCAGGAGGAGCGCGATCTCCCGGCCGAGCCCGTTGGCCGCTCCCGTCACCACGGCCACGCGATCCTTGACGCCCGGCATGAGAGCCCTACACCTCGTCCACGAGCATCACGGCGTCTCCTCTTCATCAGCGGGCAGCGCTCGCGGCATGCGAGCACGTCCGAAGATCAGCCCAAAGCAGCCCCGCGTCAAGGGGAGTTGTCACCAGACGGCGCGCGAATCGGATATCATCGAGCCCATGGCGAGCCGCGAGATCACCTTGGAGACGAAGGCGGCGGGCGCCCACACGCGTGAGCTCATCCACCGGGCACGCAGGCTGCCCCTGGTCGAGACGGAATGGCTCGTCGAGCCACCGCGGCCCGGCTGGGCGCTGGGCATGGTGTCGTGGGTGGCGCTCGACGGAGAGGGCGTGGCGTACATGCTCCAGCGCGGCGACAGGGCCGCTCCCGTGATCGCCCTCGACACGCAAGGCCGCGTCCTCCGCTCCTGGGGCGATGGTCGCTACGAGCTCCCGCACGCGATCCGCGTCGACCCGGCGGGCGCCATCTGGACGGTGGACGCCGCGACGTCGACGGTCCGCAAGTTCACGCCTCGGGGCGCGACGCTGCTGCAGATCGACGTGGGCGGCCAGCCCGCGGGGACGGGGAGCCGCTTCAACGGCGCCACCGATGTCGCCTTCGGGCCCGCCGGCCGCGTGTTCATCGCCGACGGCTACGGCAACGCGCGGATCCTCGAATACACGACTCGCGGAAGGAAGGTGCGCGAGTGGGGAAGTCCGGGTTCGGGCCCGGGCCAGTTCCGTCTTCCGCACTCGATCGCCGTCGACGGCGAGACGATCTACGTCGCCGATCGAGAGAACGGGCGAATCCAGCTCTTCGATCTGGAGGGCAAGTACCTGGACGAGTTCCCCATCGGCAAGACGTACTCTGTCCAGGTGGCGGGCGGCTCTCTGTGGGCCTCGGTTCACCCCCTGGATCTCCCCACGGCATCACCCGGATGGCTCGTGAAGCTGGACAGGGAGACGGGCGCGATACTCGGGTACGTCGAGGTGGCTGAGAAACGGGGGCTGCACTTCGTGGAGGCGACTCCGGAGGGAGAGCCCATGACGGCGGTGGCAAACCATGTCAGGTGGTACCGGAAATAATGCGCATCGAACGATTCCGTACGCCACGCAGCTTGTGATCGAAAGGAGCTGTCGATGAAGGCGCTCAATGGCATTCGGGTCGTGGATCTGACCCAGTTCGAGGCGGGGACATCGTGCACTCAGCTCCTCGCCTGGCTGGGAGCCGAGGTTATCAAGGTGGAGGAGCCGGGCAAGGGCGATCCCGGCCGGTACGGCCGCGCGGAGAAGCCGGGCGTGGACAGCAGCTACTTCCTGACCCTGAACAGCAACAAGAAGAGCGTCACGCTCAACATGAAGCACCCGAAGGGCAAGGCCATGCTCCTCGACCTGGTCAAGCAGGCGGACATCTTCGCCGAGAACCAGGCCCCGGGAGCGCTCGAGAAGATCGGGCTCGGCTATGACGCGCTCGCCGCCATCAACCCGCGGTTGATCTACCTCTCGGTCAAGGGCTTCGGCACCTATGGGCCGTACAGCGGGTACAAGAGCTTCGACATGATTGCCCAGGCCACGGGCGGGGCCATGTCACTGACGGGTTTCCCCGGCTCACCGCCGCTCAAGCCGGGACCGACCATCGGGGATTCCGGCACCGGAGTGCACGCGGCCTTCGGGGTGATGGCCGCCTTGTGGCAGCGGCAGGCTTCGGGGCAGGGCCAGCGCGTGGAGCTGTCCATGCAGGACGCGGTGGTCAATCTCTGCCGCGTCGCCATGCGCCTCGCGTATGCGGGCGGCAATTTCGAGCCCCGCCGCGGGAACGAGATTCCCAACACCGCGCCCTCGGGGATCTATCACTGCAAGCCCGGGGGCTCCGACGACTACGCGTACATCTACCCGCAGCCCGTGCGCCGGCACATGTGGGACGCGCTGCTGACGACGATCGGGCGCGCGGACCTGATCGGTCACGCCGAGTGGTCGGATCCCAAGTGGCGTGGCGCGCACAAGGACGAAGTCAACGCGCTCGTCGAGAAGTGGACCATGACCCGGACCAAGCACGAGGTCATGGCCGAGCTGGGCGCGGCCGGCGTGCCGACGGGAGCGGTGCTCACCCCGACGGAGATTCTCTCCGATCCCCACCTGAAGGCTCGCGGCATGGTGACCACGATCCAGCATCCCGGCTGGGGCGAGTTCACCATGCCCGCCAATCCCGTCCAGCTTTCGCGGTCCCCCAGCGAGATCCGTCCTGCTCCGCTCCTCGGCCAGCACAATGCCGAGGTGTATAAAGAGCTGCTCTCGCTGGGCGCCGAAGACCTGGAGCGACTGAAGGCCGACGGCGTGATCTAGGATTTGATCCCTCTCCCCCGATGGGGGAGAGGGATCTCGCAGGCAGAGCTACTGGAGCGGCGAGAAGGCCGAGGGCATCATGATCTTGCTCGCCTGGGCGAGCAGCTCGTCGCCGCCACCCGGCGGCGGCCACACGCCGGCCTTTCGAGCCTGCTCGCGGATGGCCAGACGCTGGTCCATGCTCTTGTACGCCCAGATGTGGATGAACCGGTTGGCCTGGCCGAACTCCACACCGCCCGCGAGCACGACGGGCGACAGCTTCGTGCGCTCGGCGATCTTTCCCTTCCACCGCTCCATGACGGCCGGCAGCGAGCCCGGCGCCAGGCTGTAGCAGCGCATCTCGAAGATCGGGCCCACCGTGCCGGGCGTGACCTCGGGGATGAACGGGAACGGCGCCACGACTTCCACTTCCTGATGCACGATGAATTCCCGGGTCTTGGGCGGCCAGTTGGGGTCCTTGGCCGCTTCCGCCCGGATGCGCGCCCGCTCCGCGAGATCCGTGTACGGCCACACGTGAATGATCTCGTTGAGGGGGCCGACCTCGGTGTGCCAGAAGGCGGCGAGGGGCGAGTACTTCTTGCGGTACTCGTAGGCCTCGCCCCACCGCTTCTCGACCTCGCCGAGGCTGCGGGGCTTCAGGGTGTAGGTCCGGATCTCGTAGATCATGGAAGAGCCTCCCTTGGGGTGACGCGAGTGTCGCGGTGCCGACCGTGTCGTTATCCGCGCCCGGTGCGCCAGAGAATCTGCCCAAAGAGGCTCCCCGTCAAGTCGCCCTGGGCATGCCGCGCCATGGGCCCGCTTGCGGGCGGGCCGGCCCGGCGCTATCGTCAGCGGCACCCTCGGCAGCGCGGCAGCCAGAGAGGAGAGGACAATGTCCGGCCCGACTCCGGGAAGTCTCGATGGCGGCAGCCTGAAGGCCCTGGTCGATGTGGATCGCGGCGTCGTCAGCCGCGAGATCTTCGTGAGCGAGGCGATCTACCGCCAGGAGCTGGAGCGCGTGTTCGCACGCGCCTGGCTTTTCCTCGGCCACGAGAGCCAGATCCCGCGCCCGGGCGACTATCTCGTGTCCTCCATGGGCGAGGAGTCCGTCATCGTGTGCCGTGACGCCTCGGCGCGCATACGCGTCTTCCTGAACTCGTGCCGGCACCGGGGGATGAAGGTGTGCCGCTACGATGAGGGGCACACCGTCGAGTTCCAGTGCCCTTATCACGGCTGGAGTTATGGCACCGACGGCGCTCTCGTGGGCGTTCCCTTCGCGAAGGACGCCTATGGGGCCCAGCTCGACCGGTCGCGCTGGGGTCTCATCGAAGTCGCCCAGATGAAGAACTACAAGGGGACGATCTGGGCGACCTGGGACAGGTCGGCGCCCTCCTTCGAGGGCTATCTCGGCGGCTACAAGCTCTACCTCGACCTTCTCCTCGACGCGTGGGACGGGCGCGAGGGAGGCACCGAGGTCATCGGCGGCACCCACAAGTGGCTGATCCCCTGCAACTGGAAGTTCCCCGCCGAGAACTTCTCCGGCGACCGCTACCACGGCGTGAGCCATCGCTCGGTGGACATGGTCGGCATCGGGCCCAGCGGCAAGGGCCGACGCGACATGGGCGAACGGAACCAGGCGCGCTGGCTCGACGTGTCGTTCCCCGACCTCGGCCACTCGATGATCGCGTTCCTCCGGCCGCACGATGCGCCCCTCGCGCCCGCCTATCAGGACGCCCCCATCGTCGCGGACTACTTCCGGCACTGCGAGGAGGAGCGCAAGCGCCGGCGCGGGGCGGAGTGGCGGCTCTTCGGGGGCCCCGGCACCATGTTCCCCAACACCTCGCCTCTGGCGCGCCAGCCGCGGACCATCGCGGCGTGGCACCCGCGCGGCCCGCACCAGACGGAGGCGTGGCGGTGGTATCTCGTCGACGCGGACGCGCCGGCCGAGGTCAAGGACTTCCTGCGCCAGTACTACATTCGCTACTCCGGTCCGTCGGGGCTGACGGAACAGGACGACATGGAGAACTGGAACTACGCTCACGCGGCGAGCCGCGGCACCATCGCGCGCCAGTACCCGTACAACTACGAGATGGGCCTGGGCCGGGCCACCTCCGCCTTCGAGGACCACGGGCTCAAGCTGCCCGGCGTGATCAACGACGTGACGGAGGCCAACGCGAGCGAGCACAACCAGCGCGGCTTCTACACGCGCTGGCGTCAGCTCATGGAGGCGGAGAGCTGGGGGGAGATCGCCACGCCGTGAGCGCCGAGTTGTCCCCGGTCGATCGGCTCCTCCTCAAGGAGGAGATCGAGCGCTTCCTCTACCGGGAGGCCGATCTCCTTGACGAGCGGCGCTACGAGGAGTGGCTCGAGCTCTTCACCGAAGACGTCCACTACTGGATGCCCTTGCGGCGCAATGTCCCGCGCGACGAGCCGGAGCGGGAGTTCACGCGGCAGGGTCTCGACGCCAGCTGGTTCGACGAGGGCAAGGACACGCTCAGTCGCCGGGTGCGCCAGATTCTGACGGGCATCCACTGGGCGGAGGAGCCGCCCTCGAGAATCTGCCACATCATCTCCAATATCCAGGTCGGGCAGGCGGGGCCGGGTGAGGTCGACGTCAGGAGCCGGTTCATCGTGTACCGGAACCGCGTGGAGACGGAGACCGACTTCCTCGTCGGCAAGCGCGAAGACCTGCTGCGGCGGGTGAACGGAGACTGGCGGATCGCCCGCCGCAAGATCATCCTCGACCAGAGTGTGCTGCTCGCCAAGAACCTGACGATGTTCTTCTAACCCATATCTCGGGAGGATTTGTTCATGCTCGATCTCGGACTGAACGGCAAGGTCGCCATCATCACCGGCGGGAGCGATGGGCTGGGCCGCGCCGCGGCGGAGAAGCTGGCCGCCGAGGGGGCGCGGGTGGCCATCTGCGCGCGCCGGAAGGAGCATCTCGACCAGGCGGCGGACGAGATTCGCAAGACCACCAGCGGCCAGGTGCTCGCCCAGGTCGCCGATGTCAGCCGGGCTGCGGACTGCGAGGGGCTCGTCAATGCGGTGGTCGCGCAGTGGGGCGGGGTCGACATCCTCCTCAACAACGCCGGCACCTCCGCGGCCGCGGCCTTCGAGAAGGTGGACGACGAGACGTGGCAGGCGGACTGGGACCTCAAGGTCATGGGCGCCGTGCGCATGTCTCGCCTGGTCATCCCCCACATGAAGAAGCGGGGTGGTGGGCGCATCATCAACATCACCACGGTGGGCGGCAAGGCGCCCCAGCCCCGAGCCCTGCCCACCTCGGTGACGCGCGCGGCGGGCCTCAACCTGACCAAGTCGCTCGCCAACGAGTACGCGGCCGACAATATCCGGGTCAACACGATCTGCATCGGGCTCGTGCGCAGCGCCCAGATCGCCAAGCGGGCCAAGGGCGACCTCGAGGCGCACTACGCGGAGCTGGCCAAGCTGCGCGTGCCCCTCGGCCGCGTCGCCCACGCCTCGGAGTTCGCCGATCTCTTCGCCTTCCTCGTCTCCGAGCGCGCGACCTACATCACGGGCGCCTCGGTGAACTTCGACGGCGGGAGTGGGATGACTGTGTAGCGCCCGCAGCTCCTTCTGCGAAGGCTAGGGCGGCGGCTCTGGGAGGGGTGCCTGGTCACTTTGGATGTGGTGGCACTTTCGGCAGGTGCGGAGCTCCACGCTGGCGTCGAAGGCTTCGATGGCGGCGCGGAGATCGCGCTCGATGTCCATGGCGCTCAGGGTCAGGCGATGGAGCTCGGCATGGCAGCTCTCGCAGTACCAGAGCAGGGATTCCTCGTCCGCGGCTCCACGCTTGATCTCGACGACGAGGCCCCACGTGTCGGGCGGGCGATGGGGGGAGTGAGGCGTATGGGCGGGGACGAGGAGCATCTCGCCTTCCCGGATGATCGCGGTCTGGCGCCGGTCGCCCTCGTCGATGTACTCGAGGGTCATGTCGCCTCTCAGCATGTAGAAGATCTCGTCGGAGGGATCGTCGTGAAAGTCACGGCGGCGGTTCGGCCCACGAATGACCATGGCCGTGAACTGCGAGTCCTCCCAGAGGACCTTGTTGCCTACGGGCGGCTCGAAGCTGGCCCGGTTCTCCTCGATCCACCGCCACAACCCCGTGCTGATCAGCGGCCGCATCGACTGGTCTCCTCTTCGACTGGATCGATCGTGCCTGCGTCTGTAGACTAACCCTGATCCGGAAGGAAGGTAGGCGTATGCGCTTGCAGGGACGCGTGACGGCCATCACAGGGGGCGCGCTGGGCATCGGGCGCGCGACGGGGCTCGCCTTCGCGGCGGAGGGCGCCCTCGTGGCCCTCGGCGACGTCGAGCTCGACGCCGCCCAGGCCGTGGCCAGGGAGATCGGCGAGCGAGGCGGCAAGGCCATCGCCCTCCGCGTCGATGTCGGCGACGCCGGGCAGGTGCAGACCTTCGTCGAGCGTGTGGTCGCGGAGTTCGGGCGGCTCGACGTGATGTTCGCCAACGCGGGGATCGCGCATTCCGCTCCCTTCCTGGAGCATCCCGAGGCCCAGTGGCATCGCGTGCTGCGGGTCAATCTGACGGGCGTCTTCCTGTGCTGCCAGGCCGCCGCGCGCCAGATGGTCAAGCAGGGCGGGGGACGGATCATCACCACCGCATCCATCAACGGCTTCCGTGGAGTGGAGAACCTCGTCGGCTACAACGCGGCCAAGGCCGGCGTGGTCGAGCTGACCCGGACCATGGCCGTGGAGCTGGCCCAGCACTCCATCACGGTGAACGCGATCGCGCCTGCCCAGATCGACACGCGCCTGACGCGGAGCCTGCCCGAAGAGGCGCGGCGCCGACGGGTGGAGCGCATCCCGCTGGGCCGCTTCGGCGAGCCTGACGACGTGGCGCGGGCCGCCCTCTTCCTCGCCTCCGACGACGCGAGCTACATCACCGGACACACGCTCGCGGTGGACGGCGGCTATCTGGCAGGAGGTCTCTGGTCCGGCCCCACGGGCAGCCCGCCGAGGGCCTGACGGGTCTCTCGGAGTCTGTCCTGGCGGTTTCCCAGCCCCCGCGAGGAGGAATGTTCCGCTTCGACGGCCGGCTTGCCGGCGCAATCTGTTTTCGGGGGGACGCTTCGGAGGGCGCAGAGCCTTCCTCTGAGCTATTTAAACGCCGGCATGACCTCCCGAGCGAAGCGCGTGAGCTGCTCGATCATGACGTCTCTCGGCGTCCCGATGGCCCAGCCGATCATGACGTGGTCCAGCCCCGGGTACCGCTGCTCGATCTCCTTCAGATAGGCAATGACGTCTCCGGGCGGCCCGCAGAGCCACGCGCGATTGCGCACGCCGTTCTCCAGGGTGGCCGAGGTTGCCGACTGTGCCTGGCGGGCGACCACCGCCTTCACGTGCTCCTCGCCGTAGCGAAGCATGCCGAGAGGGGCCATGACCTTGGCGTGCTCCTCGAAGTACGGGCGCGCCCTCTGCATTGCTCGATCGCTGGTCTCGTCGATGCACATCCGGAAGCCGAAGATCAGGTCTTCCCCGAGCGCGAGCTCGCGGCCATGTCGACGCGCCGCCTCCTGGTAGTCGCGGAACCAGCGCTGGACCAGCTCCTCGGCGGTGGCGGAGACGATGCCCTTGATGCCGTGCCGGGCCATGAAGTCCAGGCCCCGCACGCTGCCGCTCACGATGGGCTGCCAGATCTCGACGGGCTGGTGCAGGGGCCGGGGCACGAGCGTGATCTCCTTCAAGGGATAGCCGCGATAGGGCACCTCGGGGGGAATCGTGTAGTGCTTGCCCTGGTGCGAGAAGGACTCCTGGCGAAACGCCTTCAGGATGATCTCGATCTGCTCCTCGAAGAGCTCGCGATTCGCCTCGGCGTCCAGCATCGGATTGCCGAAGCTCTCCACCTCGCGGGTGTGGTAGCCGCGGCCGACTCCGAAGACGACCCGCCCCCTGGTCAAGATGTCGGCGGTGGCGTAGTCTTCGGCGAGCCGGAGGGGATGCCAGGTGGGCACGACATTGAAGGCGCACCCGATCTTGACACGCTCCGTGCGATGGGCGAGATCCACGGCGAGCAGGGGAATGTTGGGAATGCACTCGTACCCTTCGTGCTGGAAGTGGTGCTCGGCCAGCCACAGGGTCTCGTAGCCCAGCGTGTCGGCCGCGTGGGCCAGCGCGATGGTGGTGTCGAACGCCTCCATGAGCCGCTCGTTGGAATAGCGCCGATCGTCAGCGGGCGTGCCCGAGAAGCCGCATCGTTCCAGCTCGATGTGGCCGACGTAGAGCGTCGAGAAGCGCGTGATCATCGGGGGAAGGATACGAGGTCTCGACACGACTTGGCAAGGAGAGGAATTCCGCGGTGAGCTTCGTACTATTCGACGGCGTGACCCTTGAAGGGCAGACAGGTGCCTGAGCCCACGGCGGCCGCCGCTGCCGGCGAGCGGACTTCCACCGAGTGTCCCTGATGCCGACGCGTCGACGTCTCCGGGACTGGTTGTCGCGGGATCACCTGTATATCTCCGTTCCCGCACTGATCCTCGTGATGGGGGCGTTTGTCGTGGCCTGGTCCTTCATGAAGCCGGCTCCGCCGCGCCGCCTGGCCATGGCCAGCGGCCCCCCTGACGGCATCTACTACCAGATGGGACTCCGGTACCGCGCGTTGCTCGCACGCGAAGGGATCACCCTCGATGTGCGGACCACGTCCGGTTCGGTCGAGAACGTGGGCCTGCTCGAGGATGCGGCCAACGGCGTGGATGCCGCCTTTGTCCAGGGGGGCGTGTTGACGACCCGGCCGTCATCCGGCCTCCTCGCCCTCGGCACTCTCTATCTCGAGCCCTTCTGGGTGTTCACACGTGCCGCGGTTCAAGGCACTGAGCTTCACAGGCTGGACGGCAAGCGGCTGGCCGTCGGCCCCCCGGGGAGCGGGACGCGCGCCCTCGCCGAGCTTCTTCTCCGCGCCAATGGGGTCACGTCGGCCTCCGCCCGGCTCCTGCCGCTCACGGGTCTCGAAGGCGTCGCGGCGCTCGAGCGCGGGACGGCGGACGCGCTGTTTCTGGTCGCCTCACCTGATGCGCGCACGATCCGCGAGGTCGTCCGAGCCCGAGGCGTGACTCTGATGAGCTTCTCCCGGGCAGACGCCTACACGCGATTGTTTCCGTTTCTCAGGAAGGTCCTCCTCCCCGAGGGAGCCCTGGATCTGGCCGCGGATCTACCCGCCAAGGACACGGTGCTGATGGCGACGTCGGTCAACCTCGTGATCCGGGCCGACCTCCATCCCGCCCTGAGTAATCTGCTGTTGATCACGGCGAGCACCGTCCACAGCGCGCCCGGTCTCTTCGAGCTGTCCCGACAGTTTCCCTCGCCGGATGGCGTGGACGTTCCCCTGAGCGATGAAGCGCGCCGCTACTACCAGGCCGGCCCGCCCTTCTTGATCCGCTACCTGCCATTCTGGGCGGCCACCCTCGTCGATCGGCTGAAGATCATGCTGGTTCCCCTGATTGCCGTCCTCTTCCCGCTGATCAAGATAGCCCCCTCCGTCTATCAATGGCGGGTTCGGTCGAAGATCTATCGCTGGTATCGCGATCTCGACGCCGTGGACCTCGTCTTGCGCGAGAAGCTGCCCGCCGGTCGCGATGGAACCCTTCGGCACGAGCTCGACCGCATCGAGCATGAAGTGCGACAGGTGGAAGTCCCGGCCTCGTACCGAGAGGAGCACTACCACCTGCGACTGCACATCGAGTATCTTCGCGCGAAGGTCGCGGAGGCCGAGGGACGGGATATGCGGTCGACAGGCGCCGTCTGAAGCACGCGCACCGTCCTCGTCAGGTATACCCTTACCTTCGCCGGTGCGGTGCGCCACGGTGTCGACTCGACAGCCAGCCCAGGGGGCGGGGATGCTGATCCGATTCTGGGGCACGCGGGGATCGCTGGCCAAGCCGGGGCCGACCACGCTCCGCTATGGCGGCAACACGTCGTGCGTCGAAGTGCGCACGGCGGATGGAACGCTCATCGTTCTGGACTGCGGCACCGGGGCCCACGGGCTGGGGCAGTCGCTGGAATCCGGCGGGTTGCCGCTGCGCGGACATCTCCTCATCACGCACACGCACTGGGACCACATCCAGGGATTTCCTTTCTTCGCCCCCCTTTTCGGCCCTCGCAACGAATGGGACATCTACGCTCCGGGCGGCCTGGGACAGGAGCTGGAGCGAACGCTGGCCGGGCAGATGGAGTACACCTACTTTCCCGTCACCCTGGAGCAGCTCGGCGCCACCATCCGCTATCACGATCTCGTCGAGGGCAGCTTCGCGCTCGGCGGCGTGCGGGTGGTCGCCAAGTATCTCAATCACCCCGCCCTCGCCTTGGGATATCGTCTCGAAGTCGGCTCGCGAGCGGTCGTCTATTCGGTCGATCACGAGCCCCACGCGCCCCACGTCGTCGACGCGACCACTCGGGTCCTCGCGGGGGTCGGCGTTCCTCCCGTGCATGCGGAGGATCGCCGTCACGTCGAATTCCTCGCGGGCGCGGACCTCGTCATCCACGACGCGCAGTACAGCCTTGATGAGTATTCACAGAAGACAGGCTGGGGCCACTCGCCCGCTGAGTGGGCGGTGGACTATGCCCTCGCGGCCGGCGCCAAGCGCCTGGCCCTCACTCACCACGATCCCCTGCGCGACGACCAGGCCGTCGACCGACTGGTGGAGGTCTGCCGACGGCGGTCGGCGGCGGCGGGAGATGGGCTCGAGGTATTCGGTGCCGCCGAGGGCCAGGTGCTGGAGCTCGCGGAGCGAGCGGGCACCGAGGCTCAGCCCGCGAGCCGGGGAACGACCGCGACGCCGGGGGTGGGACCGGAGACCATACTCGTGGCCGATGACGATCCGACCATCGTGAAGCTCTTGACCCACAGTCTGGAGCCGAGCGGCTTCCGCGTGCTCACGGCGAGCGATGGCGAGACGGCCTTGCGTCTGGCCCGCGCGGAGCGCCCGGCTCTCCTGCTCCTGGACTGGCAGATGCCGGGCCTGAGCGGCGTGGAGGTGACGCGAGCGCTCCGAACGGACGCGGACCCGCGCCTTCGTGAGCTCCCCGTCGTGCTCATCACCGCGCAGGCAGGGGTGGAGAACACCTCGGTCGGCTTTGCGGCCGGGGTCACCGATTATCTGACGAAGCCGTTCCGGCCGGCGCACGTACGGGCGCGGGTACACGCGTGGCTCATGCGGCGCGGCGCAGATTCTGGCGGCCGCACGAGCGAAAATAGCGAATGACCACGGCGCGGCTCGCGGAGACGGGCATCGACCCCCGGTGGGTGGCCTCCTCGAGGACCGTCTCGCGAGTGATGAGCCTGTTCGTACTGGCGGTCGGCGGTCTCGTCCTCATCGGATGGCAGCTCGACATCGTTGCCCTCACGAGCGGCCTCCGGGCGCGAGTGGCCATGAACCCTCTGACCGCTCTCGGCTTCGTCGCGGGCGCGGGCTCGCTGTGGCTGCTGCAGGTGGCCCCCGCCACCACGGCCCGCCGGGCGGCGCAGCTGGGGGCCGGCCTCGTCATCGTCATCGGCGGGACCACGCTGATCGGCTATCTGGTCGGCGACAACCTCGGCCTCGACCAGATCATGTATCGAGAGCGGCTCGGCACCAACCGGATCGCGCCCAATACCGGGCTGAACTTCCTGCTCATCGGCGCGACATTGCTGCTGCTCGACTGGGAAACTCGCTCCGGACACCGTCCGGCGCAGATCCTCGCCCTCGTCCCGACCGCCGTCGCCCTGACGTCGGTGCTGGGATATGCGTACGACGTCGGTGAGCTCTATGGTTTCGCCCGCTACATTCCCATGGCGCTTCCCACCGCGGTCGCGTTCCTCGCCCTCGGTCTCGGTATCGCCTGCGCTCGACCGGACCGGGGGTTTGTGTCGGTCATGGCCAGCACCCACGCGGGGGGCGTCCTGGCCCGCCGCCTGCTGCCCGCCGCGGTCCTCATCCCGACCCTGCTGGGCTGGTTGAGGCTCGTCGGCCAGCGAGCCGGGCTCTTCGGCGCCGAGCTCGGCCTGGCCATCGCGGTGGTGGCCAATATCGTCCTCTTCGCCGTGCTGATCGCGATCACCTCCGGATCGCTCGACCGAGCCGATCGTCGTCGCAAGGTGGGCGAACGCCGGCTGGCCACCCAGTACGCAACGACACGGATCTTGATCGAGTCGGGGACCGTCGAGGAGGCGATGCCCCGGATCCTTCAGGAGGTGTGCGAAAGCCTGGACTGGGTGGTGGGTTCTCGCTGGGCCGTTGATCCGGACGCGAATGTGCTCCGCTGCGCCGAGATGTGGACGCATCCGGCCTGGGGGATCCAGGAGCTCGTGGAGATGAACCGGCGCGTCACCTTTGCGCCCGGCGTCGGCCTGCCCGGTCGCGTGTGGAGCGGAGTCAGAGCCTCCTGGATCTCCGATGTCGTCAAGGATCCGAACTTCCCTCGCGCCGTCCCCGCCGCCAAGGACGGCCTTCACGGCGCCTTTGGCTTCCCCATCGTGGGCTCGAGCGGGTTCCTGGGAGTGATGGAATTCTTCAGCCCGGAGATCCGAGACCCCGACGAGGACGTGCTCAGCATGTTCGAAGCCGTGGGTGGGCAGGTCGGTCAGTTCATCGAGCGAAAGCGGGCCGAGGCCGAGCTCGAGCACGCCAAAGCGGTGGCCGAGGCGGCCACCCAGGCCAAGTCGGAGTTCCTCGCCAACATGAGCCACGAGATCCGGACGCCCATGAACGCCATCATCGGCATGTCGTCGCTGCTCACGGACACGCCGCTCGACGACCAGCAGCGAGAGATCGCGGAGACGATCCGGACCAGCGGCGACCATCTCCTGACCGTCATCAACGACATTCTCGACTTCTCGAAGATCGAATCGGGAAAGCTCGAGCTCGAGCAGGCGCCGATGGACGTGGCCGGATGCGTGGAGGAGGCGATCCAGCTCCTGGCGTCGAACGCCGCCGAGAAGGGCCTGGAGCTCACCTACCTCCTCGAGAGCACGGTGCCGCCGGTGCTCGTCGGCGACGCCGGGCGCCTGCGGCAGATCCTGGTCAACCTCCTGAGCAACGCGGTCAAGTTCACCCAGGCGGGCGAGATCGTGGTCACGGTGGCGGCGGCGCCGCTGGATGGGTCCCGCCACGAGATCCACTTCACCGTGCGCGACTCGGGCATCGGGATACCGGCGGACCGGTTCGGTCGCCTCTTCAAGTCGTTCAGCCAGGCCGATGCCTCCACCACGCGCCGCTACGGGGGCACGGGACTCGGGCTCGCCATCTGCCAGCGCCTGAGCGAGCTGATGGGCGGCCGTATCTGGGCGGAGAGCGAGGTCGGCAAGGGGTCGACGTTTCACTTCACCATCGTGGCCGAGGCGGCTCCGGCGCCCGCCCCGCACCACGACGAGCACCGCGAGCTCGTCGGCAAGCGAGTGCTGATCGTCGATGACAATCGTTCGAACCGCCGGATGTTGAAGCTGCAGTCGGAGAGATGGGGGCTGCTGGCCTGGGAGACCGGATCGCCGCACGAAGGCCTCGAGTGGATCCGGCGCGGAGATCCCTACGACATCGTTCTGCTGGACTACCAGATGCCCGACATGGATGGCCTCGCCCTCGCTCGGGAGATCCGTCGTCACCGCGGGCCTGAGTCGCTCGCGCTCGTCCTGCTCTCTTCCATGGGGCAGGCTCTTCCCGCGGCTCATCGGGAGGTGGGCTTTGCCGCCGTGCTGTCGAAGCCTCTGAAGCTCTCGCTCCTCTACGACCGACTCCTCGAGATCTTCGGAGGAGCTCCCGACGTTGCGCGGGCCGCGGCCGGTGAGCCATCGGGCGAGCCGGTAGCGGCGCCGGGCCCGCTGAGAATTCTCGTGGCCGAGGACAATGCCGTCAACCAGAAGGTGGCCCTGCGTCTGCTCGAACGGCTCGGTTACCAGGCCGATGTGTCCGCCAATGGCCTCGAGGCCCTGGACCGCCTCGACCGCGCGCCGTATGACGTGGTTCTCATGGACGTGCAGATGCCCGGGATGGATGGCCTCGAGGCGAGCCGGGCGATCTGCGCGCGCTGGCCTCCCCGCCAGCGGCCCCGCATCATCGCGATGACGGCCGAGGCGATGGAGGGCGATCGTGAGCGGTGTCTGGCGGCCGGGATGGACGACTATCTCGTCAAGCCGGTTCGTCTCGATGAGCTGGCGCGAGCGCTCAGCCGGAGCCGACCGCTGACGACCGAGCGGACGGGCGAGCGGGCGTGCGGCCACGACGGAACCACCACTCGAGATGCCCTCGATCGGCGAGTGCTCGATCAGCTACGCGAGGATCTGGGCGATGCCGCCGCTCTGCGGGACGTCATCTCGACGTTCCTCGAGCGCAGCCCGTCGATGCTCACCGGCTTGCGAGAGGCCGCCGCGCGAGGGGACGGCGTGGCGGTGTCGGCGGGAGCCCATGCCATGAAGGGCACCAGCGCGACCCTCGGAGCCCTCACCCTCTCGTCGCTGTGTGCCGAGCTCGAACGTCTGGCGCGAGCGGGACGCATGGCGGAAGTCGTTGCCCAGGTACCCGCGGTCGAGGCGGAGTATGGTTCGGTCGATCGCGCGTTGCGATTGGAGGCAGGCCGTGAGTGAGTCCCGGCGGCCGACGCAGTTCGGGCGGATCCACGCCCCTGACGAGACGTGGCTGGCCACGCAGCCGCCCGAGCCGATCCTGGAGCCCGAGCTCCCCATCATCGACACCCACCACCACCTGTGGGAGCGGCCGGACCATCGCTACCTGCTCCACGAATTCCTCGCCGACGTTCGCACGGGCCACAACCTGGTCGCCTCCGTGTTCGTGGAATGCGAGTCGATGTACCGCGCGGGCGGCCCCAGGGAGCTGCGCCCGGTGGGCGAGGCGGAGTTCGTGGCCGGCATGGCAGCCATGAGCGAGAGCGGCCAGTATGGCGCGACGCGCGTGGCCGCGGGCATCGTGGGCTTCGCCGATCTCACGCTGGGCGACCGGGTCGAGCCGGTGCTCGAGGCGCTGATCCGGGCGGGGGGCGGACGGTTCCGCGGCGTGCGCCACTCCGCGGCCTGGGACGCGAGCGAGGTGATCGGCAATAGCCGCGCGGCCAGGGGGCCCCACATGATGGGGCAGGCGGACTTCCGCTCGGGCCTCCAGCGCCTGACCTCACTCGGCCTGTCCTTCGACGCCTGGGCCTTTCATCCCCAGCTCGCCGACGTCGTCGATCTCGCGCGGGCCTTTCCCTCCGCCAACATTGTCATGGGCCACGTGGGCGCCCCCCTCGGCTACGGCCCCTATGCCGGCAAGCGCGAGGAGGTGCTCGCGTCGTGGAAGGCGGGCGTCACGGAGCTGGCCAGGTGCGACAACGTGGTCATGAAGCTCGGCGGCATGATGATGCGAAACGCCGCCTACGACTACCGGACGCAGCCGAAGCCGCCGTCTTCGGCGGAGCTGGCGGCCCTCTGGAGCCCCTACATCGTGACGTGCATCGAGCTCTTCGGGCCGAACCGCTGCATGTTCGAGAGCAATTTTCCCGTGGAGAAGATGGGAATCGGCTGGGCGGCCCTGTGGAACGCCTTCAAGCGCATCGCTGCGGGCGCCTCCGCCGAGGAGAAGCGGGCCTTGTTCAGCGGCACGGCGCGACGGGTCTATCGGCTGAGCTGATCCTTGCCGCTGGGCTGGCGGAGAAACGGCGGCTCCCAGTTCGCGTCGTCAGGATATCGCGGCGGCCCCAGGGCCCCGGAGGCGTCGAAGACTTCCACGAGCAGCTGGGGCGCCATGGGGATGAAGTGCAGATCGGCGTTGGGCCTGTCCGGCCTCGCGGGCAGCTCCTCGAGATGGTCAGAGAGGATGATCTCGATGCCGATATCTCCGGGCCGGTCTATCAGGATGTCCCCCGCGCGCACCTGATCGAGGTTGGTGATCTCGCGGGCATCGACCTGATACAGCATCAGGTGGGTGAGAACGAGCGTCACCGCCCCCGTGTGCCCGGCGAGGGGGCGGCGCCGGCCACGCGCCCGTTGACCGCCCGAATGGTCGAAGCAGACGCCGTCTTCCTGGTAGGAGAGATGCTGTCCCGCGCCGGCCTTGGCCATGGTGCCGACGACGAACAAACCATTGGGGGTTCGCGTGAGGCGGTACAGGCTGACCACGCCCCCGTTGGGAAGGGCCAGATAGATTCGTCGTCTCATTCGGTCGGCCGGCCGCGTCCCGGCACGGCTCCGCTCATCGGTCCTCGGATCTGTTCCTCCACGCCGGGCGCCCGTGCTCTCTGGCGCAGTCCAGATGGACGCGCTCACCCGAGGAGTTGGACGTCCACTTCTGCTCGTCGAGGACCCAGTCCTGGCATACCGGACAGATGGAAACCTTTTGCATGTCTCCTCCTCCGGGGCGGGCTCCGCCCCCGCTATATCAATCGGGTGATCGGCATTGCCCAGGCGAAAGAGGACCCCCTCCGGACCCGGAGGGGTGGGGAGCCTAGCTCTTCTTCGGGCGCTCCGCGACAGGGTGGCCCGCCTTCTTCCACCCCGTGAAGCCGCCGTCCATCTCGCAGACGGGCTCGAGCCCCATCTGCTGGGCGACGTCGGCGGCCAGGGCCGACCGCCAGGCGCCGTTGCAGAAGAAGACGAACTCCTTCCCGGAGGCGAAGACGTCCTTGTGATAGGGGCTCTCCGGGTCGATCCAGAACTCGAGCATGCCGCGGGGGCAGTGGAAAGCGCCGGGGATGACGCCGTCCCGCTCGAGCTCACGCACGTCCCGCAGGTCGACGAAGACGACGTCGTCCCGCCCGTATCGAGCCCGGGCCTCGTCCAGTCCGATGGTCCGGATGCGCGATTTCGCCTCGTCCACCATCTGGCGAAAGCCTTTCCTGAGCTTCATGGCTGCAGTCTAGCCCTCGGGGTCAGGTCTCACAACGTGACAGAAGTGCCCATGGTCGCCACGGGTGACGATTTTCGGAAAGAAGATGGGTGGGAGGGCTTCGCAAGCCCTTGGATTTTGTGGCTTCCGGAATGGCCTGGCCCTTGCCTATCGGGGACCTGGGGGAACCTGTCGAATGTCCACCGAGAACGCGTCCGCTGCTCGAGCCCGCCGCAACCGAATCCTCGTCGTTGACGACGAGCCGCTGGTGACGATGCTCATCGCAGAGGCCCTGGCCCTGGAGGGCCACGACGTCGATACGGCCAGGGACGGCCAGGAGGCGCTGGACAAAGTCTCGGCCTGCGCGTACGACGCCATCCTGAGCGACCTTCGGATGCCGGGGCTCGACGGGGTGGGCCTCTATCGCGGCCTCGATCGGGAGCATCCGGATCTGCTCCGACGGATCGCCTTCGTGAGCGGGACGACGCAGCCCGTCGAGTACGCGAGCTTTCTGGAAGAGACGGGCGTCTCCGTGCTGCGCAAGCCCTTTGCCATCGACGACCTCCAGCAGCTCGTCCAGCGCTTGCTCCAGGAGGGCCGATGATCTCGGTGGCTCTCCAGACGGGGATAGGCGAGGCGGCGCCGCAGTTCACGTTACCCTCCGTCCAGGGCGGGACGGTCGACCTCGCCGCCTATCGCGGGCGTCGAAACGTGATCATCTGGTTCTCGCGGGGCTTCACGTGCCCTTTTTGCCGGAGCTACATGGAAGGGATCATCGAGGGCTACGAGAGCCTGCGCGGCACGGAGACCGAAGTGATCCAGGTGGCGCCCAACCTGCTCGAGAGCGCGCGGAGATTCTTCGGGCTGGCGGGGGTGCCCTATCCCTTCGTCTGCGATCCTGACAAGCGGCTCTATGCCGTCTACGGGCTGGGCGACCGGGGCGCCCTCGAGGCCACGCGCACGGCGGTGGTCAGCTTCGCCCGCGCCTTCACCACCGGCGACGGCGAGCGACAGGTCCGCGGCGCCTGGCTCGACGTGATGAATCGTAATTTCGTCCGGCGCCTCCACCATCATGCGGCCTCTGCGCTCGAGCAAGGGATCTTCCTCATCGACAAGCAAGGCAGGATCCGCCACCGCGCCGTCGTGGGGCCGATCGACCCGGTGCCGGACGGCCTGGAGCTGGCGGCCCTCACCAGAGTCCACTGCGCGGACGGACTACCTGCCACGTGAGTCTCTCCAGGCGCCTCACGCGACTGTGCGAGATCCTGATCGCGCTCTCTGCCTCTCCGATCCCCAGCCATCTCTTCCAGACCCTTGCCGATCAGGCCGGCGGAGCCATCGCGTGTGACTTCCTCGCCCTCTGCCTGAAGGACGCGGATGGAAAGGGCTACATGGTGCATTCGCTCGTGGGCGGGACGCCGGAGGCGTCACCCGTCAGGCTGTTCGCGCTGGACGAGGGGGTGCCCGGGCTCTCCATACAGTCAGGGCGAGTGGTCGTGCGCGATCTCGGCACCGAGCTGGATCACGCGACCGAGCTCGAGCGGAGCTGGGTCGCCCTCGGCCTCCGGGCGGCCCTCATCGCGCCGGTGCGGCGGGGCGGGGACGTGCTGGGGGCCCTGTGCTTTGCCACCCGCGATCCCGGCACCTACATGCCCGACGACATTCAGGTCGCCACGCTCATGGCCGCCGGCCTCTCCGCCGCGCTCGAGACGTCGCGCGCCTACCAGGCCCTGGCGGACGAGCGGAGCACGCTCGCCGCGGTGGTCGGCAGCATGCAGGACGCCGTCGTCATGGCCAACCAGGACGGTATCGTGCTCCTCGCCAACCCCGCCGTCCGGCCGATGCTGAATCTCGAGCCCGAGGCCATCACAGGCCTCCCGCTCCCCGATGCGCTGACGAAGGAGCCGCTCCGCGCGCTACTGGAAGCGGGGCGCCCGGGGACCGGAGAGGTGGTGCTGCCCGACGGGCGCACGGCCCAGGCGAGCGTGGTACCCGTGAGCACGCCCTATGGCGAGATGGTGGGCCTGGCCGCCATCCTCCGCGACATCACCCTGCTCAAAGAGCTCGAGAACATGAAGGACGAGCTGGTACGGGCGGTGTCTCACGACTTGAAGAACCCGCTCACGGTCATCTACGCGACCGCCCAGCTGCTCCTCCGGACCGGGCCCACCGATCCGCGCTTTGCCACATGGTGCGAGCGCATCATGAAGACCTCCGACTACATGACGGAGCTGATCACCGACCTGCTCGATCTCGGGAAGATCGAATCCGGCCTCGAGCTCGCGACCGAGGAGGTGGATCTCAACCCTCTCGTGACCGACGTGATGGCGACGCTTCAGCCGCAGGCCGAGGCTCGGGACATCGCGATCACCGTCGAGATGCCCGAGCACATGCCCGTGTCCGCGAACCCCGGTCGGATCAAGCAGGCGCTGCTCAATCTCGGCGGCAATGCCGTGAAGTACACGCGCCCCGGCGGCTCGGTGGCCATCACCGTCTCGATGACCGATCCCGCCACCTCTGCCCCCGCGGTGGTGGTCACCCTGACCGACACTGGTCTCGGCATCCCCGCCGCGGCCCTGCCGCACGTCTTCGAGAAGTTCTATCGCGTGAAGAGCGAGGCCACCAGTGACATCCCGGGCACCGGCCTGGGCCTCGCGATCACGAAGAGCATCATCGAGGCCCACGGCGGCCGCATCTGGGCCGAGAGCCAGGAGGGCAAGGGCAGCACCTTCGCCTTCTGCCTGCCGCGGTAGCTGAGCTGT
>WNGK01001827.1_pt1 | contig 26739 bp, 18 predicted proteins | sample 5400601 | NCBI WGS metagenome assembly WNGK01 (sample SAMN13153376, study PRJNA577476) | soil metagenome | isolation source: 60 cm soil or saprolite under Garry oak tree replicate 1 | place: USA:California | collected 2016-06-15
CGGGCGTGTGTCGCGCAGCTGCGCGCGCACGGGGTGACGCCGCACGTGGCGCAGGTCACGCGGCATCACCGCAGCGCGGTCGACCAGCGCACCACGCGGCATCCCGGCTATGCGCTCAGCCAACGCCGCCGCGCCCGGGTGGAGGAGATCTTCGGGTGGCTGAAGACGATCGGGCTGCAGCGGCAGACGCGCCAACGCGGTCTCGCCCGCGTGGGCTGGATGTTTACCTTCGCCACGGCCGCCTACAATCTGCGTCGGATGCAACGGCTGCTCCGGGCCGGAGGTGTCCCGTGACATCGCCCCAGTTCGTCTCAGGTCGGCCCACGGGCGCGCACGACCGAGTGCTCGTCCCGGCCCGCTCCATCCAGACCACGCTCGCAACAACTTTTTCCGCATCCTGCTAAGAGATAGGACTCCTACTGACGCCCTTACCTTGACAGCAGGGTCGGCCGAAAGACCTGAGCGTTGCGGGGTGAGCGGGAGGCTAGCGGAGCAGGGCGATCGCTACCAGCAGGTAAGGCGATAGTTTGGCACGTAAGATCTTGAGCGCGCGCCACATCTGGGTTTCGACCGTGCTGACCGAGATGTCGAGCGTCTGAGCAATCTCAGAATACGTCAGGTGCTGCTGCCGGCTAAGTGTGAAGACGAGTCGGCAGCGCTCCGGGAGGCTTTCGATGGCTCGCGCCGCCGCCTCCGCGACCTCGCCGTAGCGCAGGTCCTCGTCGGCGCCCGGCGCGGCTTCCTCGGCCTCGCCAGCCGCCCGCGCTCCCCATCGAGCCTCGACCCGATGATGCCGGAGATGGCGGAGGGCTCGGTTCCGGGCTGCGGTATAGAGGTAGGATTTCGTGAGCGGCGGCGCGGTCGGTGTGCCCTGGAGCTCCCACAACCGCAAGAACAGATCCTGTACCAGCTCTTGCGCGATCTCGCGCGAGTGTACGTATGCGTACACGAACTCGCACAGGCCAGCGCAGTGCGCGCGGAACGTCGCCTCGAACGAGGCCGGTTCCGGGGCGGGCCCGGTGGTTTCGGACTGAAGGAGGTGGGACATGAATGGGAGACAGAAGTACTGCGCGGATGGAAGGATGTCCAGTTCTGATTCGGCGGTGACCACTCTTGCTCTGGGACGGGATCAGCAGCGCAACCGTGCCCCAGCGAAAGGCGATTTCACCATCGACTTTGCAACGGAACATCATTTACGTCAGCAGTCCGCACCGGGCGCTCGAGGAACACGCCCACTTGTCGCAGAACCTCTTCGGTGGTGTCCAGTCGCGCTCCGGCGGGCAACCCGAGCGCCCCGGCACGAGGGGCCGGCAGCGGCCGCTTTTTACGGATGTTTAACGTGATCGTAATACTCGCCAAATCCCGGCGGGAGGTCGTTGTTTGGCCAGTGCACGAGTGTAGGGCGGCGGTCGCCTCGCCGGCGCCGTTTCCTCCAAATGTAGGATGCTGGGACTGGCAGGTGCCCCGCAACTGAGCGGGGGTGTCGGCGGCACTTTAACTGCTCTTGAAGCTTCCACGGCTCAGGTCGGCGAGCGTACTGCACGGCCTTAACTAGCCGCCGGACTGCATCCCCAAAGACGGGTTTGCCGGGTCGGCCCGCGGTCACGATCTACGCCTCGGTCGGGATCACGCCCGAAACGGTGCGTGCCTAAGCGACGGACGGGCCTGACGCTCATCCTGATCGGTCTCTCACTCACTCCGTGGGATGCCGCTCGAATCCCACGGGCCGAGTGACCTGGCGCGGACCTGTGTGCGGCGTGGCGCATCACTCGCTTGTCCGCTGCAACTAACGCCGTGTGGCTCGGGTCGCCTGTGCCTTCGAGGACTTGCCTAACACCCGCGCATCGACATCGATCAGGCCGAACTTGAAGTCCCTTCCCTGCCGAAACGGTCGCAGATCCGTCAGGCGAAACACGAGCTGCCTCGGGGCGGAGGTCGAATCGGGCAGCAGCACGCCGCCGTGGAGGAGCGCCGAAAAGTCCACCACCGCACCCTGGCCCGACTGCCCCTTGTCAGCGACGATAAGCGAGGGGATGCCGACATCTGATCGGAGTTGGAGGATGCGAACCATTAGCGGTGCCAGCACCGTGTCCTGCGATGTGTTTTTCAGCTTCGCCATCACGGTCAGTCGGTTGGTCGCACGTTCGTACACCGTGCTAGTGATTTCGAACGCGACCTTGGCCGTGAGGTCATCAAGCGTGGCCAGATCCGGTGATCCGTTCCTCACCGCCGCGCCCCCGACCGTGACCGGCGCGGTCCAGATCTGAGAGACGCCAGTGCGGTTATCGCACCAGAACGGGTGGAATACGCCGTTCATATCCACTATCATCGCACCAGTGTGCCCGCCCGAGAAAAAGAACGGATCGACCGATACGCCCCAGCCGCCCGGCCCAGACGAGTACGGTCGGGTCGGCCACATCCCCGAGCCGCCGTATATGTTCGCCTGATCTGAGATACGGACACTCGGCAACCACGTCTCCCCGCCGTCCAGCGAAGCGGTAAAGCGCTCGTACCAGCCCAGATTGTCCGGACTCTCGCGCCGGTCGTACCACGCGATGCCCAGAACCCCGCGCTGGTTCACTGCGACGATCGGCGTGATCGCGTCCGGCCCGTTGGCAACAGGATCGGTAGCGATCCGGTCGTCGTTGATCACCCGAGACCTAGACCATGTCGTTCCCTTGTCCGCTGAATAGGCAAACCGAACCTCCAACCGGCCAGTACGGAAATCCGTCCATACTGCATACAGCCGATCCTTGAAGGGGGACTCGCTCTGATCCACAGCAAGCTGCGGTATTACCGCGCCCTCCGACCGGCGGCGCTCCATGTACCAATCATCGATCGTCACGGCTGGTTGGAGCGAGGCGCCGCCATCAGTCGAGGTGACAATTTTCAACCACGCCGTGGCGCTCGATGGCGGGTCACGCGGCGTGTTGTCCGTGGTTCGGAGTACCCCGAAGAGGGACACCACGGTGCCTTCGGACAGAACGACGCTATTCCCCATGCCGACGATCAGCTCAGGAAGCACCGCTGCTCGCTGTGCGGGGCCGGTGAATGTATGACCGCCGTCTACCGACGTGTACAGATCGATCGTACTCAATCCCCTGCCCCCAGTCAGGGAGAGCGGGTAGCCAGCTCCATTGATATACACCCGGCCGTGGTAGTGGCTGCTCGTTCCATCGCTCACGATGTACTCTCGGTCGACAACAGGGAGCTTCGTCGGGTCAGACCATGTCCGTCCGCCATCAGCAGACAGGTAGACCCATGCGCCGTCCAAAATCTCTTTTGCTCTCTCTCGCTGACCGAGGACTACGTAATATGCCGTGCCGTCTTGACCAAACTTGCAGATCGGATCCCCAGCCCAGTTCATATCGGTGGAAAGTTTCGATTGCGTCCACGTGCGGCCGGCGTCCGCGGACGCGTACACCACGGTGGCGTCTGCGGTCAGCATGGAGCAAGCGAGCATCCGCGCGGGCCTTGTCGGATCGGCGTCTGCCCACAGCTCGTAGTGCGCCCGGTCCGGGTTCGAGGTGCTCACCCGAATGTTTGGGCCGACGGAGATCTGCGCATTCACCGCACGTGCGACAATCGCCCACGCGCCGGACACGAAAAGACAGACCTTTGCCCACTTCAAAAGCGCCGCCTTCATCTCGTGGTGAGGTAGAGCACGTCGGCTGTGAGAGCCAGCCTCTGCTAAAAGCGGACGTTCGCGCCGACGATCACACTACGCGGCCTCGGGATGTGCAAGTTGTCCTGCTCGAAGCGCAGAGTATTGCCCGCGTTCTCGGCGAGACCTTCCGTTACCGTTTGATTCACGCCGAGCGCGAACTTCGTTACCGTTGGATACTTCATCCAATACGCCCGTCCGGACCCCCGGTACGGCTGGCCACCAAAGTAGAGGCCATATAAGGCGACTTGATCGCTGTTCGTCCAATGGCCAATAAACGTCACGCCCCCCGTCAGTGTGGTCCCCGGAACCGGTGAGTACGTGACGGTGGCGCCTCCGGACGTGTGTGGGATCCCCAGGATCCTGTCGCCCACCCTATAGTCCCCAGCGTACGCCGGCGGGAGCCGCTGGACAGTGCTGTTCGTGATCGAGTAGGTACCGGTCATGTGCACCGGCCCGAGGGGCAGGCGCCACTCGAATTCCCAACCCTCGTTCTTGACCCGAGCGAGGTTCTGGAACTGAAACGTGAAGATCGTGTCCGGGATGACAACAAACTGAATCAGGTCTATCGTCCGCTGGCTATAGTAGCTCACGCCCAGCGACGTCCGCCCCACGTACACCTCGACCCCGCCATCAGCGCCCCGCTGTCGTTCAGGGGCCAATGCGGGGTTGGCCAACTTGACGAAGTTCGGGGTCACTTGGCCATTTCGCGTGCCGAAATCAGGCGCCCGGATGCTCTCGCCATAGGACGCTCGAAGCTTCACTGTTGCCTGCCCCAGCCGCACCACGTACGCTGCCCCCCAGCGCGGTGACCAAGCGGTCCCCAACTCTGGGCCGAAGTTCGGGTCTTGCTCAGCACGAAGCCCGCCCGTGAAGAAGAGCCGCTTCGAGACGCCAAGCTGGATCTGGCCGAAATAGCCGCGATTCGTCCACTCGGTGATCCCCGCAGAGGTCGATCCGTTCAGATTCCCGGTCGTTTGCGTGGCGCCGGTCGTGTATGAGGATACGAAGTCGTAGGTGTCGTAGTTTGCCCCAGCCGTCAGGGTTGCTGCCACGGCTGCCCCGAGCTCGACACTCAGGTCCGTGTGATACAGCAGCGAAACCTTCCCTTCGTGTTGCGTAGAGGCGGTCAGGAAAGAGTCCGCCGGTGTCGTGAAGCGGGGCTGCATCTGTGCGTTACTGTAGTAGCTCTGATCGTACCCCAGGGTAAGCGTGTGATGCCAGTTCGGGGTTGCTTCCACGATCGCAGTCACGCCGTACGTCTGTTGACGGAGACGGTTCGTTAGGTATGGAGGCCGGGACAAAAAAGTATAGGACTGGAACCGCGTGTCCCAGGGCGCGTCAGACGTCTGGGCAGCATAGCGGGCAAAGCTCGAGAGCGTTAATTGCCCCTGAGTCGTCTGGCCACCTGCCGAGATGTTCCAGTCAGTCAACTGGTAACTCGGCACCGATTCGCCTCCGTGGCGGTACGACCCGCCGAGGTTGTAACTCCCGTTCTCACCGCCACCCAGCACCGAGAGAGCGTTATCCGTCTGGAACGCGGTGCTGCTGCCGTCGAAGCCTCCCACCCCTCCCGCGGATATCTTCGCGATCACGTCCGGGCGTGTGAGTCCGACACTCCCCTTCTTGGTGAAGATCTGCATTACGCCATCCAGCGCACCCGCCCCGTAGAGAGTCGATGCCTGCGGGCCGCGGGTGATTTCGATCCGGTCGACACTATTAGGGTCGATTGTCGCGATATCGAACGAGTTCGCTACCTCGACACCGTCAATGAGTGTCTTGATAGTGTGGAGCGTGCCGAGCGAACTTGCTCCGCGAACAGCGATGTTGCCGTAGTAGTCGTAACCAGGACCTTGGTCCCACGCGATAGCGCCCGGGACTCCGCCTCGGAAGATCTGGTCCAGTCGTTGCAAATTCTGTTGCTGGATGTCCTCCGCCGTCACAACGCTTATTGGCGTGGGAATTGCTCTCTGCTCCGTAGGCACGACCGGCCCGGTCACCACCACCTGCTCAAGTTCCGTCGCAGCAGCCGAGAGTACCACATCCGCCGTCACCACCTGCCCCGCCGCCACTGTCACTGACTGGCTTTGCTTCGCATATCCAATCCGGCTCGCCGTCAGCGTGTACGTCCCGACAGCCACATCGAGCAGGTGATACGATCCGTCCTCCCTCGTCGTCGCGCGCCAGCGGGTGCCCTCGATGTACACCGAGACGTTCGCGATCGGCTTGCCGCTCTTCCCGTCCGTCACCCGGCCGGTCACTGTCCCGCCCTGCGCAAGGGCTTTCACTACCACAACCTGCCCGCTCGCCAGCGGCAACAACTGCAACCCCGAGTCGCGCAGTATCTCCTCCAGCGCCTCATCGGTCCGGATCTCGGTGGCGGTAAGCCACACTTTCCGGTCGCGCGGCAGGATCGCGTCATTGTAGGTGATCGGGAGCTCGGCCCGATGAGCCACGGTCTGCAACGCCTCATCCAGCGACGCTCCCTCGAGCTGCAGGGAGATAGTCTTCTGAAGTTGGGGGATGGCCGCCGCGATGTCTCGGCGCAGGAGGACCTGAGCCCTGGGGGCGCTATCGGGAACCTGTGCGACGCCCGCGGTCGAGCAGGCAATCATCACGCCGAGAACGATGAGGCTATCTTTCACTCCGCTCATCATGAGACCCTCCGACCGGAATTGGGCGTTCACCGTTCACCGCTCACCGCTCACCGCTTACGGCTTACCGCTCACCGTCTCAGGATCACCGTCCGCCCCACGACGCGCGCCTTAACGGCGAGCGCCGCCTCGAGCACCGCGATCGCTTCACCGAGCGACTCGCCACGGAGCGACGTGGTGAGGCGCAGCTCTGCAAGGGAGCTGTCCCCTAGCACGAAGTCGCGGTCGAACCAACGATCGAGCTCAGCAAGCACCTGCGGCAGCGGCGTCCGGTCGAACGCGAGACGACCCTCAGTCCAGCCGAGGATGCGGCTGACGTCGACCCCGTGCGCCACACTCGCAAGCCCGTTGGGCGCGAGCCTGCCCACGTCGCCGCGCTCAAGCACGGTCCTCTCCCCGTTGTTCCCCCTATCCACGTTCGTGGAGAGGGCGCCAGGGGGTGAGGACAGCCCCACCCGACCCTCGGCCACCGCGACCTGCACCGCGCTCTCCCCTTCCCGCGCGCGAACGCCGAACTTCGTGCCGAGCACCTCGGTCACAGCGCTCCCAGCGTGCACCCGGAACGGCCGCTTATGGTCGTGGGCGACCTCGAAGTACGCTTCGCCGTCCAGGTACACGTCGCGCGTCCGGCGCCCGAAACTGGCGGGGATCTCGAGGCGGGTTTCCGTGTTGAGGGTGACCTTGCTCGAATCAGGCAGCGTGAGGGTGGCCCGCTGCGCCCGGGCCGTGGCGTATGTCCACATAGGCACGCGCTGATCCGACGCTGGAGTGCGTGATCGCACTGCCACCCACATGGCGCCCCCGCCAACCAGGAGCGCGATCGCCGCTGCGATGCGCCACGCGTACCCCCTCGGCTGCATCACGCGAACGAGTGGATGCGGGCGGGTGATGTCCCTTTGTCGCTCGAGGCGACCGGCCTGCAGGCGCTCCTTCAGCGCCGCGAGGGCGGCCTCGGTGTCGGGCTGATCCGTGACTTTGGCCGAGGCCTCCCACAGATCCCGGAGGCGGCGCACTTCTGCCTCGCGTTCCGGATCCTCGGCGATCCACGCTTCGAACCCGCCGCGCTCACTATCGGAGAGCTGTCCGGAGAAGTACCGGATCAGCATCCCGTCGATGCTTTCAGGGAGCATGCTCGTAGGGTGCCTCCTTATTGAAGGGAGCACTTGAAAGGCGGCGCACCCCTAGTGGGGGAGCGCTCGATTTGGAAGACGTTGTGTCTTGGGAGGTTACCGGCTGCCAGCGAGCCCGGCCAACACTAGCACCGAGACGAGGAGGTGGGGCGCGAGCGCCTTCCGCAGCAACCGGAACGCACGTGCCATCTGGGCCTCGACGGTTTTCACCGAGAGGTCGAGCGCATCGGCAATTTCCTGGTAGGTGAAGCCCTCCTGCCGGCTCATCGTGTAAATCAGGCCGCACCGGGGGGGGAGGCGCTCGATCGCGCCCTTCACAGCGGCGAGCAGCTCATCGTGCTCGAGCTCCGCCGCGGGCGGAGACTCACTGGGTTCGGAATCGGGTTGGTCGTCTACCCAACGTTGCTCGATCCGCTGGCGGCGTATCCTGTTGACCGCCGCGTTGTGCGCCGCCCGATACAGGTAGGCCCGGGAGGGCGTGGACTCGTCGATGACGGGGCAGCGCTCCCACACCCATAGGAAGAGATCCTGTACCAGCTCCTCGGCCCGTGCCGGGGAGCCGAGGATGCGTGTCGCAACGCGGCGCAGCCCCGAGTAATTAGCCCGGAACAGGGCGTCAAAGGCACGCTCGCGATCCAACAAGAAGCCTCGGCGGATGCGGAGTAGCTACGAGTAACGCGCTAAAGCCTGCGTCGCAAGAGGTCCGGTCAGGGACGCGTCCAGCGGGATCGACTAATTCGGTCGCCCAGGTCCAGCGTGAGCGAGTCGCCGACGGTCGGGACCGCGTCGAGCCGGTACTCGACGTGGACCACTTGCGAGCACGAGTGTGTGATTCCGTCGTTCGGGTATGCGCACGGGGAGTTCTGCTGGCTGGGACGGTCGCAGGCGGCTCGCGAGGGGGCGGTAGGACACGTGACCGGCTCGCTGTGCGCGCGCACCGGCCCGAGGGGCGACCCCCGTCCCGAGCAGTATAGCAATGGGACGGTCCCGTCCCCCTGACGCGCGGCATTCGTCAGCACCCGGGTAAGCTCGGCCACCGCGCGCACGCCGACGGCGGACGAGTCGATCACGATCCAGCCGCCCTCGACCGGTGCGACGAGGATCGGATGGGGCACTGGACGGCCAAGCGGATCAACTAGAGTACGCGGCCCGCTGCAGAGCGAGACCAGCCCGGCCGCGCAGAGCGACAGCCACGTTCTGTAGCGAAGACTGCTGCTGCCCAACCGTCGCATTGAGTTAGCCTCCGCAAGCAAACGGCCGCGAGCCTGAAGGGCCCCGCGGCCGCTGCTCCCAAGGAGACGACGCTCCACTCGCAGGCTGGCCCAACCGCCGGCGTTAGCGCAGTGGCCGTCACACTGCGACGTGGCGCGCGGCGGCTGGCGCCCGGAACAAACTGCTCAACAGAGGTCAGCGATCGTCCGAAGAGACCGGACGGAGCCGCCCCGGACGGGCGTGCCGCTCATCTGTAATGACGCTTGAGAGGGAGGAAACCCTTACTGGCCCTGGCTCTCGCTCGGAGATTCAGTGGAGTTTCGTGACGGATGGAGCGGCCGCTATTCGTCGTCCCTCGCGTGAGCGCTGGCCGCCGGGCGCAGATAGGTGTCGAACCAATCGAAGATCTGCCCCCACATGTGCCGAATATTCGCCGGTGAGTTGAGCAGGTGCCCCTCGCCCCAATAGCGGACGAACTTCGCGCGCTTCCCTAGACGGTACAGCCCCGAAAAGAACTCCTCTCCCTGCGTGATCGGCACAAAATCCATATCACCCTGGATGATCATGACCGGCGTCTCGACTCGGTCGAGGTAGAACAGGGGCGAATTGCGCATGTAGTGCCACAGGTCGTCCCACGGTGGGCCGCCCATCCGACCCTGGGCGCTCTCGGCCCAGTCTTGAAGATTGACTTGCTCCTGCTCCGCCCCCAGGTACCGGGAGCGGATGTCGAACTGGCCGTAAATGGTCACCAGGTCCGACAGGCCAGCCATCGCGACCGCCGCCTTGAAGCGCGTGGTGTGAGTCACCAAAGCGTATGTGCTATAGCCCCCGAAGCTGATCCCCATCACCCCGAGTCGGTTCGGATCAGCGATCCCTACCTCCACCACCCGGTCGACCGCGGTCATGACTCCTTTCGGGAGGTCGAAGTAGGGATCGCTCTTTTCGCGTTCAGGCTTCAGCGGCATGCTAGGGAAGAGTATTGCGTATCCATGTGCCGCCAACGGTTGGAAGTTCAGTACCCAGTCAAGAGATTTCTTTGATTCGTAGACGTCTCCCGTGTCCTGAACCACCGTGCCCGCATAGACCCAAACGATGAGGGGGTAGCGCTTCCCTGGCTGGTAGTCTGGTGGCAGGAGGACGTCACCGCGCAGCGTATCGCCGTCCGCACCGCGATAGGTGATCAACCGCTGACCGCCAGCCGCGATCCCTGCTAGCTGCTCGTTGAACGCAAGCAGGCGTGTTGCCGGCGCCCCGTTGTCGGTCGCTGCCCACACAAAAGTCCCTGTGGGCGCGCTGTCTGCGAAGAACGCGAGCCCCGTCTTTGGCGCGTACGTGGTGAACGATGCCGTCGCACTCGGCCGCGTGAGAGCGGTCAGAGTGAGGCCGCTGGGGACGGCCCCGTTGATAAGGCGGACGTGATACCAGCGGGTGCGGCCGCTGTCAGTCCCCTGGAGAACCAAGTCGCGGGCCGCGGCGAATGCCGCATCAGGTTCGGCCGGCCACTGGATGGTGCTGTTCGTGGGAAGGCCCTGCGAGGTCAACCGGACAACCCCACCCTGCCCCGCGTCGAGCGACCAAAGCGCGCCGTCCGCCAAGTACAAGAAGCGATCCGGCCACGCCAGGTGGAGTTCGGTCGGCGGGTGCGACAGCGACATCGTGAGGTTCCGCGGCGCCGCAGTCGCTTCGAAGCGCCACCAATCGGCTCGGGCCGGTTTCACCGCAGCACCCTCGCCGCTCAGACTGACACGATCGGTCGTCGCGCGTCCGTAGACAAGCGGCGTTCCGTCGTTCGCCCACACCAGGTCCGACGCATCGAAGCCGTTCGGCGTCACTTGTCGGAGCGCACCGTCCGCAGCCGAAATGGCGAATACGACGCCGGCCGAATCCTCCCAGGGTCTCAGCCGCGCAAGTACCGCCACCTCCCGTCCGGTGGGGGACCACGGGAACAGGTGAGCAACGGTCGCCCTCCCGAAACTCGGCGGCATCCAGCGGACGGGCGCCCCTAGGTCGAGCGCTACAACGCCAACACGTTTGATTCGCAGATCCTCCCAAGGGGGGAGCCGGTGCGTCGTGCGCATGGCAAGCCGACTACCGGGCACGACGAGAGCAGCCGCCCGGCGGTCGGGCGACACACGCACCCGGATCACCGGGCCAACCTCATCGTGGGGGATGGGAGCGACAACGCGGTTCGTCCCGCGCACGACGTCGATGAGCACTAGCGATCCGCTCGGCAATTGAGCGGCCTGCCCACCACTCTCGAGCACACTCGCCGTGGGTTCTATTCCCCGGACCATCATCGCCCACGCTCGGGTCGCTCTACGTGGTGTGCGAGTCAACTCGTCGAACACGAACGGCGCCTCACCCTCCGGTAAGAGCACTGCCAGTAGTGTCGTATCCGTCACCCAGACAAAAGGCTGAGCTCCGGTCCCCGTACCCTCCAGCCTCGCCCAGAGATCGACTCCATTTGCTGCTAGGCGAGTCAACCGATTGCCGCCACCTCTTGCCCACACATACAGCCGCACGTTGTCGCCCCCCCGCGGCTCCCCCTGCTCCGGCTTCGTCGACACCATGGCGAGCCGCTTGCCGTCAGGCGACCACGTCGCCAGCCAGTACCCGCTCGCGTCGGCCACGCCGCGGGTGAGGTTTCGCCGCTCTCCCGTCCGCGGTGAGATGAGCCACACATCCGCGCGGGAGTTGCCAGCCAGGACGTCGCGCCCATATACCTCGCCCGCGCCTTGTGGTCTCGTGACCACTACAGCAACCCACTCTTCATCTGGGGACGGAACCGCGGTCTTCACGTCTGCGATGGTAAAAAGGTCTTCGACCCTCATCGGGCGCTGGCCGGCTCGCTGCTGGCCCAGTACAGTGACCGACGCGACAGAGGAAATGACGCAGCTGACAAGAAGAAGACGGGGATGGCAGCGAGCGACAATAGCGCATGGCCATGCTCGGCGGGTGCGATGTCGCATCACAAACCTCGCATTACACATGACGCGATCGCACTTCGACGCGTGATTTCAACTCATTGCTTCTCACGCTGTCAAGCAGATTCCCTTGCCTAGCTCCACGAACATGGGAACCAGGCGACACGAAGTCGCAGAGGCTATCCACTCCAGCACTGCCCTTGACTGCGACTGATCACACTTAGCTTTTCACCCGCACCCCGATCGTCGTCGTCCGACCGGGGGTGAATTGGTAGTTAGTAAACTCGGAGACGTTCTGGCTAGTCAGGTTGTCGGACTGGAGAAAGATGCTGAAGCGGTTCGTCACCGTCTGCGACACGGAGAGCTTGAACTTCGCGAAACTGGGATACGTCGTCCAGTACGCCCGGAACGACCCGCGATAAGGCCGCCCGCCATAGAAGTAGCCGTAGAGGGCGAGTTCGTCGTACTCCGTCCACGCGCCGATGTAGGTCATCCCCAGCGACACAGCGGTACGGGGCAAGCTATAGGACAGTGTGGCTCCCGCCGTGTGCTTCGGGATGGCGAGATTCTGGTCGCCCGGTCGCAAGTCGCCCGAATAGGTGGGCGAGAGCTCCTGAACGACACTGGAGGTGATCGAGTACGTGCCGGTGAGCGACAGCCGCCCAGCGTTGAGCCGTCCCTGGAACTCCCAACCCGTGTTCTTGATCTTGCCCACGTTCTCGTACTCGTAGGTGTACACGGACTCCGGCTGTGCTACCGCGTCGATGAGGTCGATTGCTGTCTGGTGGTAGTACGTGGCTTCGAGCGACCCGCGGCGACCAAAGTAAAACTCGACGCCGCCGTCTAGCCCTACCTGCTGCTCCGGTCCGAGATTTGGATTGCCCATCTGCACAGCGTAGCCATAATTGACTGTCTGCGCGTAGCCTGGGTTCGGCGCTCGGATCCCCTTTCCGTATGCGACGCGCGCCTTGGCGGTGACATCGCCCATCGTGCGCACATACGACACCCCCACCCGCGGGGCCCACGCAAGCCCGAAGTCCCGCCCAAAGCTCTGATTGTCCTCGGCCCGGATTCCCGCCGTCACGTACAGAGCGTCCGAGAAGCCGAGCTGCCCCTGTGCAAAGTACCCGCTGTTGTCATACTGGGAGCGCGACACACTGCCCGGGACGGAGCTTAGATTGTTAGTGTGGGTGACCTTGCCCGCGTATAACGCGCCTGAGTGATACGTCCAGTGGTCGGCCCCGGCGGTGAGCGAGGCCTGCACCGCGGGCCCTAGCGAGCCCTCGTAGGTAGTATGGTAGGCCACCGACGCCCGAGTTTGATCCTGGCTATAGACGGACAAGAACGTGTCGGCCGGCGTGGCATAGTTTGGGCGGTTCTGATAGAACTCGTCACCGCTCCGGTCATACCCGAGGACGAGCGTGTGCCGCCAGCGCGGCGACGCCGCGTAGTTCACACTAAGCCCATAGGTCTGCTGTTTGACCAGCTGGGTCTCGTCATAAGACGCCGAAAAGGCGGGGCCGAACTGATAGAAGGCGGGGTTTCTGGGGACGCCAAAGGACTTGCTGGAGAACCGGCCGGAGAACTCGGCAGTCACCGGGCCTTGCGTCCCCCGCACGCTGGCGGAGAGGTTCGCATTGGTCGAGTACGCGTGGGGCACCCAGTCGCCGTTGTGGAGGAACCCGCCGCCGAACCGATAGGAAAAGTCCGGGCTCCCGCCGTTCACAGCCAGCGAGTGGTCCTGCTGTACAGTATTGTCCCACGGGCTCTGAACGACCCCCGTGGACACCTTCGCCTCGACCTGCGGCTGCGGCGTGTTCAATGCCCCGTGCTTGGTGAAGATCTGCATCACGCCAGCCAGCGCCTGCGAGCCGTAGAGAGTCGAGCCTTGGGGCCCCCGAAGCACCTCGATCCGCTCGATGCTCGACGGATCGATCATGGCGACAAAGAAGGGTTCCGCCACCTCGATCCCGTCGATGTAGGTCTTGACGGAGCCGCCGTACAGGCTGCTCGCCCCGCGGACGTAGATGAAGCTCTGAAAATCGAACGGGCCCAGATCCCAACCGACGGCGCCCGGGATGTCCCCGCGGAAGATCTGGTCGACCCGCTGATAACCCCGCTGCTCGATCTGGTCAGCCGTGATCACGCTGATGGGCGTCGGGATCGCCTTCCGCTCGGTCGGCACAACGGTGCCGGTGACAATCACCTGCTCGAGTTCCGACGCCGCGGCTTGCAACGCTAGGTCCACTGTGACCTCCTGCCCCGCCGCCACCGTCACCGACTGACTCCGCTTCGCATACCCGATGCGGCTCGCCGTCACTATGTATGCCCCGGCCGCCACATCGACCAAGCGGTACGTTCCGTCTTCCCCCGTCGTCGCCCGCCACCGAGTCCCCTCGAGGAACACCGAGACGTTGGGGATCGCCTTGCCGGTTTTCATATCCGTCACCCGGCCGGTCACTGTGGCGCCAGAATCTGGCTTCGGGTCCGGCGCGGCACGCTTCACAAGCACGATCTGCCCCGCGAGCGTCACAGCCACATCCACGTCGGTGCCCCGAAGCACTTCGCGGAGGGCGTCCTCAGCTGACACATCGTGCAATTCCGCCGTGACCCGTCGCCCGAGCGGCACCACCCGGCTCGAATACACGAGCCCGAGCTCCGCCTTCCGATTGATCTCCTCGAGCGCGGCGGCGAGCGTGGCGTTGTCGAGCTTGAGCGAGACCGGCCGACGGAGCCGCACAGCCAAAGCCTCATGCTGTCGCGGCGCCGAGAGTACGGTCGTGCTTCCCGCCGACTCAGGCACCCTGGCGGACGCTACGTTGTCTTGCGCTAGACCGGGCACCACCGCCATGAAGAGCAACGCGCTCAGCGAGTAGCAGGCGGACGGGATCACCTTGCGCATCGGTGTGCCTCCTCAGTTGCGGCGCGCCGGCTTCGGCACGAGCCGCACGGTGTCGCCCTGCCGTCGGTAGGCGAGGTCGAGCGACCGAGCGACCGCGTCGAGCACTTCGTCCGCGGATTGGTTCTTGAACGAGCCGGTGAATGGGACCGAAACGATGGACGAGTCGGACAGGACGATCTCGATCGCGTACCAGCGCTTGAGCTCGCGGACCACATCACCGAGCGCCGCGCCGTGGAACTCGAGTCGACCGCTCGTCCACTCGAGGTACGCGTCGACATCGACGTTCCGCGTCACCTTGAGCATCCCCGCCGAGCCGACCAGCGCGAGATCACCGTGGGTGAGAGGGAGCCCTTCCCCGGGTGAGTCCTGTCGCCGCACCGCCACCTTGCCGGACGCGACGACGACGCGCACCGCCGTATCGGTTGCGTAGGACCGGACCACAAATTGCGTGCCGAGGTCTTCCGTGATCGTCCCGGCGGCATGCACGCGGAATGGGCGGGCGGCGTTGTGCTGGATGTCGAAGTAGGCCTCGCCATCGAGCTCGACGTCGCGCGACCGGCCGAAGGTCGCCGGGAAGCGCAGCCGGCTTGCCACGCCGAGCAGCACGCGTGAGCCGTCCCCGAAGCGGAGTTCGGCGCGCTGGCCGCGCGCCGTGACGACCTCCCGCATCGGCGCTGGAGGCTGATGCAGGAGCTGCCAGATCACCGCGCCCGAGACAAGGACGACCGTCGCAGCGATAGCGCCCCATCGGAGCCGGGGCCACCCCCGCTCCCATCCCCGTTGCACGCCCACCTCGCGCCCGATTTCAAGCGCCGGTAGCGCAGGCGGCCGCGCCATCTGGGCCGCGATCCGCGACCACATGGCGTCCAGGTCCCAGGGCCCGGAGCCCTCCGCCGCAGCGCTCCAAGCGGCCCGCAACGCTTCCAGACTCCGGCGCCGCTCGGGGTCCGCCTCAATCCAGCGGCGGATCGCCTCGGCCTCCGTCGGGCCGGATTCGCCGGAGAGATAGCGCGCCAGTGCGGCGGCGTTGGGCTCGGGGATGAGGTCGGTCATGCCCCCCTCGAGTGCGGGGTCATGACGCTACTACGCGGCAGTTGGGAAGGACCCTTAACGAGAGGAGGCTACGGGGATCGGATTTCTCAGGACCTCCATTCGGCGAGGTGCTCCCGGAGCGCCGCCAAAGCGCGCCCCATGTGCACCTCGACCGTCTTGATCGACAGGTCCAGCAAGGCCGCGATCTCGGCGTAGCTCAGGCCTTGCTGGCGATTCAGCCGGAACACCTCCTGGCACCGCTCAGGCAGCTCCGCGATGGCGAGCGAGATGGCCGCCGCCAGCTCCCGCGCCACGAGCCGCTGGTCAGCCTGTTCAGGAGCGCCCCGTGCGGCGTCAGGTGCGCGCAGTGCCCGCGCCACAAAACTTTGCTCGATCTGCCCGTGCCGCAGCCAGCTGATCGCGCGATTCCGAGCCGATTTGAACAGATAGTTCCGTAGCGATCCCGGAACCTCCCACTCGTAGCGGTGCTCCCAGATCCAGAGGAAGAGGTCCTGCACCAGCTCCTGGGCCTCGTCGCGCGATCGGACGTATCCGCTCACGAAGCTGCATAGCGTCTCGGCGTATGCGCGGAACATGGCCTCGAAGGCCGCCGCATCACTTGCCCGGACGCGCTCGATCCAGGCCCGGTCCCGCGAATCGTGAGAGGAATCGGGAGAGTTAAACGGAGCGTTTCTGCGGTCCGGCTGGAGTCGCACTGTGGAACCCGTCGGTTGACGACTGTCTGAGAGAGGACTCTGGTGTAACGCGAGTAGATGTACTCCTCGCGGCGGACAGGCGCCAGGGGACGCACTGGGTGAGCTGTCCTCAACGACGTGAGACGCTCGCGATCAACGAGTGTCAGTCCAACCCCGCCTGAGAGCCCCTGAAGGTCGAGGTCAGGAGACGCAGCGCACTATGGTGGACCGACTCGGCCAGCGGGGCCGTCACCCCGATCGGACTGAGAACCAGCCTGCGAACGGTGGCACGACGCATATGCCGCCAGCTCCCGGCGCAGGATCCACCGCGCCCGCATGAGGCGCGTCCGCACCGTGACCGCATTCACGTGGAGTTCCTCGGCGATTTCCGACGGGCTCTGGTCCTCGAGAGCCCCCTTCACAATCTCTCGTAGGGGACGCGGAAGGTTGGTAAGCACCGCGCGGTGAACAGCAAGTACCAGCTCCTCGTACTCGGCTTGCAAGTCTGGGAGTGGGACCGCTGAAGGCAGCTTCGCGTCAACCGGTACCCAGCGATTGAGATCGCGTGCGCGCTCGCGATACGCGGTGCGGAGGAGATTGCGAGCGACCGTGATCGTGTAAGAGTCTGCGCGTTCGGGATCGATGCGTCGCAAGGCCCTCGCGATACGCATGAGTGCGAGCTGGGCGAGATCCTCCGTCTGGTCAGAGGGGAGCCGCCGCTCGAAGAACGTCACGAGCGCAGGCCGCAGCGTTGCCAGGAGACGGTTGAGCGCATCCGTGCCGTCCCGCTGTGCCTCGCGAACAAGCTGGCCGAGCAACTCCGATGCTGGCCAGGCAGACGAAGAGTCCGTCATCCAGCCCACCCACATTCAGGCGCGCACAAAGGTTCGCGCCGACGTAGATAGTTCGGGCGCGCGACCTGTACGCGCCCATCTTGGCGTAGCCAGCGGGCTGCGCCGCAGCTACGCCCCCACGCTACCTTACCGCTGGCATATCAACCGGCCGTCAACTCACCGAACGGCGGTCTGTTCAACGCTCGATCTTCGAACCCCTCCGAACACACGTACGCCCACTTTGGGCAAGATCCGTGCGCCTCGCGGGAAGGTGCTCTTGCGCCTGAAACCGTTCGTTCGTGTCCGTCGACAGCTACTCGACTGTCCACAGGGGTAGAACTCGGTTGAGAATGGACGAAAGGGGAAGCGGCCCGAAGTACCGGCTGTCGAAGCTTCGCTTTGAGTACGGCGAGTACAGCCACGCCTCGTCGCGGCCGACCACGTAGGTTCCATCCGGGAACCTCGGAAGCGCGCGCCCAGCCGCATCGGCGGCCAGCGGTTTCGTGTTCTGCGACGGGCGCCCGTCTACGGTTAGGCCTTCCCCTGTCACCTCGACAGTGTCGCCCACCATCGCGAGTACCACCTTGCCGATCGGCGCTGTCGCGCCCGGGCAGCTTCCGCTCGGCACGTACCCGCGAGACCGAGCGAACACGGCCACGTCTGTAGGAAGGCACGCGAGCACCATAGCGCCCCTCACAGCGGGCCCGGTGCTGACTCGATAGAGTCCTATCGGCATGCTCCCACTGAGGTTTACCCGCAGGCCGGCGAACCACATCACTACGGCCGCGAGGAGGAAGCCGCTGGTGCCAGCCAGCATGCGTCGCGACGTCATGCTGAGCGCGCCTCCAGCCCGCCAGGCGCCCGGACGACCGGAGCGTAAAGGGGGTTGGGCGCGGCGCGCGCGGCGAAGCCGGGATCCGTCAAGTAGTTGAGACGGCGGACGAGCAGCGGATCAGAGCCCTTCACGAACAAGAGCTCCCATTCGCCAGTCAGTCGCCGCACCTCATCCGCCAGGAGCAGACGTCGCCCGGACTCGGCGCTCGATATGGCCGTGCCGTATTGACGGTGCGGATGCAGGCCGCGACTCACTCCGGCAGATCGGTTCTCGCTGGTCACGCGCACCGTCGTCTCGCCGGTCATCTTCGAGAGGTACTCGGCGGTGTCCCAGTCGTTGGTCCCGAAGGCCTGAAGCACATCGGCGTTGGCGAGAAAAGTGGGCCAGGTCTCACTGTACGTGCTTCGCAGCTGCGACAGGTCTTGCAGGACCAGCCAGAAGCGGACGCCGTAGCCTCCCGCCAGGCCGATGTCGCGCTGCACCGGGTGCATACGGCGCAAGTGCGCGAACTCATCGAGCAAGAACAGCACGCGCTCCTCGGGCTGTCCGCGCGTCCGCGAAATCGCCAGCAGGCCGCACGCGATCATCAGACGCAACCAGCGCGCGTATGAGTCCAACCACTCGGCAGGTAGGATGAGGTACACCGCGACCCGCTCTCGCTTGAGCGAGCCGAAGTCCAGGCTCGAGGTGCCAAGGGCGCGCGCCATTCGCGGGCTGTCGAGAAAGTGCGTGTGCGACTGGGCGGTCGAGACGACACCGCTCCGCTCACGTTCGGCCTTCTGAAGCAGCCGAGCCGCGGCCCGGGCCACGAGGCCGTGACACGCCTCGCTCCGGCCCATGTCAACCAGTAGCTGTTGGGCGGACTGTGGAGCCAGTGTGAGGAGCATCCGCACGTACGTGAGTGTGCGAGCCTCCGGCGGCGCGCTCGCCGCGACGTGGAGGATGAGCCCTGTGAGCAGGGCCCGGGCCTCCTCGTTCCAGAATGCCTGCTCCCCCTCCCGGCCTTCCGGGAGAATGAGCATGTCGGCGAGGAGGCGTGCGTCATCCGCGACGTCTGGGCTCGCGGGGTTGATGAGCTGCATCGGGTTGTAGGAAGCGGTCCCGTGCACGACGTCGAACGGGTCGAGCGCGTGCACGACATGCCCCTGCGCGCGGCGCCAGTGCGCCGTGACCGCGTAATTCTCTCCCTTGGGATCGGTGACGAGCACGGACCCGGGATAATCGAGCAGGTTGGGGATGACGCAGCTCACCCCCTTTCCCGATCGCGTCGGCGCGACGGTGAGCACGTGTCCTTGCCCGTCGAGGCGCAGCACGTGACGGTCCGAGCGTCCCAGAAGCAGGCCTCGTTCGCCGGCGAGGGCTTCGCCGGTCCCCCACCGCGCCGAGCCGTGCGCCGCTGATTGCGACGGTCCCCGGCGACGGCGCCACGCGGCGATCACGGCCCACGTTCCGCCGAGAGCGGCGACGGTCGTGATGGCCCAGGCCGCGCGGAGCGGTCCAGCGATATTGGCCGCGTGCCCAAATCGCGCCTGCCAGACGACAAGCGCATGCGGCGGATAGATCGGCCCGACGGCCGCGATTGCGACGCAGACGGCCACAGCGAGAACCGGCGCCGAGGCAACCCGTAATCGCGGCACGATGCAGAGAGCGAGCGCGAGCTGCGCAAGGACGGCAGCCGTAGGAATAAGGAAGGGCCGCGCCGCGAGAGATACGACCGCGAGGGGCATGCCAAGGTACGACGGGCTTCCCAGGCGCCATGCAGCGAACGCGGCTCCGGCCTCCATCGCGAGCAAGAGCGAGCACACCAGCAGCACGACGAGAGGCCGATCGTTCGGTGGCGTTGGTGTACCTGTCTCGTGCTCGTCCGAAGCCCACGGCGTCGGCCACGCGCTGGCATTCGAGGAGCGATTCCGAAACACGGTCGTCCCGGCCCCGCGCTACGGCTCGGGCACATAGGGGCCGTCGAAGACGAGGTCCCCGTTCACAAAAACATTGAATGGTGCGCCCTGCGGGATCGTGATCGTGGGCGCCTGATCCATGCCGCGCCGGAGGATCTCGACCGCTACGTTCGACAGCTCCTGGCCCGCCGCGCCCGCCGCTACTTGGCCGGCCGTCGGCGCCGCAAAGATGCTCGTTTGGCGGGGCTGGCTCAGCTGCGCGCCGGCGCCGATGGCCGACAAGAGAAGAGCGTGGCCGAACACGCGGGCCATATGATTGTCGACGTTCCCAACTGCGCCCGTCTGCCCCTGGGCGTCTTTGAGCGCAAGCCCCGGCAGTGTCATGCTGCGGCCGTCGGGGAAGAGGAGTCGGGTCCACGCAACCAACAGGCGGCCCTGCCCCGCCGCGACCTGGTCGTCATAGCGGCAAATGAGCTTTGAACCTTTCGGGAGGAGCAGGATGCGCTGGGTCTTGGAGTCGTAGACGTCGCGACTCACCTGGCCGAGGCATTCGCCCGGGAGGTCCGACGTGATGGCGGTCAGCAGAATCCCGGGAATTGCGGTCCCGGCCCGGATTGTGTACGGAGATCCTGCGGGCTCGAGGCGTGCGATGCCCGAGCGGCCTCCTGCATCGCCCGCTTCCCGCAAGAAGGCGCGGCGGGCTCCAGAGAGCGGTCCCCCACCACCACCGGGCGCTCCCCCGCTGGTGGCCGCCCGAATGGAACTCTGCATAACGGAGTCGCTGTAGGCGAGGAAGCGACTCTCCGCACCCCCGGTGTCGTCACGGGTAGGGGTGGGCGCATCGGGGCTGCTTACGGGACCATTCCGTGGTCTGGCATTGTCGCCCATCGGAGCGACCGCCGACTGTCTGAGGGCTTCACGATATGCCCGTTCTCGCGAGGGTCCGGAGACGGCCCCGCCCGCTGGCGAGCCGGCGTCGGCCGGCAGGTCGGCATCCGGAGAGAATCCGGCGCTCCGCCCCGTCTCGGTCCCAGGGAGCGCGGTCCGGGAGTCGGTCGCACCAGTCGCAGGTCGGTCAAGAAACGTGGGCTCTGGAGGGGCGGCGACGGGCGCCGCAGCTTGGGTCGGGGCTGCGCTCGCGCTTCCGGCACCGTTGCCCGTGTTCAGCACCACGACCGAGGTGAGGACGGTCATTCCCATCAGCACGGCCGCGACCGTGAGCGCGTTACGATTCAGCCGCTTCGCCAGCGGCGGCGGAGGTGAACGAAGCGGGGCCGCGGGGTCAGACGTCGCGGCATCCGGTGAGCGGGGGGCGTCGCGACGGATCGCGAAGAGGTCGAGGAGTCCTTCGATCGGGCGCCTGGTCATGGTGCACCCCGCCGTTCGAGCACGACTTTGCGTTCCTTGCCGTCCACACCGACCACTAGGACGGCCTGATTGAACAGGCGGTCGGTGACGTACGTGTCTCCCATGACCGAGTAGTTGAGGAGGGTGCGGCTTCCATCCTCGGCGACGATGAACAGGGCCGGAGCTTCGCGATGCCGCGCCGCCTCGGGGAGCTTGATGTAGACGTGCGCCCCGTCGTCGAACACTTGGGCTGGCCGCCACGGAAAGTGCTTATCGCGCCGGACGTCGTAATTGAAGTTCAGCTCCGCGACGTCCGCGTCGATGCGCGGCGGCGCCGGCCGCGACCACTGAGCCACGGTTTGATCGGGATAGTAGAACCGAATGTGGCGCGCGTACGGGTCTTGGGGATTCGTCTCGCTACGCCCCGCAGTTCGTCTGCAGGGCGGCGAATCGAGGGTGAGGTCGTAGATTCGCCGGTCAGTTGCAAGCACGATGTTGGTTGTGAGATCGCAATCCTTGGGTTTCACGACGACGAGCGTCGTGCGCCCATCTGGACCAGCGGGCGCCGGTGTGATTTCCCACCGTGTGAGATCCCCGGCGATGCGACTCAGGACGATCTCTCCGGGCTCGAGCTCGATGACGCACGCGCGAAGACGAGCGCACGTGACCGTTGGTTGAGAGTGTCCATAGGGAAACGTCAGGAAGCTCCCCTGACGGACGACACGCGCGACGCCCGTCGCACGAAAGGCACACGTCGCGGCTGTGACGTCGTCGTCATCATTAGAGAACGTACCACCGTTGGTCGTGTCGCCCGCCTCGGCGCCGGCGGCGAGCGAATCGCACGGCGCCACAGCCACGGAGCGCCCTGTGGGTGCTGCGGTTGTGGAGACGGGCTTGATCGCCGGTGGATCGAGCCGGCGGCCGCCCTCGGTCGCCGGAGGGGGATCGGGGCGCGGTGGGAACTGAGCCTGTGCCGCCCGTGGAAGGCTAGCTGAAGCAGTCGCGATCGCGACCGCCGTCAAGTTGAACACGAGCTTCATGGCTGAACTCCTCCGCCAGGTGTAGCACGCGGCGGCCGGGTTGCTTTCGGTGTGGCGTCGATCATCGGTCCCTGCCCGACAGGCTGCGCCTGCTGCCCCACCCGGGTCCAGGCGATCGACGTGATGTAGAGACCGAGAGGATTCTCCTGGATCGATTCGGCAGTCGTCGGCGGGGCGATGCGGAGGGTGAGATAGCCCTCCCAAGCCGTCGTCGCCGTTGAGTCGCCGAGCTGAGTCGGGCGATCCGTTTCCTTCCACTGCAGCCGCCACGTCTGCCCGCCCCCGCCATCCGCGGGCCGCTTGCTGCCGGTGCTCGCATCGGGGACCCTGAGGGCGCTCGTCACCTCGACTTCGCGAGTTAGTCGCAGCCCAAGCACGCGGGGGTCGTGCGACGGATCGCTGAGATAGGCATTCAGAAATCCGGCCGCTTCGGGCGTCGTGAAGGCGTAGCCATGACGGAGCAGCACGGTTTGCGCACTGACCGCCGCCAGAGGCAGGACGGTTCGTACGGAACGGATGAAATCCGCGAGCTGCGACGCAACGAGCATTGCGTCCGGATCGCGGATCGGGTTGGCCGGCCCGACCGCGTCGACCCGGCCAAGCTGATCGACACGGACCACGTACGGGACCACCCGCGCCGCTCTGGCGAGCCCGATCATGGCCAACGCCTCCGCCGCCACGGCGCCCGCGAGGACGAAGGCGGCGACCTGCCAGTTGCGCTTGCCGCGCGCCAGGTCGCCGAAGGCGCTCGCGAACTCTCGGCGGGCGTTCTCTACGATCCCGTTGCCGCGATAGGAGTCATGGACGCTGGTTTCAGGGGTGGGAGGTACGAGCGCTGTTTGGTCCATGTGGCGTCTCCCTAAATTGCGGGTCAACTAAGCGTGCGGAGCGCTTGCGCGATGCCGACGCTCGGCCGCCCCGCGAGGCGGGCCGCGACGACGTTAGGCACGGCGATCGTGAGGATGGCGAAGATCAGTGCGCCACCTACGACCTGGAAAAACGGGCTAGCTGACCCGAACAGCTCGCTGCTACGGATCATCGCGGGCCAGCTGCGCGCGAGCTCCGTCCCAATGCCGACCACGAGATAGAGGAAGAAGATCTTGATGCCCACGTGGAAGGCGTACGCGATGAGGTTCTCCGCGAAGGACGCCGTGCCGCGGAAAGCGGCGAAACCGAGGAACAGCACTCCGCCGCCGAGCACGATGTAGCTCTCGATAATCACAAGGGTGAGCTGCGCCGCCACGACCATGAAGCACAGCGCAAGCAGAAAGGCGCTGAGCGCAGCGTAGATGGCCATGGCTGGGTCCTGCAGGATCACGCCGATGCGCAGCGTGCTCAGGACCGTCATCGCGTTCTCACGCCCGATGTCGATGATCTCGGATGGGCTCACCGTGGCTGACTGGCCAATGGCCCGTTCCCCCGCTGCCGCGAAGCCGTTCACGATCGGCGGAATCCAGTACTGGAAGCTGCTGATAAGCGCGAGCAGGAACGCCACCAGCGTGAACTTGAGCAGGAACTTGGCGGCTACGTCGTCGAGACTCTCGCGCCGTAAGGCCCACACCGCGCCCGAAACCGCGAACTCGATGCCGGCGAGGAGCACAAAGAGCCGCTGCGCGACGGGCACCAAACGCGGCAGCCAGGCGCGCGCGGCGTTGTGATAGCTGTCCCGGATGGCGTCCAGCACGGGCGGGCCTTGGGACTGCTGCTGCGCCAGGAGCGGCGCTGCGTAGAGCACCAGCACAACAAGCGGCGCGAGGAGCAGGACGCCGCACGCGCGCCCCACCATGCCGCCCGCCCCGCCGTGGGTCACGGCGTCACCCGAAGAGAGATCGGCTGAGTCCGGCGGGCGGGGACGCTCAGGGCTGTCATGCGATCGTCGATCGTCGCCGCCTGCTGTGCCTCCGTGTTGACGCGGTTGGAGTAGTACACGGCCTGCATCGAGCTCTGCGCCATGAGTGCCTGGCGGAGCATCATCAGCTCTTCCGCGGTGAACACGGTCGCTGTGTTCTGGAGTTCGAGAGCCCCTTCCTGACCCTGAACCGTCGCGACGCGGCCCTTCATGTCGGTCAGCCGGCCGAGGCCATCGTTGAAGGCCTGGGCTTGCGCGCGTGCGCCGGCGAGGACGGCGCCCATCGTGGCGACAGTCCGCTCAGCCTGTGCCCGGCGCTCAGTCGGCCAGTCCCGGAAGACGCGATCGACCGGGAACGTCGCATGAAACTGTTGATTGAGGTTTTGGAGGCGATAGCCGATTGCGCGACCGTCCGCCATGAGTCCGTCGATCTGCGCCATCGTTTGACGGATATCTCGCCACGGTGGATTCGGCAGCTTTCGCATCGCCACCAGCTGCTGCTGCAACTGCTGCTTCTGCATCGCGATCTGCTCGAGCCGCCGCGCGTAGTGGAGAACGTTCCGAGCCAAGTTCGACGGGTCCAGCACGATCCCGCCGAGTCCGAACTGCGCGTGCACCGTGGCTGGCGCGAGCAGGGCCACGGCCATGAGGAACGCCGCACGGACGAGTCTATAGGGTGCCTTCTTCATAGGAGCCTCCAGTCGTGAGGAAGTGTGACGCGAGGGCTGGATTGGGCGCGGGTGCGTCCGTCGGTGCAGCACGTGCGGCCATGAGCGCGCGGAGATATTCTGCCCAACGGGCGTGCCCCAGCGAATCGAGCCACGCGATAGGCCACGCAGACTCATGCGTCTTGGCGAGCGCTTCGACCGCGCGACGGGTTTCGTCGATGGTCGCGCCCGGGAGACCGGCCAGAAAAGCCAGGGCCGCGGGGCCGAGGCCGAGCTCGAACAGGCGACTCCCGCGGGGTGACTTGAAGTAGTAGTGCCTCTTCGGCACCGCCTGCGCGATGAGCGAGACTTCCCGCGCGTTGAGCCCGAGCTCACGGTAGAGAGGGGCCTGCGCCGGCGTCGCCGCGTCCGGGTTCGCCAGGTACAGCTTAGTCGGACAGGAGTCGAGGATCGTCGACCGGAATGGGAGCTGGGCGAGCTGCGCCGGGCTCTGCGTGGCGAGCACCACCGCCGCGTTCTGTTTCCGCAGCGTGAGCAGCCACTGATTGATGCGCGCTCCGAACAGGGAGTGCATGAGGGCAAGCCACGCCTCGTCAATCGCGATGAGCGTCGGGCGGCCGTCGAGCCGCCGCTCGATTCGCCGGAACAGGTAGAGCAGCACCGGCAGCGCCACACGGTCGTCGAGGGCGAGCAGATGCTTCAGCTCGAACACTTGGTATGCCCCCTCGCACAGATCGTCGGTGGCGGCATCGAGTAGTTCGCCGTAGTGGCCCATTACGGTGTAGGGGCGCAGAGCCGCGGCGAGATCCTCGTGCTGCAGCTGCACGGTCAGCTCAGTGAGGGTCCGGTGGGCGGGCTCGTTGCGCGCGACGAGTTCGAGTGCCCGGTCGACCCGCGCCCGGAGGGGTGGGGTTACCGTCACGCCCTGCAAGGCGACCACCGTCTCCAGCCATTCCGCCGCCCAGGCACGCTCGGTCGGCTCGTCGAGCGCAGCGAGGGGCTGGAATCGCAGCGCGTCGGGGCGGCCAGCGGCGAGGTCATAGTGCTTCGCCCCCGCCGCCAAAGAGAGCGTCCACATCGAGTAGCCCACGTCGAATGCGAACACTTGCGCGCCCGGATAGCGGCGGAACTGCGCGGCGAGGAGGCCCAGCAGCACCGACTTGCCGGCGCCGGTGGGGCCGAAGACCAGCGTGTGGCCGACGTCCGAGTCGTGGAGGTTGAGCCGAAATGGTGTTGACCCGGCGGTCTTCGCCCAGAGGAGTGGCGGGCTCGCCGGCGGGAAATACGGGCTCGGATTGCGGGCTAGGCCTGACCAGGTGCTGGTCAATGGCAGCAGGTCCGCAATGTTCTGTGTCGACAGCACCGGCCGGCGCAGGTTCGGGTACCCGTGCCCCGGGAGACTGCCCAGGTAGGCCTCGAGAGCGTTGACGGTTTCGACACGACCGGTGAATCCCCGGTCGGTGAAGATCTTCAGCAGCTCCCCAGCGGCATGATCGGCACGTGAGGCGTCCGCGTCCATCACGACGGCGACCTGGGTGAGGAAGCAGAATCGAACCTCACCGCGCGCGTTTTCGGCCGCGGCGTCGGACGCGTCCTGGGCCATGGCGCGCGCGTCCTGGTCGAGCCAGAGCCCGTCGTCGGGGTCCGCCGGGCGATCGTTGCGCCCGCCTGCTACCATCTCTCGCGCCCACGCGGCCGCGCCCTTGCGTTTCTTGAACCACTGAAGCTGATGTCGGCGAATGAGCCGCGAGGCCTCATGCGTGCCGAGGGGGATGAACCGCGTCGACCAGCGATACGGGAACCCAACCGAATTGAGAATGTCGAGCTGGCCCGGCTGCGATCGGTCGGGGAAGCCCTGGATGGCGACGACGCGGATGGCGTGGCGTCCGATGCTGGGCTCGAATCCGCTTACGAGCTCCTGATCGGCGAGAACGAGGTCGAGGTACGAGCCGTGTAGCGGTGTGTGGACGGCCTGAGGCAAGCCGGTCAGGCATTCGTGCAGATGGGTGAGCAGGCCGTCTGCGTCCAGCGGCTCCAGAACCAGGCGGCCGCCGAG
>WNGK01003346.1_pt1 | contig 26738 bp, 28 predicted proteins | sample 5400601 | NCBI WGS metagenome assembly WNGK01 (sample SAMN13153376, study PRJNA577476) | soil metagenome | isolation source: 60 cm soil or saprolite under Garry oak tree replicate 1 | place: USA:California | collected 2016-06-15
CGCGAGCGAATCGGACCCAATTGCTGGTGCTGGGCTTTTTCGTCGTTGTCTGGATCGCGCTCGTGGCGATCCTGGTCGTCTCACCTGATGTGTATGCGCAGACTCTGCGATTGGCGCCCGGAGACCTAACGACGATCGAGGTGGTTTTTCTGGTCGCGCTGTCGGCCTTGATCGCCACGCTGGTGGTCGCCGTGCTCCGGCGATGGCGGTGGACATTCTGGCTGATCCTGGTCGCCTTCCTCTTTGGCGTCTTGCGCGTCCCAGCCTCCGCCCTCCAGCTCGTCGGGCTGATGCCGGCCACCGGCCCAACCTGGTACGTGGCGCTGCAGGGGGCCATCGGAGTCGTCCAGTTTCTGATTGCGCTGGCGATGTTTGTGGGCTACCGGAAAGCCGGCGTGCGGGGAGCGTTCTGACTCGACCCCAAGAAGTCTCGAACAAGCACAGATGCGGATTGAGCTGGAGTTGCACAGTAATGGTTGACCCGCGGATGCGCTTAACTCACGTCTTCATGGGCTTCGCAGAACGCGTTCGCCAATTGGCAGACGAGCGTGAACTTGTCGACGTACCGAGGCGCTTTGAGATCGTCGTCAACGTCGGAGTGTGCGTTCTCGTCATGTTGGCGTCGGTGGCCGTCGAGCCGCGCCCGATCCATTTTCTCCACGCGTTCGCGACCGCATTGGCGACCTTGTGCGTGGTGACCGCGGTGCTTGCCGCATTTGTCAGGCGACGGAAACACGACCTCCACGAGCGGCAGGCGATCGTACTCGTGCTCGGCGCCGGCTCCCTCGCGTTGTCGGCTCTGGATCCAGCCTATGGTCCTGGCCTCCCGGCAGTTTTTCTGACGATGGTCTGGGCGAGCCGGATTGGAATCGTTGGGCCGCCACTGGCGCTCATCACCGGCACGACCTTCCTGGTCCTGATCTTGCTTCAAGCAGGGCGGCTCGACCCATTCACAATCCTGTTCGCCGTGGCGGCTCTGGCATGGTCCTATTCCGGTCCGCTGCTAGGAGGGCGAGCCCGAAGGCGACGGGACGAGCGATTGGCAGCGGAGGAGCGACAAAGGCTGGCTCGAGAGATCCACGACGTGCTCGCCCATACGCTTACCGCTCTCAGCGTTCAGCTCGAGGGAGCGCGCATGCTGCTCGAGGCCGGTGGCAATGAGTCCAAGGCGATGGAGGCGGTCGAACGCGCGCAGCACCTGGCGCTGGGAGGTCTCGAGGAAACGCGCCAGGCGGTGGCCGCATTACGCGGCGATCAGCGGCCTGGCCCCGAATCGCTTGCGGAGCTCGTGGCCGGTTTCGAACGCGAGACCGGGGTGCCCACGCATCTCGCGATCGATGGCACGGCGGTGGCGCTGAAGCCTGATGCCGGCCTCGCGCTCTACCGCACCGCTCAGGAAGCCCTCACGAACGTCCGCAAGCACGCCGACGCTGACGAGGTGAAGGTGCGGCTGCGATACGCAGCCGGAGGCGCCACGCTCACCGTCTCCAATCGAGGGCGGCAGAAGCCCGCGGAGGCGTCCGGCGGCTTCGGGTTGACCGGCCTTCGCGAGCGAGCAAGCCTGGTTGGTGGAACGCTGGAGTCCGGACCCACGAGCGACGGATTCGAGGTGAGTCTTTGGGTACCAAACTGACTCGCGTCATCGTGGTCGACGACCAGGCCCTCGTGCGTGAGGGCCTGGTAACCATGCTGGAGCTGATCCCTGGGATCGAGGTGGTCGGCGCCGCCGGCGACGGTGTGGAGGCCATCGATCTGGTCGAACGCATCGAGCCGGACGTAGCGCTTATGGACCTCCGCATGCCGCTACTGGATGGGGTCGAGGCAACACGTCGCATCCGCGCGAACCACCCCGGGACGCAGGTCATCGTCCTCACCACTCACGCAGACGACAGTTCCATCTTGGGCGCGATCCAGGCCGGAGCTCGTGGTTATCTGACGAAGCACTCGGGAGGCAAAGCAATTCGCGAGGCCATCGAGACGGTGATGCAGGGCAACCCGGTATTGGAGCCGATGGTGCAGGCCCGGGTGCTCGAAACACTCGCCCGCGGTCAGCCGTTCCAGCATGCTTCATTGCCCGATGGCTTGACGCCGCGTGAGGGCGAGGTGCTCACCCTCATCGCTGCTGGCCTCGCCAACCAGGAGATCGCCAGAAAGCTCTTCATCAGCGAGGGCACAGTCAAGACGCACATCAACAACCTGTTCGGCAAGATCGGCGCCCGAGACCGGGCCCAGGCGGTGGCCTACGCCTTTCGCCGCGGTCTCGCCCGCGAATAGCGGACTCGACGTAGGGGCTTTTCTCCACCCCAGGGTAGAGACCAGAAATCTGCCCCCACTCACATGCGTTGGAGGCGGGCTCGCCACGAAACTCGGAACATGATCAATCAAGCCTCCACCGCCGTCGCTGGGTCCACGTCAATGTCGAGCTGGTTGCAGCGCCAAGCTCCCGTCCTCACGCTGGTCTTGCTGCCCGCGCTGCTGATCGAGGTGCTGTACGGCGCCACACCGCTCGATCGGCTCTACGTCGTCGTCCCCGAAGTGCTGGTGTATGGCTGCGGCGCGCTCATCATCCGCACCGTCGTCAGAATGCGCGGCCTGGATTGGATCTCGATCCTTGTGCTCGGCGTCGCCTTTGCGGTGGCCGAGGAGTGCGTGATCCTGCAGACGTCGCTCAGCCCATTCTTCTTTGGCGGCTACGGACGCGTGCTTGGGGTTAACACGGTCTATTTGCTGGCGATGCTCGGCTACGAGAGCGTGTGGGCGATTCTGCTGCCGATCCTGCTCACGGAGATCATCTTTTCCAACCGCCGTCAGGAACCGTGGTTAGGCGGTCGCGGCCTGGTCGTTGCGGCTGTCTTGTTCGTGGCCGACTCGTTGATGGCCTGGTTCAGCTGGACGCATTTCGGCATCCAGCACTTCTCGCACGGCCAGAGCTACAACGCCCCTGCGATCACAGTCATCTCTGCGGTGCTAGCGATCGCTGTACTGGTCGCGCTCGCGATGCAGCCCCGAGCGGTACGGCCGACGGCCCGCCGGCGTCGGCGTGCGCTCCGGCCGTGGCTCATGGGCCTGGCCGCCTTCTGGCTCGCCCTGCCCTGGTTCGGGCTCACCATCGTCGCCTACGCGGCGCCTCCAGTGAGCCCGTTGATAACGATCGCCGCCGGCATCACCTGGGCGGCAGGTGTGACGCTGTTTGTGCGCCACTGGACGTCTGGCAGTGATTTTGGAGACCGCCACCGCCTGGCACTGATCACTGCGGCTCTGACGGCCAGCTGGCTGGAAGGGTTCATCATCGTCAGCTCGGCCGGCGCGGTCGACGCCATCGGCAAGCTGCTCTTGGACCTGCTGGCAATTGCTCTCTTGGTATTGCTCGCCCGCGAGGTCAAAAGGCGAGCTCGACCTAGCGACCTTGGTTCGAGCTCCGCGGGGAAACCCGTCTAGGCGTGGCAAACACTCGAGCAAGTGAGCCGGCGACGGCGCAGTGGGTCGAGTTCACAACCGGCGCCTCCACACTTCCATCAGCGATCAGCCCCTGCCGAGTACGAGGCGGCCTACGATGCCGAGCGCTACGGGCCAGCTGTCGCATAAGGACCCTTGACCGGAGCCCGAAACCGATCCACCCTGGGCTGTCCTCGCGTTGTGGCCCGTAGCCGACGAGGCCGCCCCCGATCAGAATCTGGACGTAATGACGAGGTGCGGCTGGCTGCAGAGCATCGAGGGCATGCTGCTCCCTCCGAGCCAGATCACCAGCCGGATCACGCATTCCCGGAAACGCACCGTTACAAGGGGACACACGAGGACACGAAGACCGCCCACTTTGCGTTCAGGTGGACACGGACGGATACTCGAGGACCCGCCGCAAGGACGTTTCGGGACCGTGAGGCCCCGGGCCAAATCCCGGGCCCCCGACCAAATTTGTATTCAAAATCGGCTTTTCCTGAGCTGCCCCGAGTCGGTGGATCACTGCCGGATCACAGATTCCACGGCAAGTCGCCCAATGGAGACGGTGCGATAACGGCGATCCCCGAGGAACCTGTGGTCTCTGCCGGCTCGCGTAGGTTCGCCGAGGAGTGGGCCTAGCGTTCCTCGGCGCGGCGGTGGCTGGCCATACCGAATCTACGTAGATTCGGACGGGGCTAACTACTCTCCACCCACTCGACTCGTTCGCCCAGACCGCCTCTTCGTACTTCTCGGATGCCGGCTCGGCGGACGTGCTGGCCAGGCAGCCAGTGCGACTTCGGCGATCGCCAACAGCGTAGCCTCATCGGCGCCGTCCCGCGCCTGTACCGACATGCCCTGAATGGCCGAGATCGACGTTCCCTCGAATCCTTGAGTCCAGATCCCTCTGGGGGCATTCTTGCCCTGGCGCTCATCCCCGCCGGGGCTCGTTTCTGGTGGGGGTTTGCAGGAGGAGCAACGAGCGCACCACCGCGAGTATTGGAGTGGCTGGTTTGGCGCCAGCTCAACTAGCTCGATTTCCTGCTCAATCAAGATCAGCTCCTCGACTACCAGGCAACCAGGCTTCTGGGCCTTCGGTGTGCCGAATCCCGGGTTCAACCTCAGCTGATAACTCCGGCCACAACGGTGGCTACCCACGGCTACCAGCTACAGCGCTAGGACCCGACTACCGCGGAGGTAGGTGGTTCGAGTCCACGGCGGCCCACCAGCACTACCCGCCGTGCTTCGTGACCCAGAGCGTCAGGTCGGCCCGACTCCTCGAGTCGGTCTTCTCAATGAGCCTGTAAATGTGGAAGTCGACCGCGCGCGAATTGAGAGATATGGTACGAGCGATCTCCACGTTGGTCATCCCTTGTGCCAGCAATCGGGCGATCAGCCGCTCGCGTTCGGTCAGTTCGCTCGCTCGGCATTCATTGCGTCGTGGACTCATCGGGATAGGTGGCGGAGACTCCGGGGCCTGCGCCAGTGGCCGACTCGCCTCGATCCATGCCCTGAGCTGCTCGACTGCCTCCCGACGAACGCCGAGCTCCTGCAGGAATCCAATCGAGATCGCCGCCTCCAGTGCGATGCACGGCACCCCATATTCGTCCGAAACCGTCCGGCGTAGATCGGCTTTTTCAGTTACAAGCGCCTCCGGCGCGTCGGCGAAGATGCATGCGACGCTGGCGAGGCCGGCGCGATATCCCTCCAATCCGTGGACGGCGGTTGCGCCATAGCCAAGGATCAGTCCAACAGCCACTGTCCGATGAGGATCGAGCACTGTGAAGCCGGACCCGATTCGCTGTCCGCACTCGACCTGCGCGGCCAGCTGCATGGCCGACACCGGGTTAAGTAATGCCCAGAAACCGCAATGACACGATGGCGCCGGGACGTCGTGAGTCCGCCCGGCGAGGCACTCGGCCTGGTTTTCGCCGGGCCGCCAGAACACATTCTTGGCAATTGAGTACAAGTGGTTGTTTGCAAGGGCCCACACACGCCAGCCGATGACGGGCTCGTGGCCGGCCTGCCCACCATCAGCCGGTTCCACGGAACCGGTCGCGATCACGTTTTTCGCCGCGTCGTCGTTGGGGCTGTCCGTTCGGCCTCGCGCCGAACATGGACCGGTTCACGAGGAGTGGGAATCGGGGCTGGGAGCGGCGTGGGTCGGGGGATGTATCTGCGTTCGGTTTCCGGTGTTTCGAGGCACACGGTCAACTCATTCTGCTCCGATCCAAGAGCACCTGGAAGCCGATCTAGAACGCGCTGATTCCGCCGAATTCGACCTGCCCTTGCCGAATGGGCGCAGCCCGCTGACCCCATGAGCGGTTTTCCTTTTTGGACGACAGTCGAGCTCAGCGCTGAGGAGCCAGCTAACCCTCGCGGGTTGGTGCGCAAGTATCTGAGGCCGAGCGCGGCAGCCACGCCTCAACTCGAGTCGTAGGCTCAGGCAACATAACATCCGGCGTACGCTCGGCCTCCGACTCTGTTTTCTGGAAGGTCGAACCTATTGGCTGCCGGCGCTGTGTGGCAGGCCGACCGTGATTTCAGTTCATAGAGCGCTGGCGTACCCGAAACACAGAAACCAAGTTGGTCGTTGGCTTCCGAGCGTCGATTCGATGCGGCGTCTGCTTCGCCGTGGTCGGGCATCGACAGCTAACCTGAGGTCGATCGTCTTCCCAATGACATGCAATTGATTCGCGTTACGGAAACTACGGCCAACCATGCGACCCGGTCACGCCCGGTCGGAATACTGTTAGCCGGGGTAGGCTCTCGCATTGATCTCCATCCTGCGTCTGATCCGACAGAGGCATTCCACGTCGCCGCCGGTGGCGCGTATGTCGGCCGATGCTGCTGCTGTCTTTTTGCAGCACCCTCTGGAGACAGGACAGTTCGCCGTTTTCCAACTCCCCGTTCGCGACGCGTCTGCGCAGGCAGTCCGGACTGCGACGGGCGGCCTCTTGCTTGAAGTCAGTCGGCCTGAGAGTGCGCTCGAAACTCTTCTTGAGCGTCTGGGTAAGGTGAGCAGGAACGAGCTCGGGTTCCTCACCGTCTCGACGGAGGCCGGCAATGACACAACGTGCTGTCAGGTCGTGGCCCAAGCGCTCGCCACGCTTGCGGAGTCGGTCGGCTGCGAGAACGTGTGCCGGGTTCGAACCGGCAAGACATGGGGCAGCTCATAGACGGCAGTCGTCAGGGCCAGATAACACCCCGACTTACACTCGGCCTCCGACCTCGTAAGAACAGCGCTCAGGGCCAATGACCGCGGAGGTAGGTGGTTCGAGTCCACGGCGGCCCACACCGCTTCGCCGGGTGTGAGACCCAGACACATGCACGCCCGGCTCCTCTGTTCGACCATATGAGTCATGGAATTTGACCGCTACACGATTTCGTTGTTAATGCTTCGCCCCGACGCCCCGGCATTCAGTGAGCAAGAGGAGGCCGAACTTCAAGACGCCCACATGTCGCACCTGGCTCAACTGCACCAGGCTGGTCAATTGCTTGCCGCCGGTCCAGTGCTTGGAGCGCCTGATCGTGAGCTCCGGGGGTTTTCGATTCTCAATGTCGATCCGGAGCGAGCGCGGAAGCTCAAAGAAGAGGATCCCGCCGTCCGCGCAGGTAAGTACCGCATCGAGGTATATCCGTGGTTGCTTCCGCAGGGCCTCATCGCTTTCTCAGCTGGGCGCCTTCCGCGGTCGGTGGCTGAAGCTCAGGCCGACTGACCCCGGCAGCTGCGGGACTGCCGGCCTGATCAGCATCCCTCGTCAGGCTTCTACTTTCCCCTCGTAGACATCGAGGGGCAGACTTCCGCGACCAGCGTCGCGATTAGGGCTGAACCTGTCGGCGCACCTCGCGAAGGCGGCCGTCCAGGAACTCGCGCTCTGCGCGGTTCTCAGTGAGGGCGATCGCCCGTTCGTAAGCGAGGGCGGCCTCGCCGTCGCGGCCCCGCCTTCTGAGCAGGTCGGCGCGGACCGAGTGATAGAGGTAGTACCCGTCGAAGTCGAGCTTGTCGACCAGCGCGAGCGCGGCGTCCGGACCTTCCACCTCGGCGACCGCCACCGCGCGATTCAGCTCGACCACCGGCCCCGGGGCTATGACCATGAGCTGGTTGTAGAGCTGGAGGATCTGCCACCAGTCGGTGGTACCCGCAGCCGCGGCATCGCTGTGCACAGCCTGGATCGCAGCCTGGACCTGGTACGGCCCAGGTCGGTTGATCCGCAGACAGCGGCGCACCAGATCCTGCCCCTCGACGATGAGCTCGCGATTCCAGAGGCCACGGTCCTGGTCGGCGAGCAGCACGAGCTTGCCGTCTGGGCCGACTCGCGCCTGGCGCCGCGCGTGGGTGAGGAGCATCAACGCCAGGAGCCCCGTTGCTTCGGGCTCGTCGGGCAGCAGGTCAGCGACCAGCCGGCCCAACCGTATTGCCTCGGTTCCGAGGTCCTCGCGGATCAGGTTGTCGCCCGAGCTTGCCGTGTAGCCCTCGTTGAAGATCAGGTAGATCACCGCGAGGACGGCGCTCACCCGCGCGGGCAGGTCGTCGCCGGCAGGAACGCGGTAGGGGATGCCCGCGTCGCGGATCTTGCCCTTAGCGCGCACGATGCGCTGGGCCATCGTCGCCTCGGGCACGATGAAGGCACGCGCGATCTCGGTCGTCGTCAGTCCACCCAGCAGGCGAAGGGTCAGGGCCACCTGGCCGGACGGCGCCAGGGCGGGGTGACAGCAGGTGAAGATGAGGCGCAGCCGCTCGTCCTTCACGGCTCCCTCGTCCAGCGGCTCAGCCGCCCCGTGAAGCATCGCCGCCTGCGCTTGGCGGCCTTCGCGGGAGGCCTCACGCCGCAAGCGGTCGACCGCGCGGTTGCGGGCGGTGGTAATGATCCAACCCGCCGGGCTCGGCGGGATCCCGCTTTCGGGCCAGCGTTTGACAGCCTCGACAAAGGCGTCCTGGACCGCCTCCTCGGCGACGTCGATGTCACCGAATCGGCGGACCAGGACAGCAACCGCACGCCCGTATTCGTCACGGAAGACTCGCTCGATGTCTTCGGCGTTCAGGCTTCGCCTTCTTCCTGGAACGGGCGCACCTCGATCGGGACGCGGCAAGCCTGCGTGGCCCTGGCGCCCCACTTGAGAGCCTCGTCCAGATCGGCGACCTTGATGATCCAGAAGCCACCGACGTGCTCCTTGGCCTCGGCGAACGGGCCATCGGTCGTCAGCACTTCGCCGTTCTTGACCCGCAAGGTCGTGGCGGTACTGGAGGGGAAGAGCCCTCCGCCGAACACCCACGCGCCGGCCTTCTGAATCTCGGCGTTGAGGGCGTCGACGTCGGCGCCGATCGCGTCCATGTCCGCCTGCGCCAACTCCTGGTCCTCGGGGTGGTAGACGCTCATCAGGTACTGCTTCATGTCGGTGGTCCTCCTTCGACCTTATCTGTATTGCCTGGTTTCTGGCCAGGCTTTCACCACCTACACGAACAGCCAGCCCAAAATCGACAGGGCCGACCCTTCAATTTCCGGGCCCGCCTTCTTTGAGCCGCTTCAGGAGCGTGAAGATCCACCGCTTTGAAATGCCGTGCTCGATGGTTATCGCTCAGTTCGGGTTATGCAAACTGCGGCCCAACATCATTGGGACTCAGAGGGGCGGTTCGATCGTGTGCAGCTCGAGAACAGTCATATTGGCAGTCTTCGGCGATGGAAATCCGACCGAAGTCAAGACTTTCTCGAACTCATCGCTAGACCAACGGCGCCGGATGTGCTCTTCGGACACCCAGACCCCGACGATGTAGAGGGCGCCGTCGCCCACCGCGCAGTGGTGCTGCAATTCGCCGAAGCGGGTCGCCCCGCCCCTACTCCCGATTAGCGCGTGCGCCCGGTCGTACGACCGGGTCAACTCGTCCACGTCGCCGTCAAACCGTGCAATCAGCAATGCTGCCATTCCTTCTCTCCTTGGGCTCGATGCAATCCGCCATCATCCGTGGTGGCACCTGGGCGCGTGAGCATCTTGAAGAGTCTCATGCGCAAGCGACTGAGTCCCTGGAGCTGCCGCGAATTGAATACGGCGTCCGCACCGGGGTTGACTGATCCCGGACCAGCGGAGTACAGTCCCACGCACTTTGTCGACGGCGCCCCCGTCGAACAGGAGAGCAGCCGGCATGAGCAGTGCGGATGCGTACACCCTCGGCTTCTACACAGGGACGCTGATCTATTTCGGCGTGCTCGCGCTCGTATTCTGGTTCGTCGGCCGCTGGGGATGGATCGGGATGATCATCCGAGCGGCCTGTGTGGGCCTGGCGATCTTCCGGATCGTCGCCCTGCTGTCACCCCGCTGAGCTCCTGACCCCTCATTTCCTGAGCCGGACCTCCAGGCCGATCCCATCCGTAACGACGTCGCAGATGCGAAAGGCGGATTCGGCGACCAGGCGTTCGAACTGGAGGCGTGAGTAGGCGCGGTTTCGGAGGGTGGCCAGGATCCGCTTCGTGATGAAACCGTTGATCCCTCCGAGCTTCTGCTTTTCCACCTCCTGGTCGATGTCGGCGCTGGACGCGTCCTTCCTCAGGTCCTGGATCACGGCTGTCCCACCTTGGCGGAGGACTCGATGCATCTCGTTCAGCGCGTCGACCGGCCGCCTGAAATTCTTGAAGGCGGCCTGGCAGATGATCAAGTCGAATGAGTCTGCCTCGAACGGCGTCGCGGACACATCACCCTGACGGAAGTCGACGTCAACCCCGGCATCACTCGCATGCTTGCGGGCTATCTCAACCATCGTCCGGCTGATGTCGAGGCCGGTCGCACGGGCGCCGCCGAGTCGCGCGATCTCGATGGCGAGATATCCGGGGCCGGGCGCCACCTCGAGCACGGCACCATTGGCCGGCAAGCCCGCTGTCAGCCCCGCCGCCTGTTCGCGCCAGGCTGCGATCTGGCTTGGCGTCCCTCGCTGGCGGTCGTACCAGCGAGCCGTCATTCCCTCCATCTCCGGCAGCAGCAGCCGTCTCTTCGCCGGGGCGCTCATGCCGGCCGCCCCGGGTCGTCGATGCTCGTCCAGCGGCCTTCGCGGTAGGCGCGCTGCACGTCCTGAGGCGATCTGGCGTGGCTCTCACGCACGGCCCTGCGGAGATCTTCGAGGTACTCGCGGGTGAGCATCGCCGCCACGATCGCGATGCCGCCGCGGTTGACACGCAACTCGGAGCTGCGCATCTCGCCGTTGATGCGGATCCGGCGTCCGCCCGGAGCCGGCGTGCCACTCCAGTCCAGGTGCCCGCGACGGCCGATACGGCGCACGTCATCGTGGTCGACGCCGGCTCCTTCCGGGACCAGAAGCTTGACCATCGCGTGGTCGACGTCGAGCCGGATCTCGATGTCGCCGGCTGGAATCTGCCGCGAGCGAAGATCGAGAAGGACCGTGCCCCGAGAGGCCCGCACGTCGAAGCGGCGAGAGGTGGTCCATTGTCCAAGCTTTCGCACTGAGTGCTCGTGGGCTCTGATCACGGTTACATCTGGAAGTCCGAACGGGGTCTCCTGAGCGCTGGCGATGGTATCAGTGGGCATTTTGGCCCCTCCTCAATTTGATGGGTCAATAGTAGCGATGAGACTAGTTGAATATCAACTAGCATGAAGAGGACTAGATCGTGCTACGCTTGCCGGAAATGCCCGACAAGACCGTCCGGGCCTCGCCGCTGGCGCTGACGGTGCTGGGAATGCTCGGCGGAGGACCGCTCCACCCATACGCCATCCAGAGCCGGATGAAGGCGTGGGGAAAATTGCAGGTGGTCAACATCGGCAACCGGGCCAACCTCTACAAGACGATCGAGCGCTTGCGCGAGGCAGGGTTGATCGCCGTCCGCAACACCGAACGAGATCAGCGCTTCCCCGAGCGGACGGTCTACGAGCTGACCGAGGCGGGGTGGAAGACGGGCCAGGAGTGGCTGACCGAGCTGCTCTCCACTCCTCGCAACGAGTTCCCTGAGTTCCCCGCGGCGCTCTCGTTCCTGTTCGGCATCGCGCCCGAGGCGGCGCGCGCCGCGCTCGAGCGCCGGGCCGAGCTGCTGCGGGAGAAGGTGGCCGAGCTGGATCGAGAGCTGCAGAGCGAGTCGGCCCCGCCTCGATTGTTTCTCGTGGAAACCGAATACCTGCGGGCAGTGACCTCAGCCGAGCTCGAATGGGTGGGGGGCGTCGTCGAGGATCTCCTGGCGGGCAGGCTGACCTGGAGCTGGGAGGAGATCGGCGAGGTGGCCAGGCGGTTCCCTCCGCCCGACTGAGATCACGGCTTGATCGAGAGGACGCCGATCTTCCCGGTGCCGTCGCCAGGGTCTTCGGCGAACCAGATGTTGCCGTCCGGCCCCGTCGCGATCCCGACCGGCTGCGATCGGAAGCTCGGAATCGTGTAAGAGGTCACGACCCCAGAGAGTGAGATCCGGCCGATGGTATTCGATTGGCCGCCCGTGAACCAGAGCGCTTTGCCCGGACCGGCCGCGATCCATTGCAGGCCGTTCTGCCCCGGCGTGGCGAATTCGGTCAGGTCGCCGGATAGGGTGAGGCGGCCTATCCTTCCCGACCCACCCGGCATGTATTCGATGAACCACAGGTTCTTGTCGGGGCCGACCGCGATCTGATAAGGAGACCCGCTTCCGTTGCCCTGGGGAAGGGCAAATTCCGTCATCTCGCCCGACATCGTGATGCGACCGATTCCGCTCGACTCCGTGAACCAGATGGCGCCGTCGGGGCCGGACACGATCCCGCGGGGCTCGCCGGCCGTCGGCGGCAGCGCGAACTTCTGCACCAGGTTTCCCTGCAGGTCCATCTTCGCAATGAAAGGTTTGCTCTGAGGGCTCGCCGCGGCGATCCAGAGGTTGCCGTCGGGGCCGACCGTGATACCCGACGGATAGCTGGGCTCAGGCATCGGGAATCGCATTAGCTCACCGTCCTGTGTGATGCGCCCGTACGCGCTCCAGGAGTCGGCGAACCAGATGTTGCCGTCGGGCCCGACGGTTATGGCCAGCGGTTGGGAGTTGCATCCTCCCGTGATCGGCCAATGGTCCCACGTGCCATCGGCCGACAGCCTTCCGATCCCGCTCGTGCACTCGGCCTCTGTGAACCACATGGCTTTTCCCGGGCCAAGCACGATCGCGTACGGGGAACCGCCTGGCTGCGGAATGGGCATCTCGCGAAACCGGTCGGCCGCCACGTTCGGCGTCGGTGACGGGATCACTATCCCCTGAGGGGTAGGCGACGGGGTGGGCGTGTGATGGCGCCAGGCGAGAAACCCACCCAGCAGCACACCGGTCAGGGCGAGCTCGAGGGCAATGACGACGGCGGCGCCGGCAAGGATCCAGCCAACCTTGGATCGGGTGGTCACACGTGCTCTAACGTCTTGCCGCGGGAAAGGTAGCGATTCGGCGGTCGATCGGACGCACTCGGCCTAGACTCGCACGAGTGTCATTCTGACGCGGCGTCCTCCTGCTTTTGCTCGTGGCGGTACTTGCCGTTGGGGGCGGAGCAGCCGCGCTCGCCGGCACGGTGAGGGACGCGTCGTCAACGTCGGAGCAGCCAATATCCCGCGAGGCGGCGACCGCCGCCGCGCTCAAGTTGCTTCCCAACGGCGGTGCGGGCTTCACCCTGGTCGAGGCGCAGTTCGAGGCGAGCAGCCGGCATTTCCAGTTCACAGGCGCCAAGGGGCAGGGATTCGGCGAGGACGGCGTAAGGGAGTGCCTATCGATACCACCGCTCCCGCCGCTGCCATTCCTGTCTCCCTGCCGGTACTACCCCGTCTGGGTGGTGGATTTCACGAGCCGGGACTGCGACGTCGTCATCGCCATCAACGCGTACTCGGGCCGCTCTGGCGGCGCCGGCGTCTCCAAGAGCGGGTCTGGAGAGTCCCTGTCGGGCCCGCCCGACAGTTGCGCGATGACTCCCGACGCACCCGCCCAAACCTGGTGGCGGGCCTCCTGGGACTGACCTCCGGCCGGCTCAGGGCCCGGGCGCGATCCGTTTCAGGACGATGAACTTCTCATCGACGTCGGTTTCGACGAGTCCCGCGAACGAAACGGTGCTGGCCCCGTCCGTGTTCAGCCCGCTCTCGGGCTCGCCGGGCAGCTCGAATACGCGATCCACCGCATACAACGAAGCCGTATCCGGGAACTTCTGGCGCAGCGAATCGAGCTCCCAGGGACGCAGGACGAGCCAGTCAGGCTTCAGCACGGCGATCAGGTCGGCAACGTCGCGCTTGTCCGGCGGCAGCTTCTGGAGCGCATGGACCGAGGTGGGCGATGTTAGGCCCGGGTAGTCGTACAGCTTCACATTGCTGTAGAAGCCGATGTAGCCCGCCGACTCGGACACGACCGACTGGCCGGGCTGCACATTCACCTTCAGGTACTCGGCCACGTTCGTGCGCACCTGGTCTTCGACAGACTGAACCCTGGCCTCGACGACGAAGCTGAACGGCATATGGATGGCGAAGGCGACCGCGAGCGCCGTAGCGACCGCCTTCGATGCCGGCAGTGCCTTCGGCGCGGCCGCGACCACGCGCTGCAGCCCGATGGCGACCAAGATCATCACCAGCGCCAGGAAGGGCGGCAGGTACCAGTCGTAGTAGGCGAGGACCGGCAGAAAGTACACGCGGTACGCGAAGAACAGGGCGAGAAAGGCGGTGACCGGCCAGAAGCCCGGAATGCCGCGTGAGGCCGACAGGCCGATGACGAAAAGGTCCGCGACGACGACCGCGATCACCACGAGCACCGGACCCGGCAGCGGCGCGGCGGCCGTGCTCCACACCTCGTGGAAGGGCTCGAGGTGGTAGAGGAGCAGCGCGATGTGGCCAGTGACCTGTCCGGCCAGCCACCCGATCCACGGCAGAACCGAGCCGCCGGCCAAGATGGGCGGCGTCGGGTTCACGGTCGACTTGGCGATGACCGTGTTGGGGATCGGCGAGCCGTAATAGAGGAAGGTGAAGACGATCCAGGGCAGGATGATCGCCCCGGCGATGGCGGCTGTGCGCGCGGCGAGCCGGGTGTTGCGCAGCGCCAGGTAGGCGATCGCTGGAGCGACCCACAAAAGGAACTCCGGTCGCGCGAGCGGGGCCAGCCCGAGCCAGATCCCCGACGCGACGACGTCGTGGCGGCGCACGTGGTACACGCCGCCGAGGATGACGGCGACGGCGACCTGGGTCTCCATGCCCGCCATCCCGTAAAAAATCATGTTCTGGTCGAAGGCCAGGTAGGCCAGCACGAATGCGGTGGGAAACGTGCCGAGCCTGAGGTCCCGGCAGATGAGCCGCGCATAGACCAGGGCCACGCTGACCGCGCCCAGCGAAGCGATTCGCATCGTGAAGATGCCCGAGCCCTCGTGCACCAGCTCCCCGGCGAGCGGAATCAGGACACCAAGCGCTGATGTGAATCCGTGCACGTTGCCTTCACCCGCGTGGTGCACCAGCCCGAGTCCCAGCGGCACGTTGCGGGCGTGGGTGATCGTGGTCAGGCCGTCCTCGAACATTCGATTGGAGACCACCCAGAACGCGATGCGGGCAAGGACCGCGCCGGCCATGAACGCGATGAGCAACGGCTCATTGCGGGCCCACTCGCGGGCGCGGTGGACCCGCAACACCGACATCAACCGCACATTATCGGCCGAGTCCTGGGCCCAGGCTTGGCGTTCCCCTAAATGGAGGTGCCTATGGACACAACTACGTTGGCCGTCATCGGCGTGATCGTTCTAGCGCTCATCATCGCCATGGTCGCCATGGGGAGGAGATCCACTCTGGCCGGCCGCCCGGCCCTCAAACCGGTGACGCCTGAGGCTCATGACCGATACGTGACCAGGTGGGACCAGGTCGAGTCACATTTCGTCGAAGCCCCGCAGGAAGCGGTCGCCGAGGCCGACGCCCTCGTCCTGGCACTGCTGGGGGAGCGGGAGCACCCGCTCGCCGAGAACATGCTTCCCGAGGGGGTGCGAAGGGCGCGCCGCGAAGCGTCGCGAGGCGGCACTGAAGCGATGCGGATGGCCATTCTGCACTACCGCTCTGTGGTGGAAGAGATGGCCCGGATGCCCGTGGACCGCGAGCAAATTCGCGAGGGGCGCCGGGAAACCGCCTAGGCGAGGTCAGAGCCGCCGGTCAAGGCCGGCGGCTCCTGTTCAATCAGCGCTTCAGGTGACGATGCACTGCGGGCCGGGCTGTCCGTTGACGTCCATGATGATGGTGAAACTGTCGACGGTCGTGAATGTGGGTGCGAGCAAGATCGTGGTGCCGTCGGGGAGGCTCAGCGAGCCACTCCCGGTCGCCTGCGAAAACGCGCCATTTTCCTGACTGGTGCTGGTGACGCCGCTGCAGTGAACCTGGCCGGCGTTGGTCATGACGAACGCCGATCCCGGGCCGATCCAGGTGATGTGCACCCCAATCGGCAGCGGGAGACCGGGCGGAGGTCCACCACCCCCGGCGAATGGGGCGGCCTTGCCCACCGACGCCAGCGGCGTTGCGGACCCGGGGCATGACTCGTCCGCCGTGAGCGTCGTGTTGAGAGTCGTGGTCTGCAGGTCGTTGCTGATCACGAATTGCGAGTCCGGGATCACGAAGCAGCCGAAGCCGTTGAAGGTCGGCTCGAACGCTTCGAGGTTCACCACCGTCGCGTGCTGCGTGAAGGGTGCGCCGCCGCCCCTCGGCCGGAACAAGAACGTGCTTCGGGACACAAAGACGTTGACACCGAATTGTCCGGTCGGGTCGGTGGTCCAGAAGCCGCTGGCATCGGCCTGGTTGATCGAGAAATGGCCCGCGCCGAGGAACCCGGCCGCATTCGCGCCGACGACCGTGACGATGGCGATGACCAGAGCGCCCCCCGTTCCAGCGACAAGTCTTCGCAAGCGAGTCATTCGCGTCCTCCCTTTTGAACCAACCGCGACATTCCCGGCTGCAAGCTTGACAGGCGCTTGATCGCTGTCAAGTAGGTACTTACCGCTCCGAGAAGAAGGATGTAGCCGTTGGGCCTCGGGGCGGATAATGCCGCCGTGTCACAGAAGGCTGTCCTACCGTTGGAGGTCCAGAACTCGTACCGCGCCCGCTATCGCGCCATGCGCCCGGGCTGGACCTCGAGCGGCGAGCAGATCGAGGCTATCGTCCGGCGTCATGTGACCCCCGACAGCCGCGTGCTCGACCTCGGCTGCGGCCGCGGTGGGGTCGTCGAGCTCTTCTGGAAAGACGTAAAGCTTGCCGCCGGCCTCGACCCCGATGTCCCATCGCTCGTCGAGCACCGGACCCACGGCATGCCGTTGGTGACGGGCAGGGGCGAGCAGCTGCCGTTCACGGACGAGTCGTTCGACATGGTGGTCTGCATCTGGGTCCTGGAGCACCTGCGCAGCCCGGAAAGCGTGCTGCGCGAGGTGCGGCGCGTCCTGAGGCCGGGCGGCCATTTCGTCTTCCTCACCCCCAACCTGCGCAACCCGCTGCTGGCGTTCAACCGCCTCGGACGGGCCCTGCCTCGGCTGCAGCGCCGGCTGGTGCCCAGGCTTTACGGCCGTGTCGAGGCCGACACGTTTCCCATCCTGTACCGGGCCAACACCGCGGGCACGATCCGCAGGCTGGCTGCGCGCAGCGGCCTGCTGGTCGACGACCTGCGAGTCGTCGCCGATCCGACCTACCTGGCCTTCAACAGCTTCATGTTCCGGGCGTCGGCGCTGTCAGAGCGGTTGATGCCGCGCGGCTGGGGCGTCCACCTGCTGGGCGACCTGAGGCGGGGGCCGGTGGCTACGAGCTCCTGATGTCGCCTCCGTTGCCGCCCTGGTCGGCCGACGCGTTTCTCCACTCGCGCTGAATGAGTCCAGGTCCGTTGCCGTGGTAGGTGAACCCGAAGCTGGGGATGTCAAACGTCGCCGCGGTTCCGTATACGGTGGCCACGAACCCGGCGGTGGTGTCACAGCCCGATTCGCAGCTGTGCCGCTCGGGTCGCAGGCGTCCGGGCTGGGGCCCGCCACAGTGACGAACCGGCCGTCGATGAAAGTCTCGGTGACGCTGAAGGTGCCGTTCGCATTCGATGTCGTCGCCGCGTCGAAGGTGCGCATGTACGTGTCGTTGGCCCAGTCGTTGCCGCAGGTGCCCGAGTCGGGCGAGCTGCTGCTGATCGGGCCGTAATGGACGGAAGCCTGCCCGGCGTTGGCGGTCATCGGCACCGCGGCTAGAGCCACAACTGACGCGGTCACGTATAGCCAGCGCTTCATGGGTTGTCCCTCCTTCAAACCGCCCTGTAGACGGACTCATTTTGACGCAACCTTTGACGCAATGGCGCGAGCCGTGGGCAGATAATTCGCCCATGAGTTTTAGCGAGCTTCTACTGATCATCGCGTTCGTGGTCTTCGTGGTCGCCGCGATCGGCTTGAGTTACAAGAAGATCGACCTGATCGCCGTCGGACTCGCACTTTGGTCGCTGGCGGACCTGATCCCTAGGCTTTCGAGCATCACCCTGAGCGTCATCTTCCTGATCCTCGCGTTCGTCGCCTTCGTGCTCGCCGCGATCGGCTGGAGGTACAGGAAGATCGGTCTGATCGCCGTCGGCCTGGCGCTGTGGGTGGCTTCGATCCTGATTCCCATGTTCATCCACTAAGTTCACCGGGCGGCGGGCACCCGCGCGGCGCCACCGCCCCCGGTCAGCCGCGCGGCGATCATCACCGGAACAATCGTCACCAGGATCACGAACGACACCACGACGTTGACCTCGGGCAGGCGCTGGCCGAGTCGGATGGCGCCGAAGATCCAGATGGGCAGGGTGTTCTGGGCGCTGGCCGTGAACGTGGTGACGATGACCTCGTCGAACGACAGCGCGAAAGCGAGCATGGCGCCCGCCACCACCGCCGTCGAGATCAGCGGCAGCGTGATGTCGCGGAAGGTCTGAAACCCGTTCGCGCCCAGGTCCATGGCCGCCTCGACGAGCGAGCCCTGCGTCCGGCTCAGCCGGGCGAGAACGTTGTTATAGACGACCACGATGCAGAACGTCGTATGGCCGACCACGATCGTCCAGAACGAAAGCGGCACGCCGCCGACGCTGAAGAACGCGTTGAGGGCGATGCCGGTGATGATCCCAGGGAGCGCGAGCGGCAGCACCAACAGCAGGCTCACGATGTCGCGGCCGAAGAACGCCAGGCGGTGGATTGCGAATGCCGCGCATGAGCCGAGCACTAGCGCGAGCGCCGTGGCCGCCAGTCCAGCTTGCACCGACAGCAGCAGCGCGGTCCTGATCTCCGTGTCGTTCCAGGTCGCTGTGAACCACTTCAGCGTCAGGCCTGGTATCGGCCAGCTCTCGATGTTGGACGTGTTGAACGCGTAGAAGAAGATGAGCAGGATCGGGATGAACAGGAAGAGCAGGGTCAAAGCGACCCAGATCCTCAGCCCGAGCTTCGTCCAGAACCCTTCCACTACAGCGCCTCGAACGCGCCCAGGCGCTTGGCGACGAGCAGGTACACGGCCATGATCGCCACCGGCACCATGGCCAGGGCGGCCGCAAAGGGCACGTTGTTCGCGATGCCCACGTTCTGGTAGACGACGTTGCCGATGAATGTGGAACCGGCGCCGCCGACCAGGATCGGCGTTATGTAGTCGCCGAGCGTGAGCGAGAAGGTGAATATCGAGCCGGCCACGACGCCGGGGATCGCAAGTGGTAGGACCACGTCCCGCACCGCGCGCCACCGGGGCGCGCCCAGGTCCGCTGCCGCCTCCAGCAGCGATTCGGGCACGCGTTCGAGCGCCGCGTAGGTCGGGATGATCATGAACGGCAGCCAGATGTAGGAGAAAACGACCCACATGGCCACGTTCGTGTAGCCGATGTTCGCCGCCGGGAGCCCGATCGACTGGAGGCTCCAGTTGAGGATGCCGCTGTGGTTGAGGATCAGGATCCATGAATAGACGCGCGCGAGGTATGACGCCCACAGCGGCAGCAGCACCGCCGCGAACAGGAGGGTTTGGGTTCGTCGCGAGGCGACACGCGCCATGAAGTAGGCGAACGGAAAGGCCAGGACGGCGTCGGTGATGGTGACCAGGGCCGCCAGCGCGACGGTGCGCCCGATGATCAGGCGGTAGGCGGGCTCGGTGAGGATGGTCTGGAAGTTGTCGACGTTCCACACCTGGACGATCTGCGTGGTGAAAACATCGATCGTCCAGAAAGCCGTGATGAGCAAGAGGACCAGCGAGGTCAGATAGATGAGGACGAACCAGGCCAGCGGTGGTGTGAGCAGAAGCGCCGGGCGAATCCAGGGCCGGCGCCACAGCAGCGTCTGGAGCGGGGCGGCCCCGCGATTCTTGCGGAGCCGCCCTGCGGTTGTTACGGCCACGACTTCAGGCGGTGATCGTTGTCCAGGCCGCTTGCCACTTGTCGTACGTCATGCAGCTCTGGCTGCCGTCGACGCAGGTCCCGATCGGGGTCTTCCAGAACTTGATGGTGTTGAAGTACGAGCCGGGTGCGTCCGCGTGGTACTGCGCGCACGAGCCGGCCTGCAGCGCCTCCATCTCCTGGCACGCCTTCGTGTTGACGGGGGTTTCGCCGAAGAACAGAGCCTGCTCGGCCTGCACCTTCGCCGTGCTCACGTAAGCGGCCCAGAGGTACGCGCAGTTCGGGTGCGGAGCGTTGGTGGCGAGCATCCACGTGTCGCCCCAGCCAGTAGCTCCCTCCGTCGGGATCGTCTCGGCGACGGCCGCGCCGGCGGCCTTGAGCTGGATCGTCTGGTAGGGCCATGCCGCGCCCACGACCACGTCCCCGTTCTGGAACAGCGTGATCTCGTCGCCGGCCGTGGCCCAGTACTTCTTGATCAGCGGCTTCTGCTGCTTGAGCAGCGCGACGGTGGCGTCGAACTGCTTCTGGCTCAGCTCGTATGGGTCCTTGATGCCGAGGCTGGGCTGGGTCTTCATGAGGTACAGCGCGGCGTCCGCGATCTGGATCGGGTTGTCCGGCACCGTGACGAGGCCCTTGTTGGCCGGGTCGTAGATGACGCTCCAGCTCGTGGGCGCGACCGGGAACTTCTTGGTGCTGTAGAGCAGCGTGTTCGGGCCCCACTGGAGCGAGATGCCGTAGTGGATGCCGTTGATCGTGTTGTAGGCCGGCGCCTTGAAGTAGGTCTGGAAGCTGTTGAAGTCGGGGATGAGGGCGGTGTTCATGGGCTTGACGTAGCCGCCGTAGATCAGGCGCAGGTCGGCGTCACCCGATGCGGACACCATGTCCCACTGGCCCCCTCCCTTCATCAGGCTCACCATCTCGTCAGATGAGCCGGCGTACTTCGCGCTGACCTTGCATCCGGTGTTGGCGGTGAACTGCTTCACCCAGGAGTCGTCGACGTAGCCTTCCCAAGCGATCAGGTTCAGCTGGCCTTCACCGGGCCCGATCGAGGTGGGCGGCTTCATGCCGGCCGTCGGCGGCTGCGCCGCCGTCGAGCCGCCGGTGGTCGCGGTCGAGGCGCAAGCGGTGACTGTGATCAGCGCCGCCGCGGCGAGGGTTCCCAGCCGGACCCATATGGCTGGGCCTTCTGTCGATCTCATTCTTCCTGCCTCTCCTTCGTGTTCCTTACTGGTGCCGGTTTCGGCTCCGGCGCCTGCCGTTGATCGAGCACGTAAGTATGCTCGGGGGCCCAGGCGAGCCGTATCCGGCGGCCCTCGTAGTGCTGCGCCGCCTCCGCGGCCTCCATGTTCTGGCGCACCGCCACGAGCTGCTCGCCCCGGTCGAGGCGGACGTTGTATCGAGTCGCCTGGCCGACGTAGATCACCTGTTCCACGACCCCGGGCTCGACGATCATGCCTGCCTCCGCGCTGTCGTTTTCGAGCAGCATGCGGAGCTTCTCGGGACGGACCACGAACCGCACTCCATCGCGGGTCAGGAGGTTGGAGATGCCGATGAACCCGGCCACGAACTCGGTCGCCGGACGCTCGTAGACCTCGACGGGCGGGCCCACCTGCTCGATGCGGCCATTGGCCATCACGGCCACGCGGTCGCTCATGGTCAGCGCTTCCTCCTGGTCGTGCGTGACGTACACGAAGGTGATGCCCACCTGCTTCTGGATGCGCTTGAGCTCGAGCTGCATCTCCTGGCGCAATTTGAGGTCGAGGGCTCCAAGCGGCTCGTCGAGGAGCAGCACCTCGGGCTCGTTGATGACCGCCCGGGCCACGGCGACGCGCTGGCGCTGTCCGCCGGACAGCTGATTCGGACGGCGCTGGTCGAGCCCCGCCAGGCGCACCATCCTCAACGCCCGCTCCACGCGCTCGCGCCGCTCGGCGCCGGGGACGCCTTTGACGCGCAGCCCATAAGCGATGTTGTCGCCTACCGTCATGTGCGGGAAGAGGGCGTAATCCTGGAAGACGGTGTTGGTCTCGCGAAGGTGGGGCGGCACCGAAGTGACGTCGCGCCCGCCGAGCTCGATCCTGCCTGCATCGAGGCGCTCGAAGCCGGCGATCAGCCGCAGGAGCGTCGTCTTCCCCGATCCGGACGGTCCGAGCAGGGTGAAAAACTCGCCTTCTTCGACGGCAAGATCGATCCCGTCGACAGCGACCACATGCCCGTAGCTCTTATGCACTCCCTCGAGGCGCAGCGCCAGCGGGCGCGACTCAGGGCTCTCTTCAATCCGCCGGCGCTTCTCCTTCGATCGAACCGCCATTCAGTCGAGTGAGGCCATGATGTGCTTGACCTGCGTGTACTCCTCCAGCGAGTAGATCGACATGTCCTTTCCATAGCCGCTCTGCTTGTAGCCGCCGTGCGGCATCTCGTTGACGAGCGGGATGTGGGTGTTGATCCACACGGTTCCGAACTGGAGCTTCCGCGCCATGCGCAGCGCGCGACCGACGTCGCGCGTCCAGACCGAAGCGGCGAGACCGTAGTCGACCGAGTTCGCCCACTCCAGCGCCTGGTCCTCGTCGCTGAAGCGCTGGATGGTGACCACCGGCCCGAACACCTCGCGCTTGACGATCTCCGCCGCGGGCCCGTTGGGTAGGACGATTGTCGGCTCGTACCACGAGCCGGCACGCTTGATGCGCGCGCCGCCGGTCGCCACCTCGGCGCCTGACTTGCGCGCGCGCTCGACGAACCCGGAGACACGCTCGAGCTGCTCCTCCGAGACGAGCGGTCCCATGTCGGTGTCGGCCGCGGCCGGGTCGCCGACCTTTAGCGACTCGACGGCCGGTATCAGGTCCTTCACCAGCCTGTCGTGAATGCGCGGCCCGGCGATGACGCGCGTGGCCGCCGTGCAGTCCTGCCCGGCGTTGAAGAAGCCGCCGATCTTGATCCCCTCGACCACGGCGCTGAGGTCGGCGTCGTCGAACACGACGACCGGCGCCTTGCCGCCGAGCTCGAGGTGCACGCGCTTCAAGGTCGAGGCGGCTTCGCGGGCGACAAGCTTCCCAGTGGCCACGTCGCCGGTGAGCGAAACCATCGCCACGCCGGGATGGCGGACGAGCGCCGCGCCCGCCGGCTCGCCGTCGCCGGTGACGACGTTGAGCACGCCAGGCGGGAGAATGTCCTCGGCCAGCTCGGCCAGGCGGAGGGCGGTGAGGGGCGTCCACTCGGATGGCTTCAACACCACCGTGTTGCCGGCGGCGAGCGCCGGGCCCAGCTTCCAGGCCGCCATCATCAGCGGGTAGTTCCACGGTGCGATCGAGCCCACGACCCCGAGCGGCTCGCGGCGCAGGATGCTCGTGAAGCCTTTCATATACTCGCCCGCGGCGCGGCCTTCCAGCAGGCGCGCAGCGCCGGCGAAGAAGCGGAAGCAATCGGCGATGGGCGGGATCTCCTCCGAGATGGTCGGCGCCAGCGGCTTGCCCACGTTCTCCGACTCGATGCGGGCGAGCTCCTCGCCATGCAGGATCACCATCTCGGCGAGCTCGAGGAGGCGCTCGCTCCGCTCTCGCGGGGTGGTATCGGACCACACAGCGTCGTAGGCATCTCGCGCCGCCCGTACCGCAAGATCGACATCCTTCTCGGTTGCTTTCGGAACCTCCGCGATCACCTTGCCGGTGGCCGGGTTGACGACCTCCTGGTATTCGGATCCCGACCCTGGGCCCCATTTGCCGCCGATGAACATTTCGCGACGCTTCAGCGTGGTGCTCATCTCTCACTCCTCGCGGGAACACCGGCGACCTCAGCCAACGCCGAGCCGAGGATGTCCAGCCCTTCCATCAGCTGGTCGTCGGGGATGGTCAAGGGCATCAAAGTCCGGATCACGTTGTGGTGCATGCCCGACCGCAGCAGCAGAAGCCCGCGCTCCCGGGCGGCGCTCAGAACGCGCGCAGTCTCGGTGTCGGCAGGGGTCTTTGATTTGCGGTCGCGCACCAGCTCCATCCCGGCCATGGCGCCCATGACGCGCACGTCGCCGACCAGCTCGTGCTCCGCCGCCCAGCTGCGCATCCGCTCCTCGATGACGGAACCGATCCTCGCGGCGCGCTCGGGGAGCCGCTCGTCCCGCATGACGTCCATGACCGCGAGGCCGGCCGCGCAGGCGACCGGGTTCCCCGCATACGTGCCCCCCAGGCCGCCCGGCGCAGGCGCGTCCATCACCTCGGCGCGACCGACCACGGCCGACAGGGCGAAGCCGGCGGCGAGGCTCTTTGCGACAGTCACCAGGTCGGGCGTCACGCCGGAATGCTCGATGGCGAATAAGCGGCCCGTGCGCCCGAAACCCGTCTGGATCTCGTCGGCGATCAGGAGGATCCCGTGCTTTTCGGTCAGCTCACGCAGCGCGCGCAAGAAGTCGAGCGGCGCCGGGACGAAGCCGCCTTCGCCAAGGACGGGTTCGATGATGATCGCCGCGACCCGCTCCGGCGCCACCTCCGACGCGAAGAGCTCGTCGAGCTGGGCGAGCGCGGCATCCGAGGTCCAGCCTCTGTATTCGTACGGGAACGGGGCCTGGTAGACCTCGGCCGCATAGGGCCCGAAGTTCTGCTTGTACGGATTGACAGTGCCGGTGAGGCTGAGCGCCAGCAGCGTCCGGCCGTGGAAGCCGCCGGTGAAGCTGATCACCGCCGGCCGGCCGGTGGCGGCACGCGCGATCTTGACTGCATTCTCGACCGCCTCGGCGCCGGTGCTGAAGAAGATCGCCTTCTTCGGCCCGTCGCCCGGAGCCACCTCGCACAGGCGCTCGGCCAGCCTCAGGTACGACTCGTGCATCACCACCTGAAACGCGGTGTGGGTGACGCGCTCGAGCTGCTCGCGCACCGCGGCCATGACGCGTGGGTGGTTGTGGCCGACGTTCATGACGCCGATCCCGCCCACGAAGTCGATGTAGCGCCGGCCGTTCGTGTCCCACAGCTCAGCTCCACTGGCGCGGCCGGCCACGAGCGGGTGCGCGGTCGTGACGCCGCGAGGCACATATCGCTCGCGGAGGGCCTTCAGCTCGTCAGCGTCTTCGCCCAACGTTTCAGTCATTCAATCACTCTCCAGGATTGACTGTACCGCCGCCCCACCCTACCCTCCCCACGAGGTGGGGAGGTGAACGCGGTGGACCCGAGCGCCGCCGTCGACAGGCTGTGGCCTGATCGGGGGGCACGCGTCATCCCGCTGTCGGGAGGCATCACCAACCACAACTTCAAGGTCGAGGTGCACGGCCAGGCTTTCGTCCTCCGCATGGGCGGCGCGAAGACGAGCATGCTCGGGATCGACCGCCAGGCCGAGCACCAGGCCAGCCTGCGCGCCGCCGAGGTGGGCGTGGGCCCCGAGGTGGCGGGTTTTTTCGAGGATGAGGGCTGGCTCGTCACTCGATTCATCGATGGCCGGCCCATATCGCCAGAGGCGATGCGCAAGCCGCAGACAATTCGGCGCGTGGCGACGGCGCTGCGCAGGTTTCATGATGCGGCGCCCATCCCGGGCCGCTTTGACGCGCATGCAGTGGTCGAGCTGTACCACCACGAGGCGCTCGAGCAAGGCATTGAAATCCCCGACGCGTATGGGGCGGCTCACGCGATGTCCTCGCGCATCCGGCACGCGCGCGGGCCGCAGCCCCAGGTCCCGTGCCACAACGACCTCCTCAACGCCAACTTTCTCGATGACGGCGAGATCCGGATCGTCGACTGGGAGTACGCGGGCATGGGCGACCGCTTCTTCGACCTCGCCAACTTCTCGGTCAACCACGAGTTCGGGGCGGACGAGGACCAGGTCCTGCTCACGGCCTATTTCGGTGAAGCCGGCGTCGAAGGCCTCGCCTCGCTGGCGATGATGAAGTTCATGTCCGACTTTCGCGAGGCGATGTGGGGGGTGCTGCAGAGCGGCATCTCCGAGCTCGACTTCGACTTCCACGGATATGCGGCCAGGCATTTCGACCGGCTAGCTGCGCACGCGAGCGCCATGAGGGTCGAATAAAGGCTCGTCGGCGACACGGCCCGGAACCCACGTTCCGAATATCTCCACCTCGACCGCGGTGCCGGTGCGCGCCGATGCCGGCACGTACGCGTACGCGATCGACCGCCCGACCGAGTACCCATAGCCGCCGCTGGTCACCCGGCCGCTCACCTCGCCGCCGATGCGGACCGGCTCCGAGCCGAGCGCCACCGAGTGTGGGTCGTCGAGCACCAGGCACGCCAACCGGGTGGCGGGATCGGCGTCGCGCGCCCTCAGCAGCGCCTCGCGTCCGATGAACTCGCCCTTGTCGAGCTTCACAAAGGAGCCGAGGCCGGCCTCGTACGGGTTTGCCTCCGGCCCGATGTCGGCGCCCCAGACGCGGTACCCCTTTTCGAGCCGCAGCGAGTCCACCGCCTTGTAGCCGCCGGCGCTCAACCCATGGCTGCGCCCTCCGTCCCAGATCGTGTCCCACAGCCGCAGGCCGAACTCGGACGGGCAATAGAGCTCCCATCCCAGCTCGCCGACGTACGTGACCCGAAGGGCCAGGCATGGAACCGAGCCGACGGCGAGCTGCTGGGCGGTCACGTACGGGAAGGCGCGATTGGAGATGTCGGTCGTGGTCAGCGGCTGCAGGATCAGCCGAGCCGCCGGGCCCCACAGCCCGATGCACGCGAGCGAGGACGTGATGTCCTCCACCTGCACCGAACCGTCGTCGGGGACGTGGTCGCGGATCCAGTACAGGTCGTGCTGCCCGAACGCGGTGCCGGTGACGATCCGAAAGCGGTCGTCGGCCAACCGGGTGACGGTGAAGTCGCACTCGATGCCGCCGCCTTCGTTGAGCATCTGCGTGTACGTGAGGGCGCCGACCCCGCGTGCCACCCGGTTGTCGCACAGGCGTTCGAGGCAGTCCGCGGCGCCGCGACCGCGAACCTCGATCTTGGCGAACGACGTGAAATCGAACAGTGCGGCGGTCTCCCGACACGCGCGGTGCTCAGCCTCGATCGCGGGCGACCACAAGCGACCCGCCCAGCCGCGAGG
>WNGK01001919.1_pt1 | contig 26690 bp, 22 predicted proteins | sample 5400601 | NCBI WGS metagenome assembly WNGK01 (sample SAMN13153376, study PRJNA577476) | soil metagenome | isolation source: 60 cm soil or saprolite under Garry oak tree replicate 1 | place: USA:California | collected 2016-06-15
GGGCGCCGAGAAGACGACACTCGGTACATCAGATGTGCTGCTGAGGCGGACTCAGTCCTTCCCGCGGACCCGGGCGCGCCCTCAACGCGCACCGTCATCATAACGCCCGGCCAGGAGCCGCTGCTCTTGTCGCGTTGCGTGTCAGGCCGGCCCGGTGAGCAAGGTGCCGAAGTTCAGGCGGCCGCACTCGACGGCGGCCTCCTAGTCCAGGATCTCCGCGTCCAGGCGGCAACGCTGCGTAACGGCCTTGCCTGAGCACGGAGGCCAGATCGCCGACTTTGTGCTCTGTGGCGGTCCACGGAGCTGGTGGCCGGCGCGCGGCAGATCGGCCCGTTATGCGTGCCCCGCCCGGGATGGCCATTGGGTGCTAGCTGGCGAGCGGGGCCTTCAAGAGCGTTTCCGGCCAGGCAATGTCCCAGCGCCACACGAACATCATTCCTGGCGTCAGGGTCAGACGAGCCGGCCGGGGCTGCCGTGATGGCCGGCAGCCCCGGCCCGGGATGTGCGCTGGCCGCTGGCGGTGCCGAGGCCGGGATCTTGGGGGCGGCCGCCGAGCCGGGTTACCGCCCCGTTTCGGCCGGGTCCCGGGCCGGCAGGTGGCTGCCTTCGAGCCGGTAACCGTCCAGCGACCGGACCCAGCGCAGCGGGCCGACTGCGGGCAGCGGCGCCGCCCCGCCGGTTTCCAGGATGCATTCCCACATGCGCACCTGCTCGTGGTGGGCCAGCCTGACCGCGCGGATCACCATCCGGACCGCCAGCCACAGGCACCGGCCGGCCCAGGCCAGCATTCCCCGGGCGCTGTTACGGAACGCGCGGTCCGCGCGAGCGCCCGTGGCCCGGACGATGCCCGGGTCCGGCGGGCCCGGCGAGAGTGCCCCGGGCCACGGGCTTCCGCTGCTGGCCCCCGGCCGTCCGATGCGGATACGATTCATCACTGACCTCCCCGGGTCATTGACCGGGCCCGGCCCGGGTCTTTCTGGTGATTTGGCGTTCGCTTCGACTGGTAGCAGTCTGGTCGGCCTGGCGGTACGCGGGCCAGGGGCCGGCGAACCCCTTTTGGGTGGCGACAGCGGCCGGGGTCAGATGACCCACAGGCACCGGGCGTTCGGCGGGGCCTGGCTAGACCAGGCGGGCGCTGAGGGCCAAGCGGGTCAGGTCGGCGCGGCGGCGGCAGCCGGTCTTGTCCCGGATCCGGTCCAGGTGCGAGCCGACGGTGCGGACGCTGATGTGGAGCTCGGCGGCGATCTGCGCGTTGGTGCGGCCCTGGGCGACCAGGGTGACCAGCTCCCGCTCCCGGGCGCTAAGCTCGCCCGGGCCCGGCTCCGCCGACGGCAGCGGTCCCGGATCAGTGAGCATCAGGGCGTACTCAGCGGCGATGGCCAGGCTCATCGCCGCGCCGCGTTCCTCGGCGGCCCGTGCCCGGCCGGGTCCCAGCGCCTGCCGGGCCTGGCGCTGCTGTTCCTCCTGGCGGGGCACGAACCAGGGCGGATAGATGGGGCCTTCGCCCTGGTCGGCCGCGGCGCACGCGGCCCACAGCGTGAGGGCCTCGGCGGCGCGGCCGGTCGCGGCGCACAGGTCCCCGCACTGGGACAGGCCGGTGCGCAGCCCGACCCAATTGCCGGTCCGCACCGCGAGGCGGAGCCCTTCCCGCAGGTGCGCCCCCGCGTCGCCGGTGCGGCCCGCCCGCAGGTCCAGCTCCGCGATCCTGGGCAGCAAGAGCACCTGGTTGTACAGGTCGCCCGCGTCCCGGGCCTGGGCTAGGCCCGCCGCGCCGGCGCGCTCGGCTTCGGCCAGGTTCCCGGCACCGGCCAGCACGATGGTCAGCACAGAACTGCACAACCGGGCGAGCCCGCCGGGAATCCCGGCCGTGATCTGCCCGGCCTGCCGGGCCAGCCGGACCGCCTCGTCATGGTCGCCGACATACTCGGCGCCGAGACTAAGCTCGGCCAGGGCCAGCAACTCCGCGCCCGGGTTCCCGATCTCCCGGGCCAGCGTCAGCGCGCGGCGTGCATCGCCGGCCGCCTCGGCAGCCCGGCCCATCAGCAGCAATGTCGAAGCCCGGCCGGCCAGGGCAGAGGTCAGCGCCCGGGACGGCGGCCGGCACGCGACGGCGTCCCGGACCGCGGTGAAATGACCCAGCGATGCGGCCAGATCGACCGAGAACTGCGCTGCCCAGCCGAGCCAGAGCTGCGCGGCGCACCACCCGCCGCTGCCCGCCTCGGCGCCGCCTGCGGCCTGGCAGAGCAGCCGGTACTCACCGGCCAGTCTGCCCCGCAGAAACCACCACCAGGCCAGCGCGCCGGCCAGCCGCAGCGCGGCCGACGTGTCGTGCTCCATAGCCCAGGCCAGCGCCTGCCGCGTGGTGGCGTCCTCGGCGTCCAGCCAGCGGGCCCCAGGCGCCTCCCCGGTGATGGTCCACAGCCTTGCCGCGGCCTGCCGGGCCACCCGCAGCGCGTACCCGGCCAGCGCCGCGGCCACCCCGTCGGCCTCGCCGGTCTCAGCCAGCAGCCCGGCCCCGTAGGCGCGCAGCGTTTCCAGCATCGCGTACCGGGACCGGCCATCCGGCCCGGCCCGCGGCGGGACCAGCAGCGAGCAGTCCACCAGCCGCAGCACGACCGGGCCGGCGCCGGGCCCGGCGACCGCCTCGGCCCCCTCCAGCGTGAACGGGCCCTGGAACACTGCCACCGCGCGGAACACCCGCCGCTCGGGCTCGGTCAGCAGCCGGTAACTCCACGCCACCGTGGCCGCCAGCGACCGCTGCCGGCCCGCCGCCAGCCGGTCCCCGCCCGTCAGCAGCGCGAACCGGTCCTCGATCCGGTCCAGCAGCTGCGCCACACCCAGCGCCTCCACCCGCGCTGCCGCCAGCTCAATCGCCAGCGGCATCCCGTCCAGCCGCACCACCAGCCGCGCCACCACCGGCCCGGCCTGCCCGTCCAGCACGAACCGCGCATCAGCCCGCCGCGCCCGGTCCGCGAACAGCGCCACCGCCTCACACCCGGCGCCATCCGGATCACCCGGGGAGGGCAGGGTCAGCGGTCCCAGCCGGTACCGGGCCTCCCCGGCCACCGCCAGCGGCTCCCGGCTGGTCGCCAGCACCCGCACATCATCACACGCCGCCAGCAGCCGGGCACACAGCTGCGCGGCCGCGCCGATCACGTGCTCGCAGTTATCCAGCACCAGCAGCAGCTGCTGCCCGGCCAGCACCCGCGCCAGCGCCTCCGCCGCCGGCACCCCCGGCTGCTCCGGTATCCCCAGCGCCGCGGCCACCGCCCCCGCAACCTGTGCCGGATCCCGCACCGCCGCCAGCTCCGCCAGCCACGCCCCGTCGGTGAAGCGGCCCGCCACCTGCCCAGCCACCTGTCCGGCCAGCCGGGTCTTGCCTACTCCGCCCGGCCCGGTCACCGTCACCAGCCGGCACTCACCCAGCAGCCCGGCAACATCGCGCACCGCCCCGGCCCGGCCCACGAAGCTCGTCAGCATGGCCGGGAAACAATGAAGGCCACCGGTCGCGGCGGCTGCGGGCAGGCCCCCCACGCCCGTACCATAACCGCAGGCCGCCCCCGCCGTACAGCCCCAGCCCCGCCGCGGACGGCAGCTGCACACATTGCCGCTCGGCGGCCATAATCGGTGCGTGGTTACAGGCCGGTTGGGTCGCGACCCAGATCGGTCCGTTCTGCGCGTCTCCAACGGACCGTACCGAGGGGATTGTTCCAGTGCAGAACGACGGCGATGCGCGCGACGGCAGGATCGATTGCCGATCGCGTAGCGTGGGGAGGGAAAGTGACTGATCCGGTGACTGTCGAGCGCGACGGACATGTATTGCTGATCGGGGTGAACCGGCCTGCGCAGCGCAACGCCTTCGACCTGGCGGTCATCGAGGCGCTGGGCGCAGCGTATGAGACCCTGGGCACCGATCAGGAGCTACGCGCCGGTGTGCTGTTCGGGCACGGCGATCACTTTTCGGCTGGCCTGGACCTGGCCCAGGTTGGCCCGGCCGTAGCCCAGGACGGCCCTGGCGCCCTGGGCAGCTCGCACCGCTTCGATCCGTTCGGGGTCTGGCGTGACCCGGTGCCCAAGCCGGTGGTGCTGGCCGTCAACGGTATCGCCTATACCCTGTCGATCGAGCTCGCCCTCGCCGCCGATATCGTGGTGGCCGCTGATGACGTGCGCTTTCGCCAGCTGGAGATCGGCCGCGGGATCTTGCCGTTCGGCGGCGCCACCTTCCGCGCACCCGCGCAGCTCGGCTGGGGCAACGCGATGCGCTTCCTGCTCACTGCCGAGGAGTTCGGCGCCGCCGAGGCGCTGCGGATCGGGCTGGTCCAGGAGGTCGTACCGGCCGGGTCGCACCTCCAGCGGGCGCGGGAACTGGCCCAGCTGATCGCCCGGCAGGCGCCTCTCGGCGTCCAGGGCACGCTGGCCAACGCGCGCGCAGGACGCAGCCACGGCCCAGACGCGGCGCGCGAGCACCTTCTCTCGCTGCTGCCGGGCATCCTGCACAGCCACGACGCGGCTGAGGGGTTGCGCAGCTTCACCGAGCGACGTGAGGGCCGCTTCACCGGCCACTGACCCGGGCGCCTCCGGGCCGGGCCGTGCCGCCCGCAGCCGCATCAGCCCTCCCGCCCGGGTAACCGGAAGGACCCAGACCGGCGGCGTAGTTGCTGTCCCGCCCGCCGCGCTGCGTATCCCCGGTAGCACGCATCCGAAGCCGGTTAAGCGCGGCCACCACCGCGGCGAGTCCACGTTCCGGAGCCGCCCATAGCGGATCTCGCACGGTGACCGCGGCCAGCGATCATGACCTGGTGTGATGACCGGTCTGGAGCGTGAGCGACCTGATCGCCGATTCCGCGCGCTTAAGAGTTGCGCAGCGGGGCGGGATAGCCGCGTGCAGATCGTCCACTTCTGGGCGTTGTCGGCTCCGCCCGGTGCAGCCGTGGCGCGTGGATGAGGTGCATCATCTGGCGGCCCTGGTATCGTGTGCCGGCTTGCCTGTGGTGCCGGGGCACCTCACCGGGACGGAGTAGGTGGCGCTGCGAGCCGAGATAACAGTGACGGGTCACTGCCTGCGCCGCGCGGCCCTAGCACTCTGCTGTCCCGATCGAGTCTGCGGCGGCCGACCTGCCGGAGCCCGGCGCATAAGGCCACGTCGGCCTCGATGACCCGGGTTTCACCTGGGAGCGGGCGGACAAGGCTGGCCGCCGTGCTGCGCGGCCATGCAGGTCTCGGCTCGCTGCAGCCACCACTGGACCGATGAGGAATTGCACGCCGGGCGGCCCGCCGCGTCACCACATGATGCCGAGCGGCTGGTGCTGTGACGGTTCCCGCGCCCGTCGACACCCAACCGCGGGGCACCCCGCGCCGTCCAGCACCGCGCTCAGACGTGTCGCCACGATGCGTTATCGACTCGCCGGATCAACCTGGCCGTGTGATCACGGAAGGCACGGGCCCCGAACTCGGGCGGCGTCATCCGGCGAGAGCGGCACAGTAAGCGGAGATGTCCCCTGAGATCGCCTGGTGGTTCCCGGCCACGAACAGCAGGTTTCCCTGATCATCGCTGAGTACCCGGCCGGCATTGATGAGGACGGTTCCGCCGTTCGGGACGATCACGTGGGTGATCACGCCCAGATCGCCGTTGATCCCGGTGGTGAAGTCGTAGGTGTGGGTGAAATCCGCGGTATCTGGCAGGCTCACGCCGTTCGCCGAGTCCGTCCCTCTCAACTGGATGTGGGCCAGGGAGCGGATCAGGTTCCCCTGCTGATCGTAGAAGAACTGCACGTCAACAGTAAAGTTCTCGTTAACGGTGATGGGAAAGCCGCACGTCTGGGTGTCCACATCGGTGAAGGAACCCTGGAATTGCTGGAACGTTGGCGTGGCGGCAAAGGCGAAGGGGACGTTCACGCCCACAAGGCCCACGGCGGCCAGGCCCGCCAGCACCGCCGCGCGTCGAAGTACTCCCATGGTGACCGATCCCCTCCTGGCTGCCGACGGAGCCAGCCTGCCGGGACCACGGTTCTCGGTGGGGCGCGGTCAGGCTGGTATCAGACAATCCGTAGCCTGCTCCTGCCCGGTCGGAAGGCGGTCGCAGATCGCTCGGACCGCAGGTGGGAAGCCATCTCGCCGCCGTGTGGCGTGCTCCTGGCCGAGCCCTCGGCCCGGTGCTACCTTGCTGTCATGGGTGGGGCGTGTGACCTTGAGTTCCGCATCCTCGGGCCGGTCGAGGTCTCGAACGGAGCCGGGGTTCTCCGGCTCGGCGGCCCGAAGCAGCGGGCACTGCTGGCCGACCTGGTCTTGAACGCAGGAACCATCGTTTCCACTGCTCGGCTGATCGAGGACCTGTGGGGGAACGACCCGCCACCGACCGCCGGGCATACCGTCGAGGCCTACATCAGCCGGATCCGCCGCGTTCTCCGGGATGGTTCCGCGCGGGAGGTCCTCCTGACGAAACCGCCGGGGTATCTACTGGACGTCGGGCGCGACCGCGTGGATGCGTTCCGGTTCGAGGAGCTCGTCGAGAAGGGAACGGCGGCGGCTGGCCGGGGTGACGATAGCGAGGCCTCGGCGGCGTTGCGCCGCGCGCTCGGCCTCTGGCGCGGCGATGCCCTCGCCGACGTCTGCGAGGCGCCGTTCGCCCGCGCGGCCGCGCGGCGGCTGGCGGACCGCCGCCTGCTGGCCCTGGAGAGGCGCATCGAATTCGATCTCCGGCTGGGCCTTGCCCAGGACCTGGTCGCGGAGCTGGAGGCGCTGGCCGCGGCCCATCCGTACCACGAGCCGCTCCACCAGCAGCTCATGCTGGCGCTGTACCGGTCGGGGCGGCAGACCGATGCGCTGGCGGCATTCCGCCGCGCGCGGGCCTTGCTGGTCGCCGAGCTGGGCATCGAGCCGGGACCCGAACTACGGCAGCTGGAGCAGGCGATCCTCCGCCACGATCCGGAACTCCGGGGGCACCCGGTAGCCGGCGCGCACCTCCGCAGCCAAGAACGCCCCCCGCCGCAGACCCTGCCGGGACCGGCGTGGCCACCTCGCCGGGCGCCTCATCGCAGGCGCGTGCTAGTCGCCGCGGTGCTAGCGCTCGCCGTGGCCGGGACGGGCGTGCTGGTTGCGCTGTGGCACTCAGCCTCCGGCGCGCACATTCCCGCTTCGGACGTGCACGCCAACGCCGTCGTTTTCGTCGACTTCACGCGAAGCGCAGTGCTTGGGCAGGCCGGCACGCGCGGACGTCCCGCGGGGATTGCCGCGGGTTTCGGCCGTCTGTGGGTAACCGATACCGCGGCCGGGCGGGTGCTTGTCCTGGACCCGGCGACGTTCCGGGTCGACGATCAGATCCCTGCCGGCCGCGACCCGACGGGCGTAGCTGCGAGCGCGGACGGGATCTGGGTGGCTGACCCTGGCAGCGGCACGGTGTCGGAGATAAACCCCCGTTCGGAGACGGTCGTGGCGACCGTCAGCGTCGCGGCGGCCCCGACGGCGATCGCCGCGGGTGCTGGCGCGGTGTGGGTGGCCGACGCGAGCAACGGGACGCTCACGCGCATCGATCCTGACCGTGCCTCAGTGGTTGACGTGATCGACGTTGGCCAGCCCCTGACCGATGTGGCGGTGGGGCTCGGTTACGTGTGGGTCACGAGCGCCAGCAGCGGGCAACTGATCGGCATCGACCCGGGAACCGGCCGGGTGACCCAGGCGGTCGCGATCGGCAACGGACCGGCCTCCGTCCGGGTCGTTAACGGCGGTGTGTGGGTTGCGAACCCGCCCGATGACGCCGTGTCGCGGTTCGACCCAGCCACCGGCGGTCTCCGTAAGCTGGCCGTCCCCGATCCCACCGGTCTCGCTGGCGCCGCTGGGGCATTGTGGGTCGCCAGTGGCGCTCCTGCCAGGCTGACGCGGGTCGACCCGGCGACAGACACGATCACGAGCGCGACCGCTCTGGCTAATCCTCCGGCGGCGATGGTGGGCGCCGGCCGCACGCTGGCGCTGGTCACCCACGCCGCCCCGGCTGCTCACCGAGGCGGCACGCTGAATGTCGTCGCCGGAGGCGGCGTCGACTCGATCGATCCCGGCGCGGCCTGGTCGGCCAACGACTGGCAGCTTCTGTCGATGACCGACGACGGCCTGCTCACGTACGCCCGGAACTCCTACCCTGGCAGCGCTTCACTCGTCCCCGACCTCGCGACCGCCCTTCCGCTCGTCCAAGACGGCGGGCGCACGTTCACATTCCGGCTGAGGAGCGGCGTGCGCTACTCGAACGGGATCGCCGTCCGCCCGGAGGACTTCCGCCACGCGCTTGAGCGCGAGTACCAGGCCGGCACTGGCCTGGCAGCGCTTGGCGTGCCTGTCGCGGGCTCGGAGCGTTGCGGGCCGCACTACGCTCAGTGCAGGCTCGACAGCGGCGTCATCGTTGACGATGCTGCCCGGACGATCACCTACCATCTCTCCGCGCCCGACCCGGCTTTTCTTTACCAGCTCGCGTTGCCGTTCGGGGCGGCAGTCCCCAGCGGCACCCCCGGCATCGGCCCCGGCAACGCTCCGCTGCCAGCGACCGGCCCGTATCGCATCACGAGCTACTCCCCGGGCCGCCAGGTGCTTCTGGTGCGCAATCCCCGCTTCCGCCCCTGGTCCGCTACCGCGCAGCCCGCCGGCTTCCCGGCACGGATCTCCGTCCGCCTCGGCCTCCAGCCGGGTGCGGAGGCGGCCGCCGTCGCCGCCGGCCGCGCGGACGTCATGCTCGACACCCCGCCAGCCGCAGCGCTCGCAAGTCTCCGCCGCCGCGTGCCACAGCAGATGCACACCTACGCGCTGGGCTGGACCTACGCGATGTTCCTCAACACGCGCCTCGCCCCGTTCAACCGGATCGCCGCCAGGCAGGCGCTCGACCTCGCGGTCGACCGCTCGCGGGTCGCCCGGCTCGCGGGCGGGCTCGAGCTGGCCCGGCCGACCTGCCAGATCCTCCCGCCCGAGTTCCCGGGCTACTACCCATATTGCGCATCAACCATCAACCCTGGTCCGGCCGGCCTCTGGCGGGGAGCGGCGCTATCGCGGGCCCGCGCGCTGGTCGCCGCGTCGGGAACATCCGGCGAACCAGTCACGGTCTCCACCGTCGCCCAAGACCCGTTCAAGCTGGCGGTCGGCCGCTACTTCGTCGGATTGCTCGACGCGCTCGGGTACCGGGCGCGACTGCGAACCTACCCGGACGACCACTCGTACTACCGGCAGGCCGGGCTGGCCACAACAGGTTCCCAGCTGGGCTTCTTCGGCTGGGCGGCCGACTACCCGGCTGGATCGGCGTTCTTCGGGCCGCTCTTCAGCTGCGCCTCATACCAGCCCGGCGAGCCCTTCAACATGAACCCGGCCGGCTTCTGCGACCGGCAGATCGACAGCCAGATCGCCCGCGCAACCGCACTGCAGACCGCCAACGCTGCCGCGGCTAACCACGCCTGGCAGCACATCGACAGGGAGATCATGCAGCACGTGCCATGGATCCCGCTGGTCAACCCGCTCGGCATCGACCTGGCGTCCGAACGGGTCGGCAACTACCAGCGAACACCGGCGCTTGGTGTCCTGCTCGACCAGCTGTGGATAGAGAACTAAACGCGTCCTGACGCCGGCCGCTGCCGCTTCCCCTGACACACCACCGCCAGCCGGACATCCTGCAACGGCACCGGTGGGCTCCGGGCAGGAGCACGGAGCGGGTGATGGGCACCAGCGGGCGGTGCGGCCGCAGCCGCCACGACGCCCGGTGCCGCTGGCGGCTGGCCACGCTCTGTCCTCGCTCACCCCGTCCCCGGGCAGCTCGCCGCGCTGTGCACGAGCCTGAACGTCGACGGCCACGGCATCACCGCATCGACCGCCCGCGACCTGCCCGAACCATGGCCGAGCATGCTGGCGCACTACCGGCGGAGGACGACGAGGGCGGCGCCGGCCCCCGACGGCTGCGCCGCCACGGCGGTCGCGCTGCCCGAACTGACGGGATCAGGCTCGCGATCCTCGGCCTGCACAACTGCGAGAACAGTACCGTCCTGCACCTGCATGCCAGCGGCCTGACCTGGCATCCCGGCAACATGCCGCTGGAACTGAATTCCTCGACAGCGGTATGGATACGCGACAGCCGCGGCGCTGGCACGCCACCCGGACCATAGGCCGCAGCGGCATAGACGGAGAGTTCGCGATGCGCCTAGAGGTGGTGCCGCCGCTAAGCCGCGCCACCGCCTGGATCGAGATACTCTTCGGCGGGCAATCAGATGACATCTGCCCTACGCTGCCACTCCGCTGGGAATGACCTTCACGCCGAACGGCGCGACCGGGTACAGATCGTATACGCCTACGAACACGGCATCACCCGCCCCGGAGACAGCGACCCGCCACCTCCGCAGTAACCCTGGCGCACTCCCCAAAACCCCATGCCCGCGCCAGCGAGTGCGCCCGATCCGGGCCAGAGAACACTGTTCCAGTCCAGCGGTATCACGGTGCAAAACACCCGGACACCTGCAGCAGCCCGGCGCGCCAGACAGATTGTTATGCACTGTGCCAGCTATCAGTCGACCTTGACGCCTGACGGTACAGATCGGCGGCTCTTTGCGCGGGCGCGCGAAGACTCAGGTTGCTCTTCGTGACGGGCTTCCCGTCAGCCTCCGTCCTCGGCTGGCAGAGGTCCCGGCTGCCGACTGACCACGTGGGCATGGCCAAGGTCTCGCGCCCTGCCCGTTGCGCCCGACCCTGTCGGCGGCAGATGCCCGCATTTGGGCGGACCGTATCCGGGTCTTACCAGCCGAGTTCGCTGAGCCGGTTGTCGTCAATGCCGAAATGGTGGGCGATCTCGTGGATGACGGTACGGCGGACCTGGTCGTCGACCTCTTGCTCGGTGCGGCAGATGGCGCAGATCGCCGGCCGGTAGATGGTGATCCGGTCGGGCAGGACCCCCGCGTACTGCGATGTGCGGCTGGTGAGCGGGATGCCCTCGTAAAGCCCGAGCAGGCCAGGCGGTCCCGGGCGGTGCTCGACCGTCACCGCGACATTGCGCATCAGCTGGCCGAGTTCCTCGGGCAGCCCGTCCAGCGCGGGGACGACCATGTCTTCGAAACGGCCGGGTTCGACCTCGATCACCAGTCCATTGTCCAACGCAGCGGCGCCGCGACAGTCAGTCCTGGCGGGATCGCATCACACCTCATCGTGCCCAACACCGGTAGGCCGCTGGCGAGGTGCCCGCCGAAGGCGGGTCCTTTTCCAGCGACCCCCGGTCCAGTCATGATGCCGCTCGGCGCGTCAGTGCGGAGCCGGAAAAATACTCGCGGCGTGGTCAACGAGTACCACCGGGCCGGGTAAGCGATTCCAGGAAACCTGCAGGTCAGACGCCATCGCGACATTTCTTACACTCGCGCGAACCTGGCGTATTCGGAGCGCCAGAACGTCCTCTCGTGCGCCCTTGGTCCCGGTGGTGGTGTCGGCGATGGATATGGCGTCCCTCCTCTCCGCCTTTTAGATGGCGGTCTTGGTCTGGCTCGTGGTCTCGCTCGCGGCGAGCGCCTCCACAGCGTGGCGGAGATTCACCCAGGCCACGGCGAAACCGGGAGTCAGGTTCAGGTACCGGACGTGCGCGACGCGGACCCACCTGGCCTGGTCGGTCTCCCGGCCGGCGCGTACCTCCGGCAGCGCGCCGCGAGCCAGGCCGACGTGCGCCAGGAACGTGGTGTACTGCCAGCCGCACGCGGCGCACTCGCCGACGTAGCTCGTAGTGCCGGGCCTGGCGGTAATCCCGCGCACCTTTTCGCGGCACTCGCGCTCGGCGGCCTGCGCGGGTGATTCGCCTTCGGCAACCGCGCCGCCGAAACAGCTCCACGTGCCGGGGTCCTGACCGGCCCTGCTGCGCTTGCCAAGCAGCACGTACGCCCGGCCGCACCGGACGGCCCAGGGCAGGCAGCCCGCAGCTCCGCGTGATCCCCGGTCACGGTGCACGGGGCAGGGGCGGAAGCCCGATGGCACCTCCTCCAGCCTCGCCGGGTCGGTGCCCAGCTCGGCCAGCCGGGCGTACAGCGCCTCCTCAGTGAAGTAGTCGCCCAGCCAGGTGCGGGTGCGCCCGCCGATGCCGCCCAGGTCCTTGACCCTGAACCGCTGCACGCCGTCCACGGTCGGCGTGGTGACCTCGATGCCGCCTGGCGATACGAACCTGGTCATGACTCCCGCCCTCCCAGCCTGTACGCACGGCCGTCCTTGCTGAGTTTCGTGAGCATGTCTCCTCCCCGCTCCCGGCCGCCGCGGAACTCCGCCTCGACTGGTGCCGCCTGGGCCAGGGTCAACGAGCAACTCCAGCCGCAGCAATGCGCCCTCCGCCCCTGGGCTCGCTGTCATCAAGCCAGCCGGCCATCCGGTCCAGGACGCGCTCCCAGGCCGACCAACGCCATTGCCCCGGGCTTCCGGCTGATCTGCCCAGCCGCGGGAAACCAGCTAGCGTCCGCAAGCGGGACCAGTCCGCTTTCCCTTACTTTCAGCCGAGCTGTCTTTTCGATGAAACGGTCAGGGTCAAATGGCCATCGTGCCTGGGACTAATGTCATCGCACGGGAGCTGACGGTGGCGGTGCCCGGCAGCGTCGGCCTTGAAGATGGCGGCGATGGCCTCGGCCAGCTCATCCACCTTGGCCTGGTGCTCGGCGGCCTTCGGGCTGTACGGTCCGCCCATCGGATGACGGCTGCGCCGGATGGCCGCGCTGAACCGAGCGTGGTCGCTGCGGTGCCAGGTGCGCTCCGCTGGCGCGGGCTCGGTGGTCGAGGGACTCGCGTTGGCCGTGATTGTCAGGGGTGGCGTGAGCTTTCCGGGCGGAAGGTACGTCGCGCCTATCGCGTCAGCCACCCGGCGTGCCAGCCCGGAGTTCTCCGAACCGGGAGCCCGGCGAACACCACGAAATCGTCACCTCCGCACGCTACCGGGGGAAAGGCTGCCCGGGTGCACCCGTATACCGCGCTGCCGCATGTCGTACCAGGTCATTTTCGCTGTTGACCCGCCATGATGACATGTCACTCTGTATCGTCCGGTTTCGTGAGAGGCGGGGATCACAGGGCTGTTCATGCACGCCCGGCTGGCCTGGCCAGGCTGCGGGAAGCCATCAACCCCCGCCTGGAGGAGACCAGCTCCGGGACAGCCCTGGCCGCTTGTGCCGCGGCCCTCCTCCTCATCGTGGCCGCCGTCGCGGTCGCGCTGCTGGTGTCCGGCCACGGCACGGCGGGCGGCCAGGGCACGGCGGCCGACGCGGCGCCGAGCGATCCGGCAGGAACGGCGGGAACGCCGGTCGCGATGCCGGCGGCCCCGCCGCGGCCGCGCGCGACCGCGGTGCCTTCAGCATCCCCGGCGACCCCTGACCAGGCCGCATCGTCTCCGGCCGCGTCGTCTCCGGCTGCGAAGCCCACCCCGTCTGCGACCAGTTCCCCGCCGCGCTGCCCACCCGGACACGCAAGGCATCACCACTGCTGAACCTGGGAATCTCGTGCAGCGACCGACCGCGCCGAACACCCAGATCTGCGCTCCACGGGAGACAAGCGCCAAAAGCCAAGCAGCCGCACAGAACGGCGGATCTAGCGCGTCCGCGCGCCCGGCGCCCAGTCACGTTCCGTGACGGGGCCGGTTGGCGGCTCAGAGTCGCTGACCGGGTCAGGCGTCGGATGATGCGGCTGTGCTGGGTTTCATCGCGTCGCTGCCGCCCGGGTAGCCGCCAGCCCAACCTGATACAGCGATCTGCTCGGGCACCTGGCCACAGTGGACCGGCAGATCCTCCATTTCGCCGGGCAGAAGACCGAGAGCTCAACCCCCGGGCCTGGTCCAGACCCGCGCCTTCGATCTGCTCGGATCAGCCCTCCCGGTCATGATCACGTGGCCAGCAGCCATCCCGGGCAACTATCGCCTCTGCGCAGGCCGATCTCCAAATCGATCCTGGAAGGACAACTCAGGCCCGGCCTAATCGATGGCAGCGGTGGTGCGGAAGCGGGTGCGGGCATGAAGGGGACATGGTCGCGGACGGCCTCGGTGGCGGCGACGAGGAGGATGTAGCCGCGTGTGACGGTGACGGCACCAGCACGGGCAGCGGGGCGCTGGTTCCTGGCTGATTAGCGGCAGGCGGCACGCTAGGAGACACTCTGGCCGCTCCCGCCCTTGCGGTCACGGCCGCGCTCGCGGTCGCCGGCGCGCTGCGGGAGCTGGTGTCGCCGGCCGGCCGCTGGGTGTGGGAACCGCCGAGCGCGAGGAATGTGATCACCGCCGTCGCTGCGATCGCGATCAGGATGGCCGACGGCGCCGCACCGCCGGGAAGCGCGAGCATCCGCCCCCTGGGCGGTCTGACCTGCTGCGGGAAGCCATTGGCGGCAAACGGGCCCGCACCCTGCCGCGCCTCCTCGCGGTAGGCCTGCGCCAGCGGGCCGTGGTCGGCGCACAGCCTCAGTACCTTCTCGCGCAGGCCGCGCGGAAGCGCGGCCTGCGGTGCCATGCCGTCCAGCGCCGCCGGGCGCAGCGCGCTGCGCCTGCGGTACGCGCAGGCGTCGCATTGGCCGGCGTGCCTGGCAACCTGCTTGCGCATCGGCGCGGTCAGCTGTCCGTCCCAGTCGTAGAGCATCAGCTCGAGCGCCGGGCAGGCCCACCGCCCGGTGCGGGCGACGAGCAGCACGCCGAGCTCCCGCTCCAGCCGGCCCTGGGCGCGCGACGCGAGGGCGTGCGCCTGGTTCCGCGAAACCCCGAGCACGGCCGCTAGATCCGCGCCCGACAGGTCGTGCCTGAAGCCGAGCTCGATGATCTCACGCTCACCCGGGTTCAGCCCGTCCATGGCGGCGCGGACCAGCCCGCGCCGTTCGGCCCGCTCAGTGTCACCGCCGCCGCCGGCGGGCGGGGCGGCCAGGCCGGCCGCCTCACCGGGGCCCGCTTGCCCCGCGCGCAGCCGACGGTGGCACTGGTTGCGGGCCACCGCGTAAAGCCAGGGCCGCAGCCTGCCAGGATCGCGAAGGCCGCCGAGGCTGGCGGCGGCGATGACGAACGTGCCCTGCACGGCATCGGCGGCGCGGTCCGGCCCGCTCAGCATCCAGCCGCAGTAACCATGCAGGGGCTCCGCGTACTTGTCGTAAGCCCCGGCTAGCCCGGCCGGGTCGCCTGCCGCAATGGCCGCGACGATCTCGCGGTCCTTCATGCCCCCACACGGTAGTTGAATCGCCGGCCTGTAGCCCGGGTTTGCTGGCTAATCAGGGCGACTGCGGCTATGTTCCCCGGGGCGAAGGAGACGGTGACGGCGCCGACGTGGCCGAGGATGACACGGAGCCCGACGCCAAGGGCGAGGCCGGGCGCGTCGCCGCGGGCTTGACGGGCTCCGACGAGGAACCGGCACCGACTGGCGGGCCGAACACTCCAGGCCGGCCAGTGCTGGCTGGCGGGCCGGGGCGCTCGCGAACGAGCGCACCGGGGGCCGCGGACGCCTGGCTGCTGGCGCTGACCGGACAACACGCTACGCGAGCACGTACGGTGACGCGCAGAATACCCAGTTACGCACGACCGCCCGTCCAGCGAGTCCGTATCCGGCAAGCGGCCAGAACGAAGCGGCTGCTTGCGCAGTGGGTGCCAACCATGGGCGATCACAGCGCGTCATCCTGCTAGGTCCGGTGGCCGACGGCCGATTCCGCGTACATGTCAGCCGTGCCGCCAGGGGGCGGCAACGCGCAGATTGTCCTGATCTACGCGCCTCAGCGGATCCGCACCGAAGTGGCCTGGCAGCGCCCAGCGGCGGAGGTGGGTTGTAACACAGCCCGCGTCATCCGCCTTACCCCTGCGCGTAGGCTTTGAGCTGGCCGGACATGCGTCGGGGCCCGGGCGTGTATCAGTAGCGGTGCGTGGCCCCTCCGTCAAGACATCCGGCGATGACGGTCTCTCCTGGGACCAGGGGCAGTCACTGGCGTTCGCGGCCTGGCGCTGCTGCGGTCAGCGACCTGGGCTGGCGGACCTGCGGTGCCAGCCGGCGTCGGCTTGATCGGAGGGGGTTGGCCGTGATGCGGAAGATCGGTGATCACGCTGTGGTCCTTGGGGCCAGCATGGGCGGGCTGCTGGCGGCCCGGGTGCTGGCCGATGCCTACCAGCGGGTGACAGTTGTCGACCGCGACCTGCTGCCGGAGCGCGCGGCAGACCGGCAGGGGGTTCCGCAGGGCCGGCATGGGCACGCGCTGCTGGCGCGCGGCGCGCAGATCCTCGATGAGCTGTTCCCGGGACTGCTGGCCGACCTGGCGGCGGCCGGGGTGCCGGTGCTCGCCAGTCCCCGCGAGGTGTGGTTCTCGGTCGGGGGTCATCTGCTGTGCCTGGACGGTGAAGGCGGCGACCCAGGTTACCTGGCCAGTCGGCCATATCTGGAAGGCCAGGTCCGCGCCAGGGTCCGGGCCCTGGACAACGTCTGGGTCAGGGACCGGTGCGCGGTGACCGGGCTGGTCACCACGCCGGCCCGGGACCGGGTCACCGGCGTCCGGGTGCGGCCTGCCGGCAGCGGGAAAGAAGAAATAGCCGCTGACCTGGTCGCTGATGCGACCGGCCGCGGCGGGCGGACCCCGGCGTGGCTGACGGAGATGGGCTACGACCCGCCGGCCGAGGAGCGGGTCCGGGTCGACGTCAAGTACGCCAGCCGTCACCTGCGGCTGCGCCCCGGCGCGCTGGGCGGGCAGAAGCTGGTCCTGATCGGTACCGAGCCCGCCCGGCCGACCGCCCTGGCCCTGTTCGCTCAGGAAGACGACCGCTGGATCCTGACCCTGGCCGGGTACGCCGGTCATCACCCCCCCACCGACCCGGACGGATTCCTGGCCTTCGCCCGCGCCGTCGCCCCGCCGCACGTGTCCGCCGCGATCGCCGCCGCCAGCCCGCACGATGACATCCGCACGCACCGGTTCCCGGCCAACCTGCGGCGGCGGTACGACAGGCTGCGCCGGTTCCCCTCCGGGCTAGTGGTCACCGGCGATGCGATCTGCTCGTTCAACCCGGTCTACGGGCAGGGCATGTCGGTGGCCGCGCTGGAAGCGGCCGCGCTGCGGGACAGCCTGGCCGGCGGCGAGACCGACCTGGCACGGCGGTTCTTCCGGGCAGCCGCCAAGCCGGTGAACCTCGCCTGGCAGCTGACCACCGGCGCCGACCTGACCATCCCGTCAGTGGCCGCACCCCGCCCCTGGCCGGCCCGCATGATCAACGCCTACATCGGTGCGCTGCAGGCCGCAGCCGAACACGACCCGGTGCTCACCGGGCAGTTCCTGCGCGTCACCGGGCTGCTCGACCCGCCCGCCCGGCTGCTGCGCCCCGGCACGCTGCGGCGCGTGCTCGCCGGGAACCTGCGTGCCGCCCCCGCCCGGTCCGCGGCAGCAGCCGACCAGCCCCCGCCGGTCCTGACCAGCACAACCCGGTAACCCGCCACCGCACGCACCCGCGCAGCAGCCTCGCCGGCGGCACTGCCGTGCTGACAGCGCGCAACCGGATACATATCACTCCACGCTGCGCGTCATCACCAGGCACCGCCGAACAGCGGGCCGGGATACAGATCGGCGGGTAGGTATGTGTTCTCCCGAGACAATGCCCGTCACTCAGCGTCACACCGCCCGATTGGCGCCACCTCGAGGCCAGCCTCCAGCGCCGCTCGGACTGGCCTGCTGGAGGCCCATGGGTCGCTGGTCGAGGTTCGTGTCGAGGCAGCATCCAGCCGCAGCGCGGGCGCATCATGCCCGAGTGGTGCGCGATATGCGGCAGGTATGCGCGTTTCTGTTAAGGCGTGAGGGAGGCGGCCCATCGGTGCAGGCTGCCCATCGGAGTGGTCACCTGTGATGCACCAGGCAGCCTGCCTCAAGGACGTGGCCGTTCTTTGACCCCCGCCGCGAGCAGGCCGACGACCTCAGCAATGCGGGCCGCGCGCAGATCCGGCCTGCGGGTGGTGGAGTCAATCCAGCGCAGGTAAGCCTTCCGGTAGAACTGCGCCAGCGTATCGAAGAACGCGCCAGCCGCCGGGTTAGCCGCGAGCGCCGCGGCGATGTCGTCGGCGAGATCCCCGCGCTGCGGCCCTTCCGGGGCCAGCTCGAGAGTGACCTCATCGCCAATCACGATCCCCATGCTGATCAGCCGCTTCGGGGCCAGGGTCAGCATCCATCCGCCTTCGCCCGGCACCAGCCTGGTGCGGATCCGGCAGCCGCCGACCGTACCGCTGACAGGATGATCAGCCTTCGCGCCCCACGCCTCATCCGGGTCGAACGGCATCATGATGGCCGCACCGTCCCGGGCCCCGGCGACGACGACGGCGCGGAAACGCTGCGAACCCATCACCCCATCGTGACACGAGGGCGGCGATAACCGGAGGCCAGCCCCAGCGGCCAGCTCCCGGCCCTGATCTCGATCATCGCGGCATGTCAGTGCGTTTCGTGCACCTGGGGTCATTCCCCCTCGCCGATGGGTTCGCTGCCGGTGTGCAAGAAGCCGCTGCCCGAGGCGTAGTACACCGAAATCGGGCCCTCATCGCGCAGCATGTCGATCACGGCGAGGAACTGAGACTCGGGCACGTACATACGCATCCAGGGCGGCGAGTCCGTGTCGCCGGGAATCGGGTTCCCCGCAGGCACCACATGCACGTAAGCCAGCGTGCCGGCAGCGCCATAGAGCCTGATGATGGCCCGGTTCCCCTGGTACCCGTTCGCGCCGCCATGGAGCTGATAGTCGTAGCTCGTGACTTGCCCGGCTGTAGCCATGACCATCCCTCCCGCCGGCCCCGTTGTCCCGCTCCGGCTCACAACGGAGCATGATGCCGGATCCCGAAACCGGAGTCTGCTCCCGTGCGCTCGCGGCCCTTCGAGCGATGCGACCAGCCTACCGAGGCACCAAGCAATGTCACTCACCTGATGCTGTTCCCTGCGGCGGCGGTGCATTCGGTTCTGTCTCCGTTCCTGATGCCTACCTGTCAGTGGGGGCCCGCCGGTCGCGCTGGTCTCCGATTGCGACAGGGCGAGACTTCCGGCCGGGGCCGCTGGTGATGACAGGGGTCCGCGGCATCCGGGGGGCGCGGTCCTCGGCGAGGGCGAGAACCTGCCAGGCCACGTCGGCGCGGGAGATGGTTTTCATGGCAAAGCGGTCGCTCGCCCGGACGTTGCCGGTCTGGGGGCCGTCGGTGAGCTTGACGGGCCGCAGCGCGTACCAGTCGAGGTCGCTGGCAGCCAGTACGTCCTCCATGGCCTGCAGGTCCTTGCCGACGCGGCCGAGGTTGGGGACCGGCACGGTGCGGAAGAAACCGAACAGCAGCCGCGGCACCGGGCCCATGATCTTGTCGGCGGGTCCCATGCTGGCGGTGCTGACCGCGATCAGCCGGGCGGGTGCGGCGGAGGCCTTCATCGCCGCGACGATAGTGCGAGCCAGCCGCTGATGCAGGTCGGCCGGTGAGGTCATGGTGCTCCGGGGGTTGTGGCGGGTGGCGAAGTTCGGGCCGACGACGATAACCACCACGTCGGCGCCATGGATGGCCCTCGCGGCAAAGCCCGGGTCGAAAATGTCCGGGGTGATAAGGACCTCGGCCTGGCTCGGCGGCGGGTCGTGCGGCGTGCTGCGGTAGATTGCCCGCACCTGGTGGCCGCGCTGGGCAGCGAGCTCGACGACGTGGCTGCCGATGCCGCCGGAGGCTCCGAAGACGGTGATATTCATGGTCGGGTGCTCCTGTTCGTTGGTTTTCAGTCGGCCAGTTCCGGTGCGGCAACACGGTCGTGCGCAGCGGGATGCTCAGCGGTCGGCTCGCCGCGGGTGTTGCCGGAGCGCGGCGCGATCACGGCGGTGGCGAGCAGGAAGGCCGCGCAGGCCAGCAATGCGCGCTGGAAGCCTGCGGTGAGTGCGGCGTCGCGGGGGGAGTGCGCGGCGAGAAGCGCGCCGGTGCGCGTGGTGGCGATGGCGGAGAAGATCGCCAGCCCGACAGCACCCACTTCAGGGCCTGCACCGAGAAGCCCAGGTCACGGCGGACCGACGGCAAGGCGACATTCATGACCAAGGAATCGGCCACGTCAAGGAACTGCACCGCGCACAGCAGCAGCAGCCTGCCGCGGCGGGTGCCCAGGAACAAGGCGGGCGGGGCGGTCACGGAATCAGCCTCCAGAACTGGACGAATTAGTACAGTTCTGAGGCTAACAGAAAATGGACGATTTAGTACAGACTCAGGCTAGCTGCGCCCGCACCTGCGCGAGCCCCGCCTCGACCCCGATGCGTAGCGACGCCATGTCCTTGCGGGCCTGGCTGAGCACCATCCCGCCCTCGATGCTGGCCAGCAGCCCGGTGGCCAGCACCGCGGGCGCGGCGTCCGCGCGCAGCTCCCCGCGCTGGCGCATCCGCTCCAGCGCGCCGGCCAGCAGCTGTTCCCAGGCGTCGAACCCGGCGGCGGCCTGCAGCCGGGCGTCCTCGTTGCGGCCGGCCACCTCGGTCGCCAGCGTCCCGATCGGGCACCCCGGCATGCCCATCTGCTCGAACCCGGCCACGAAGCCCGCCAGCGCCCGCTCAAGCCCGGCCAGCGACGACACGCCGCCGAGGGCCTGGGTCAGCCCGGCCACCACCTGCGCGCAGCGGTGCCCGACCGCCGCCGCCGCCAGCTCGTCCCGGCTCCGGAAGTAGTGGTAAAACTGGCCCTTGCCCGCCCCGGCGGCCGCCAGCACCTCATCCACGCTGGTGGCCGCGATCCCGCGCTCGGCGAACAGGTCCGCGGCCCGCTCCACGATCCGCTCCCGGCTGGCGCGCCCGCGCCTGGTACTCGGCTCACCCGGCATGAGCCCATGCTAGCCGCGGACTGTACCAGGCAGTCCAGCACGTCACGCCTGGCCACGGGATAGATACCGGGCCGCGGAAGCCGCATGCTCCGGGTGACGCCCGCCTGGCTGCCCCGCGACGGTCAGCGTCATGCCGCCGCCGGCGTGATCTCCGAGGCGTCACCGGCCGGCCAGGTCCTCCTCGTAAGGCACCGGACTTCCTTCCTGCTTGCCTTCATCAGGGACTGACAGGCGACCGGACGGGGCCGAGGGCATGCCGCGACGCTCCCCCGGCCACCGTGCACTGCGGCGTCAGCCCCGGTCGGCGTGCGGCTTGAACAGCGCGAGCTGCGCCCCGCCCGGGTCGGTTATCGTCACCGACGTGCCGGCCGGCCCGTCCGCCGGGCCTGCCACCACGGTGGCGCCAAGCGACAGCGCCCGCCTGACCGTCTCGTCCAGATCCGCCACCACCACATACGGCAGCCAGCCCGCGTCGGCCGTCGTGCCAGCCTGCACGATGCCTGCCCATGGCTGCTGCCCGTCGGTTATCCAGGCCCGGTAGTTCCCGGCGTTTTCGGCCGGGGCCGCCGCCCAGCCGAACATGGCGCTGTAGAACTCGCGCGCCTGGCCGGTGTCGGGAGCGCTCAGGTCGAACCATGTGAACTGTCCTGGCACGTCATGTCCTTCCGTCTGGTCTGCCGAGGGCGGAATGTCCCCCGGCTACCCCGTCTGATCCCGGCAGTGCCCGGAACTCATCGGCCTGTCACGACCCGGCGCTAACCTGGGCGGGTGAGCCCAGCCCAGGCGGAGAACACACTGCTAGCCGCGGACCTGCTCGCAGCCGCCCGCGGTGGCGACGGCGAGGCGTTCCGTCTCCTGGTCAGCCCGCACCTGGCGGCCCTTCATGTGCATGCGTACCGGATGCTGGGCTCCCTGGACGACGCGGACGAGGCCTTGCAGAACGCGCTGCTAAGCGCCTGGCGGGCGCTGGACGGCTATCAGGGCCAGGCATCCCTGAGCCACTGGCTGTACCGGATCACGACCACCAGCAGCCCGAAGGTCATCCACGCCACAGGCCGCCGCCCGGTGCCGACGGGAGAGATCGGTCACCAGCAGCCCTACCCAGACCGTCTGCTGGACCAGCTCACCGACGCCGACGCCGACCCGGCGGCGATCACCGAACGACGCGAGAGTGTCGCGCTGGCGTTCATCACCGCGCTGCAGCGGCTGCCCGCTAAGCAGCCGGCCGGGGGTTCGAATCCCTCCGGGCGCACTCGTTAACCCATCTGACCTGGGAAAATACCTCGGGCCTTTGGCTGCTGGGCGATAGCCGCAGTTCAGGCAGATGGTCATCACTGCTCAACCCGGGCAGCCCTGGGAAACCACGTCCAGCCTGCGAAAACACGGCCGGGCCGCACCCGCGCCGGGTAGCTACAGCGCTCCCGCAGCAGATAACCAGAGAACTCTTGTGTTCCCGGCGAACCCCAAGGCGGACGCTGGCAGGCAGGCTCCCGGGCGCTCCCCCCGAGCCGGGCGTTGCGAAGGTCAGCGCTGTCCAGGCGGCGTCGCGGAAGCGAGAAGTCGCGGCTAGCCGCGTCGGCTGTGAACCGCCTGGCGGAGCGGCGGTCACGGGCACCAGGGCAGCCCGCGCCAGCCCCTGCCACTCCCCCGCTTTGCCGATCTGGCGCCCGGTCAGATCGCTCTCCCTGGACCGATCCGAGGTTGACCCTCAGGCTACGTCGATCGACATCATCACGGTGAGTGACGGGGATGATCAAGGAGAACGCTCACCGACCCGCCTGCGCTCTCAGGGACGGCGACCGACTAGCGGCTGTCACCGTACAGATCCAGCTGTTCTGTCGCGCCGGTGAAACCCGTGAGCGACCTGGCCATCAGTCCAGGCCGGGTTCGCGAGGCTGGTCATCTAGGCCGGCGCGGTGAATTCTTTGCCCGGGAGCGTTACATCGAACACCCGGGGCGGCGCGGCGATGTCAGCTCCGATGCGCCCGGCGGCTCACTCCCTCGCCCTGGCGCGACCTGCGGCATTGCAGTGCGGCGCGCTCAGGTAAGCGTGACCGGGTCGCCGCGGCGGATGGTCCCGCCGCTGACCACGGAGGCGTACACGCCGACGTTCACCGCGTTGTGCTGGGCGGCCGTCCGCAAGATTCCTGGGTCCTTAGGCAGGTCCCCCTGCGGCAGCGTGATCATCACGCAGCGGGGGCAAGGTCCGGTGATGGCCAGGCGGACGGTGCCGCCGATCGCGACGGTGCGGCCGATCCAGTCGTTTTCCGCGAAGCCCGCCTCTTCGCCGCCGGCGGACACGACGATGTTGGGGCGGAAACGCCGGACCTCGAAGCGGCCCTGCGAGTACAGCGCCCGCAGATGATTGATGGTGGCGGTGGTCAGCAGGTGCACCACGGCGATGTCGAAGAACGTCCCGGCCGGCATCTCAAAGTCGGTCACGGTATCCCGGTAGTCGAGCCCGGCCATGTCCGGCCAGTACTCCTCGGCCGTGGCGCCGGAGAGCCTGTTACCGAGACCCGCTTCCTCCAAGGCCACCTCCCGCCCAAACGCGCGCGAGAGAACCTGCTCCAGGTCAGGTTGCTCGCTGGACACGACGGTCCCATCGGGAAGCGTGATCCGAACTGGGGAAATCTTCGCTCCCGTCTTCGGAGGCTCGGCGTAGGCGGCCCGGAAATCGAAGAAGTTGCCCCACTTCCTCGGGTTCTTCGCCCCCCCGACCTTCCCCGTAGACCGGTCCACGACCGCGAACTGCCGGTCCCCAAGCAGGCCCCGGCCCGTGACCTCGGAGGAGTTCAGCTCCTCTCCCATCATGGACTTCACCGGGTAGCGCCACAGCGCCACAACCGAACCAACCTGGACTTGCCGCGACTGAGACGTCGACGGACTGGTTTGCATGGCGTACTCCTCATGCCAGCTCCATCGCAGTAATCCATGCTCACTCACGGCCGAACTGGTGTCAACGCCAGCATGCCAAGCCCGGTACCGCCCCTGAGCTACGGCACTACGCTGGCATTTCCTGGCACTGAGCCGCCTCGGGCACCCGCCATCAGCTACCGGCGGCGCGCCGCGGAGGAACCAGCTGCCGGGCGGCCGGCCTCAACCGTATACCGCACCCGCGCTGGTCACCCCGCCACGCCCGGTCCGGCACTGCATGCCGCCCGCGCTGCGACCGGAAACGACTCGGACGTCGGCTACGGGACTGGTGAGCTGCTGCGCCGGGCGGGCCGCACCCGGGGCTGGACGCGGCTTCGGGGGCGCTGGCCACGCCCGCGCCAGGTATCCGGCGAGCTGGTCCCCGCCGATGCGTCAGCCGACGACCCTGACGTTCTGCGCCTGGGGTCCCTTCTGGCCTTGCGTGATGCCGAACTCCACCTTCTGCCCTTCCTCAAGGCTGCGGTGGCCGGCACCCGTGATCGCGCTGACGTGCACGAACAAGTCCGGACCGCCCTCGACCGCGATAAAGCCGTAGCCCTTATCGCCGTTGAACCACTTCACTGTGCCCCTGCGCCATCATGACCTTCTTCGTCCTAGACGCGGCACCCCGGCGCTGGCATGGGGCTCCGCTGTCCACGATTGCTCTGGCCAGCCTGACACGCCGCCCCTGGCGGGTGTGAACCGGGTATCGTCCAAGTGTCCCGGCAGCCGGAACAACCCCCAGGCCGACACGCAGGCGATGACCATGCGGGCCGACGGCCGGGGCCGCTGGGGTGCCGGTGCCGGAATCGCATTTCCGGGCACCAGCCTTGCACGACCGGGCGATCGCCGAACTGACCGGGCCCGGTGAGCAGCCCACACGGCGCCAGTAGCGCACGAACTTGCGCCACGATCCGCTCACGCCGCGCCCGGGCGCTCGGCCGTTCTTGTCCGCACCGGGCATGATGTTGGTGTGGAGATTGGCTGTCGGGCTCATGCCGCCATGGTTGCGGTGACTGGGATGCCGTGCGACCGCTGCTGCACCCTTTATCTTCGTTGACAGATATCCGCGGCAGGACGGTGTGCGGCAGGAGCAAGGTGATGGCGATGATTGAGCAGGCCACCGAAGCCCCCGTTCGGCCGGTGCGGAAGCACGCGTCGCCGGCCACATGATAGGCACGGGCGAACCGGTCGCGGCCTGCCAGCGCGGTTGGCCGGGTGCCCGCCAGCGCCAGCGGGCCCCATCGCCCGCTGACAGGCCCCACGGCCACGATGCCCGACACGATGGCTGGCTGCGCGGGCTGTGCGGCCAGCCGACGTGATGCCCCGCAACCAGGTGGTTACTTGGCCTTGAGGGTTGGTGCCGGCGGATCAGCTCGGCCAGAAGGTAGACCTCGGTGCCGGCCAGGCCGACCGAGCAGAAAGGGTCACCTTGCCGGGCTGGGCCCGAGGCTAGTAGGCGCGCACCTAGGCGAGCGAGTCGGTCACCAGGACATCGGCCCGTTCCGCGAGTGCGGGGTCAAGCTCGGCGCGACCGCGCTGCTTGGGTCCCAGTGAGGTCACGTGACATCCCTCGGCTATCCAGGCGGCGTCGATGACCGGGACGGGGCTGCTGGTGGCGAGTACCACGATGCCGGCGTCGCGGACGGCGTGCTCTGCGCTGAGCGCTGGCCGGGCATCCACGCCGAGTTCGTCCCGGGCCCGCTGGGCGAAGCGCTCCCTGCGGTCGCCGGGGCGGCTCCAGATGCGCGCTTCACCGAGCGCACGGACGGCGCAGATGGCCATAGCTGGGGCCCAGGCCTGCGTCCCCGGTGCCGATCACGGCGATCTGTGCCGCGCCGGGCCGTGCCAGCACGTCGACGGCGACCCGCCGATGGCCCCTGTGCGGCGCGGGCCGAGCTCGTTGCCGATGGCTACCGCCTGGACCAGGCCGGTGCGCCAGTCGTGGATGACTACCACCTGCGCCCCGGGGTCGGTGCCGAGGGTGTCGTAGGAGCGGTAGCCGAACCAGTTAGGGGCGCGCGCCCCGGCAGTGATGACCAGCCGGCCCGGCCCGAGATCGGCGGCAACCCGCTGTGGTGCGATCAGAATTCCCCGCTCGGCGTCGGCGAGGGCCTGGGCATGGCCGCCACGGCCGTCCCCGGGTCAAGCTGCCTGCGCAGCCAGGTGTCATCGATCACCATCGGGACCACGGCTAGGTCCCGGGCGGGACGGTGGCCGGCAACGGCCGGGCCTTTCATGGTTGCATCAGCGTTCATGCACGGGCCTGCTGCCGCTGGCGTAACTGCTATTCGGGAATGCGGGTGCCGTCTACTTCGACGTCGATCTTGCCGGGGTAGAAGCAGACGTGATCGGCGGCCGCTAGCCCTTCGGGGAAGGGGTGCGGCAGGCTCCAGGCCGCGTCCTCGACTGTGTCACCGCCGGCCGACAGGTGCCAGTGCTGCCCGTCGCCCTTGTACGGGCAGGCGCTCACGAACTCGCTCTTGCGCAGCAGTTCGGTGCGCACGTCAGCGAGGGGCAGGTAGTAGCGGAACGGGTTGCCGGTCTCGAACATCAGCTTGGGCCGACTGGACTCCGCGACGACCTTTCCCTGGTGGCGGACCACGATGTGGCGGGAGGAGGAGCGGACATCGACCCGGTGGTAGGGATCACGCGGGGACACGCCGAGCGGCTCGTCTTCCTCAAACCAGTAATCCATCGCCTTGGGGTCGGTCTGCGGGCCGTGTGCCTGATGGAAGGTGACGAATCCAGGCAGCAGTTCTTTGCCATCGGCGCGCAGTGGTGAGCTAATGATGCAGTCTTTCACCAGCCGGTCCCCGGCCCGCACGCTCCACTGCGGCGGGGTGCCGGGGCAGGGCTCGAGCAGGTCCTGCCGGATGTCTTCCAGCGGGTAGTAGTAGGCCGGGAACGCGCCGGTCTCCCACAGCACGATGCCGCGCCGGCTGTCCAGCACGGTCTCACCGGAGAGTACGGCGCGCATCCGGCGCGGCCACGGTTCCAGTTGCTGACGATCACGAAAT
>WNGK01003906.1_pt1 | contig 26687 bp, 29 predicted proteins | sample 5400601 | NCBI WGS metagenome assembly WNGK01 (sample SAMN13153376, study PRJNA577476) | soil metagenome | isolation source: 60 cm soil or saprolite under Garry oak tree replicate 1 | place: USA:California | collected 2016-06-15
GAGGAAAGTCCGAGCTCCCGAGGGCAGACTGCCAGGTAACACCTGGGCGCCGTGAGGCGACGGAAAGGGCCACAGAAAACAGACCGCCCTTTATCCAAGGGTAAGGGTGAAACGGTGGGGTAAGAGCCCACCGCGCGCCTGGCAACAGGCGTGGCACGGTAACCCCCAGTCGGAGCAAGGCCAAATAAGCAGCGAGACCCGGCCCGGGTCGCCTGAGCTGCGGGTAGGCCGCGTGAGGTGGCTGGCGACAGCCATCCCAGAGAGATGACCATCTGTCCGTTTCGGCGGGCAAACAGAACTCGGCTTATGGCCCTACCGCCCACCTCTCGATGACCCCGCCGTCGAAACCTTACCCGGCACAGTGGGAGCAAGTCGCGGACCTGCGGGTATTCCGCACCACCACGCAGGAGTGGGAGAAGCTCATCGGGTGGCGCGCCGATATGCGGAAGCGCGGCTGGAAACTGCTGCGCGTCGCAAGCGAAGGGACTGAGATGGTGGCTGTCTTCGGCCGCACCAAAGGCGACCGCGCGGCCGCGCCGGGTACCGCATAGGGAGCACACTATGATCCGTCGGCTGCTCCTCGCCGGGACGGCGCTCGCCGCCGCCTGCGCTGCTGGGAGTCGGGGGACGCCCACCGCGGCGGCCCCCGGCCTCACGCCCACCCCGGGCGCTCCGACGACAACGGCGACGACGGAGGGACCGGGACCCTCCGCGCACCGCTCCGACGCCGTCCGCTACGGCCCCAGCGCGGTGCGCTACGTGTTGCACCGGCGGCTCCACATCCAGCAGGCCCTCGGCGATCAAACCCAAGCCCAGGACGTCGGCGCCCGGATCTTCGTGGCGGCGGCGATCACGGGGCCGGCCGACACGATCGGCTATCCGACCACGTTCCTCGTCGATTCGATCGTGGCCGACTCGGGAACGCCGCCGCCGATCGTGGACAACATCGGCAAGGTGCGGAAACTTGTGTTCGCGGGACGCGTGGCGCCGCGCGGCGAGTTCGTGAACGCCCTGGCGTCAGACAGCGTCGTGGCGCAGTCGGTGGTCCAGCTCCTCGGAAACTTTCGGGACTTCCTGCCGCGGCTGCCGATCGACGGGGTCAAACCCGGGGCCGCTTGGACCGACACGGTCGAGACCACCCAGAAAGGGAGCGGCTCCGAAGTGTCGCGGCGCGCGATCACGCACGCCACCGCGGCAGGGTGGGAGGACCGCCTCGGCACTCGCAGCATCCGGGTGGAGGGAAGCCAGACGTATCGCGTCGCCGGCGGCGGTAAGAACGCGGGGCAGCCCTTCGAGCTCTCCGGCGCCGGGGCCGGCAGCGGGGTAGCCTACATCGCCGCCGACGGCCGTTACCTGGGCGGTGAGTGGCAGGACTCGACCACCCTCACCGTGCGCCTGCCGGTGCAGGGTGTCGCCGTTCCGGTGGTTCAGGTGACTCGAACGACCGTCGCGGTGCTGCCGTAGTGGGCGGACGGTCGGACCCTAAAGGACTGCCCTGCGGTCGCCGTCGCACGGTCGGACTGTCGCTTCCGCTTCTGCTGCTGGCGTCAGGCGCGCTTGCCCAAGTCGCCCCGAACACCACCACTCGCTATCTCTTCCCCACCGACGTCAGCGACGCGCGGGCCCTCTGGGTCAATCCCGCCGGCCTGGCGGCGTTTCCAGAAGCGTCGGTCCATCTCGACTTGACGGTCGGGGATCCGGGTGCGAGCGGCAAGTTGCGACAACTGACCTTCGGCCTCAATTCCCGCGGGCTATCGCTCGGCTACCAGCGCGACCTGTTCAGCGACCGCCAGCGGGGGCACACCTACCGCCTGGGATACGCCGCGGGCCGTGCAGGACTCGCGGCCGGGTTCGCGACGGTGCTGTACCGGGGGGGCACCTCGAGCACCGGCTGGGACCTCGGCGTCCTGTACGACTGGACGCCGGCGCTGTCGGTGGGCGGCGTGATCCAAAACATCGGACGGCCGGTCGTGCGCGATTCGACCCTGCGCATCACGTACGTCCCGAGCGCGACCGTGCAGCTGGCGGGACGGCGAGTCGGCCTCTCGGCGCTCAGCCGCCTGACGTCCGATGGCGTGGCGGGCTACGCCTTCAGTCTGCGCGGCACGCTCCGGGCAGGGACGTCGCTTCCCATCGGTCTGCACGCGCGTCTCGACACCGATCGCTCGCTACGCCGCGGCGGTTTCGCGTTCGGTTGTTCGTTCGGGGGGGGAGACCTGGCCGGTCTGCTCGCGACCACTCCCGGCGATGTCCACGGCATCGATGCCCTCAGCCTGTACGGCGTGTCCACACGGCGCGTCGCCAGTGCCCGCCGGTCGCGACCCTAATCCTCGCCGATCAGCTTGCCAAGCAGGCGCGACAGCAGGTAGACGTCGCGGAACGAGAGGTGGCGAAACACGGTGTCGCGGCGGGCGCGCGGCAGTGTGAGGACCATCCGGAACGCGAGCCCGCCTCGCAGCTCGGCTCCATAGCGCACCTGGACCGAGTCCCGGCGATAGCCGCGCACCCGGTGCGGCGTCACCACCGCCACGTTGCGTCGCGCCACGAGCAGCAGCGTCGTGTCATCGGCGCCGCGGGGCGAGAAGACGTACAGGGCCGCGTCTCCGGGAACGAGCGCGCCCTGGCGCCGGAGGGGCTGGGCGAGACTGTCGGGGATGGGCGCGCGTGCCGAGATGCGCGGAGGCTGCGACAAAACCGCGAGCCCCACGAGCACGAGGGCGCCCACGACGCCGAGGCCCAGCAGTGCCTGGAGGGCGCCGACCAGGACAGGGGAGCGCATCCGCACGCTGTCCTGGGCCGCCGTGGGGAGGGCGTCTACCAGCGCCCGGCTCAGCTCCTCGGCCGTCTGGAAGCGCTCGGCGGGGTCCTTGGCGAGCGCGCGATCGACCACCCCGGCGAGTGTGGGCGGAATCTCGCTCCGGTGGTGCTGAATCGGCACCGGGGTCACCGTGGCCTGCTTCATGAGGATCGACTGGGCGGAGTCGCCGTCGAACGGCGGAACGCCGGCGAGCATCTGATACAGCACGACCCCGAGCGAGTAGATGTCCGACCGGGCATCCACGTCTTCTCCGGTGGCTTGCTCCGGACTCATATAATGCGGGGTGCCGACCACCATGCCTTCCGTGGTGAGCTGGCTGACGGACGCCTCCTGCGCGGCCTTGGCGATCCCGAAGTCGGTCACGAGCACGTGGCCCGCGCTGTCGAGCAGGATGTTGTCGGGCTTCACGTCGCGGTGCACGACGCCGTGGAGGTGCGCATGGCCGAGCGCGTCCGCGACCTGGCGCGCGATCCTGGCGGCGTCGCGCAGCGAAAGGCGCTGATGTTTTTCGAGCAGCTGGCGGAGCGACGGCCCGTCGAGGCAGCGCATGACGATGTACAGGACTTCGTTCTTGTAGCCCCCGACCTTGTAGATCGGCACGATGTGGGGGTGTTCGAGCCGCGCGCTGGTGCGAGCCTCCCGGACGAAGCGCTCGGCGAGCCCGGGCGAGGGCGTGAGCCCCAGGTCGAGCACTTTCACTGCGACGTCGTGCCCCAGCGTCTCGTCCCGGACCCGGAACACGGCGGCGAACCCGCCTTCGCCCAAGACATCTCCCACAGTAAATTTTTTGCCGAGGGCTCTCTGGAGGCGGCGACGCAGCGTGGTGAGATCGAGCGACATGGCGGACGCGAAACCTAGGAACCTGCGCCGCGTGGCGCTAGGGACGGCCGGCGTCGTCTTCGTCTGGCTGTTCGCCGTATGGCCGCCCCCGGTGTGGTGGCGCGATCACTGGCCGCGGCAGACGGCGCTGATGCGAGAAATGGCGGACTGCCGGACGGCCGGATGGCCGGACGGCCGGTCACAGTTCGCCTGTCCAACCGTCCGCCCGACCGCCCTCGAGAGCATCTCGCCCGTCCTCCAGCGTATGGTCATCATCGCCGAAGACTCGCGGTTCCGGTCCCACGTCGGGATCGACCCCGCCGAGATCGCGGATGCGCTGGGCATAGACGGCACCCACGGCGTCTGGTCGGCCGTCGGCGCGGCGTGGCGGCACCGCGACCGGCTGCGGGGCGCGAGCACCATCACCCAGCAGCTCGCCAAGAATCTGTATCTCTCATCGTCGCGCAACCCGATCCGCAAAGTGAAGGAGGCGGTGACCGCACTACGGCTCGAGCTCGCGCTCTCGAAGGACCGGATTCTCGAGCTGTACCTGAACATCGCGGAGTGGGGGCCGGGAATCTGGGGCGTCGATGCGGCGAGCCGCGCATACTTCGCCGTGCCGGCGGCGCGCCTCACTGCCGAGCAGGCCGCCGAGCTCGCAGCCACGCTACCACATCCGCGCACGTCGAACCCGACGTTCCGCCCGGACCGCACGCTGGCTCGGCGCAACCTCATTCTGGCGAGATATCATGGCGTGGATGTGTACATCCCGCCGGAAGAGGAGGATACGGGGCTGGTCGTGCCTCAGGTGGCCCTGCCGCCCGTCGACTCGCTCACCGTTCCACTGCCGGTGCTGACGGACACGCTTCGAGACACTACGAGTCAGACGGACAGCCTGTAGGTAGACGCCGAGATGCCGAGACGCAAAGTGGATATGAGGAATGAGCGAATAGGAACGTCCTAGGCACTCGGCCCTCATATCCACTCGGCGCCTATGCGCCTCGGCGTCTACCTTGGCGTCTCTAGTCTACCAATCTTAGGGGCATGACCAGCGCCATGTAGCTCGCCGGATCGTCCCACCCCACCGGCTCCACTGTGGCGGCGCGCTCGGGAGCTTTGAAGGTGAGCCGCACCTCGTCGGTGGGCATGTACTTGAGGATCTCGAGCAAATACATCGCATTGAACCCGATCTCGAGCGGCTCCCCTTCGTACGTGACCGCGAGCTCGTCCTGCGCTTCGCCCAGATCGGGGGTCTGGACCGAGAACTTCACGGCGCCGCCGGAGAACGCGAGCCGGATCCGGTGCGTCTGATCGCTCGCGACGACGCTCATGCGCCGCAGCGCCGCCGCCATCGCGGCCTTGTCCGCCGTCGCGACCTTGTCGTTCTCGCGCGGGATCACCTGCTCGTAGTTCGGGTAGGGCCCTTCGATCAGGCGGGAGAACACGAGCGTCCCGCCGGCACGGAAGCCGATGTGATTGTCGCTGCGCGCGATCTCGAGGGCGTCCTCGGGGGCGAACAGCCGGCGGATCTGCTCGAGCGCCTTCGGCGGGACGATCAGGTCGGCGGTCGACCCGCCCTGGGCCGGTACGTCCATCTTGGCGAGGCGGTGCCCGTTGGTCGCGACCATGCGCATGTGGTCGGGCCGCAGCTCCCACAACACACCATTCAAAATCGGCCGGCTCTCCTCGGTCGACGCCGCGAAGGCGACGTGCCCGACGAGCTTGTGCACCACACCGGCCGCCGCGTTCCACGCCCCATCGAACTTCACCGCGGGGAATGAGGGGAACTCTTCGCGCGGCAATCCGAGCAGCTTGAACTTCGAGCGGCCGCACTCGATCGCCACGCGCGACTCACCCGCGGCCGTGAACCGGACGGGTCCCGAGGGCAGCTCCCGCGCGATGTCCACGAGCTTTTTCGCCGGCAGGGTCACGGCGCCTTCGGCGTCCACCTCGGCCGGTACGGTGGTCGTGACCGCGATGTCCAGGTCCGTGCCGGAGAGCCGCAGGCCCTGCTTCGTCACTTCGACCAGCACGTTGGCGAGCACCGGGAGGGTCGTCTTGGCAGGGATCGCCGCCGCGACACCGCCCAGTCCTTCCTGCAGCTGCTCTCGCGTGATCGTGAACTTCATCCGTCTCGTCGCCCTTTTCTCGAAGTTTGTGGAGTAAGACTCTACTACTCTACTAGGATATAACTACTAGTAGTAGTAGTAGAGGGCGGGGAAATGTGGGTGGTCGGCCTAACCGGTGCCCAGCGAAGCGACTCGCGTCCCGCCGTCGTCCAGCCCCGATGTGGGGACTGTTGGTATCCCGGGCTTTCCCCACAACGCCGCCCGCTTCCCACACCCGCCCACACCACTCGTTCCCGGATGTTGGCTAAAGTGCGGACAACTCCTGACGCGCCATTTCGACGCGCTCTTTGAACGTCCGGTCCCGCATCATCTGGCGCTCCACCTTGTCCACCGAGTGGATCACGGTGGAGTGGTCGCGCCCGCCGAACGCCTGGCCGATCTCTACGAGCTGCAGGCCGAGCATGTCGCGCGCGAGGTACATCGCCACCTGGCGGGGGACCGTCAGCGTTTTCGTGCGCGCCTTGGAGCGGAGGCCTTCAGGCGTCACGCCCCAGCGGCGGGCCACCACTTCCTGCACCCGATCGATGCTCGGCGTCGGCTGGGCGTAGCTCGACCCTTCGTCCCCCTGACGGATCTTGTCGGACAGGGCCTCGCGCGCGAGCTCGATGGTGACCTCGCGGTTCTTGAGCGAGGCGAAGAGGAGCAGCTTGATGATGCAGCCCTCGAGCTCCCGCACGCTCGAGCGTATGTGCTCCGCGATGAACCGGAGCACGTCGTCCGGGATGGTGAGCTCGAGATGATCCTGCTCCGCCTTCTTGCGCAGGATCGCGATGCGATGCTCCAGGTCGGGATGTCCGATGTCCGCGACCAATCCCCATTCGAAGCGGGAGATCAAGCGGTCTTCCAGTCCCGGAATCTCCTTGGGCGGCCGGTCCGAGGTGAGTACGATCTGCTTGTGCCCCTCGAACAGCGCGTTGAAGGTGTGGAAGAATTCCTCCTGCGTCATTTCCTTGCCTTCGAGGAAATGCACGTCGTCCACCAGGAAGAGGTCCACGTCGTTACGGTACCGGCGCCGGAACTCCGACATCGTGCGCGCGTGGATCGATTCGATGACTTCGTTGATGAACTGCTCGGCGCCGAAGTAGTGCACGCGCGTGCCCGGGTACTTGGTGAGCACGGCATGGGCGACGGCCTGCATCAGATGCGTCTTGCCGAGTCCCGTGGCGCCGTAAATGAAGAGCGGGTTATAGGTCTTGCCGGGGGCTTCCCCGACCGCGTGGGCGGCGGCGGCGGCGAGCTCGTTTGACTTCCCGATCACGAACGTCTGAAACGTATACCGCTCGTTGAGCGGCGTGGTCGGGACACCGGACTTGTCGCTGGTCGCCGGCTCGCGCGGTGCCACGAAGAAGTCCATCTGGGGCCGCTGCTGGCGATCCTCCTGCACCCGGAACACGACCGCCGTGGGCCGGCCGAACACACGCTCGGCCGCGCGGGCCAGGACGTTGGCGTGCTTCGACTCGTTCCACTCGACGGCGAATTGATCGGGGGCACCGACGATCAGGCGACCGTCGTCCAGGGCAATCGGTACCGCTGGCTCGAGCCACGTCCGCACCGTGGCGTCGGGAAGTTCGCGCCGCGCTTCGGTGAGGAGTCGCTTCCAGGCTTCTTTAGGTGACTGCTCCATCCGCGATTGACGAAAGGTGGGACGTCCTGCAAGGGCGGCCCGAAAGTACGGCTCGCTTGTGGAAAAGTCAACCTTGACCGCCGCGCTCGCGACAGTGTACTTTCCCGGCCTCACGAGAGGAATGTATGGGTCCGACGTATCGCCCGCGCAATCGGCGGCGCATCAACAAGCACGGATTTCGCGCGCGCATGAAAGACGTGTGGGGTCGCGCCGTCCTGTCTCGCCGGCGGAAGAAGGGGCGCAAGCGCCTCACCGTCCGGCTCCCGTCCAAGCACAGGAGTCACTAACGGGAGAGCGGTTCCCGCGTCGCGTGCGCCTGGCGCGCGGCCCGGAGCTCGCTGCCTGCTGGGAACAGGGTCGCCGCTTGCGCACCCCGCATCTCGACCTGGCGTGGCGCCCGAGTCCGCTGGACCACCCGCGGATGGCGATCGTGGTTCCCCGCTTTCAGTTCACCGCGGTGGCCCGCAACGGCTTGCGCCGCCGCTTGAGAGAGATTCTCAGACGCTACCCCGTCGCCTTGCTCCCCGCCGTCGATCTCGTGGTGCGCGCGAAACGCGCGGCGTACGCCGCGTCGTTCGTTGAGCTGCGCGCCGAATTGATGGCCGGCGTGACCCGCATCGCATGAACCCCCGCCTCTGGCCACGGCGCGCCGTCATGGCGCTCATTCGCGTCTACCAGTCGACGCTGGCGCACCTGGTGTTCACGCAGTGTCGCTTCGTACCTTCGTGCTCGCGCTACACCTTCGAAGCGGTGGAACGCTACGGCGCGGTCAGAGGAGCGTGGCTCGGCATCAGACGGATCCTGCGCTGCCATCCACTGCACCCCGGCGGATACGATCCGGTACCCTAAGGGCTAGACGCGCAGACGCGCAGAGGCTAAGTGGAACGACGCGTTGTTCTCGCTGTTGTCCTGATGCTCATCGTGGCGGTCTTGCCGAGCATCCTGTTTCCGCCGAAGAAGACGGCGGACCGGCGGACGGCCGGACTGGCTGACAGCACGACCCAGCTCCCACCGGCAGCGCCGGATTCGGCTGTCGGACCGGCGCACCCGTCCGCCCGTCCGCCGGTCCGCCCGTCCGCCGATGCTCCCGCGGACACGGTGTGGGTCACGTCTCCCCTCTATCGCCTCGGCTTCACGACGCGGGGCGGTGCCCTGGTCCGCGCGGAGCTGTTGGGGTACCGCTCGTTCAACAAGGCGGACGCGGGGCGCCCCGTCCAGCTGGTCCGGGAAGGGGCTCCGCTGCTGGTCTATCGGCGCACGGGTGGGGGTGCCGACACGGCGCTCGTGTCCGACTGGACCCTGACGCCCAGCGCCGCTCGGGTGCAGGTGGGGTCGGACGGTGCGACCCTCAGCTTCACCGGGGTCAGAGATGGCGCGCGGTTCGCGCTCGAATACCGATTCTTGCCCGCCGAGTACCGGTTCACCGTGCGTGGGCGGATGGAGGGATTCGGGCCCGCCGGGGCTACCACCCTGGTCGGGCTGGGCGATGGGCTGCGCTCGGTGGAAGCCGACTCCATGGACGATTTCCGGCACTACGCCCTCGTCACGAAGGCGACGAAGACGCAGCGCACCGACTTCGGCTCGGTCAAACCGGGCGAGCGCAAGATCCTGGACGGGCCGTTCGAGTGGGCCGGCGTCAAGTCGAAGTATTTCTTCGTCGCGGCGCTCGCGGTGGAGGAGAACCAGCCGCGCTTCGGCGCCGCGATCGTGGAGGGCGGCCCGCGCACCGCGTCGGCCTCGTCGTTGTTCGGCCGTTCGGCCGTGGCCACGCGCGCGGCCGTCGTCGTCACGCTGCCCGTGCCCCCCGCGGGCGAGTTTGCTTACCAGGTGTACGTCGGGCCCCTCGAGTATCGGCGCCTGTCGCAGCTCGGTCACGACCTGGACGACGCCAATCCGTACGGCGGGTTCCTGCAGCCGATCATCCAGCCTGTGTCGGTGCTGGTCGTGAACATCCTGATCTGGATGCACGACCAGCTGCGGCTCGCGTACGGCTGGGTGCTGATCATCTTCGGCATCCTGGTCCGGCTGCTCCTCTGGCCGCTCAATCAGCGCGCCATGGAGTCGAGCATCCGGATGCAGGCGGTCGCCCCGCTCTTGAAGCAGATCCAGGATCGCTACAAGAACGAGCCCGAGCGGCTGCAGCGCGAGATGATGAAGCTCTACAAGGAGCACAACGTCAGCCCGTTCGGCGGCTGTCTGCCGATGCTCCTCCCGATGCCGGTGTTGTTCGCGCTGTTCTTCGTATTCGCGAACACCATCGAGTTTCGCGGCGTGCCGTTCTTGTGGCTGCCCGACCTGGCGCGCCCCGATCCCTATTACATCATTCCGATCGTGATGGGGCTCTCGATGTTCGTTCTGTCGAAGGTCGGGCAAATCGGGGTGCCGCCGAACCCGCAGACGAAGATGATGCTGTACTTCATGCCGGCGTTCTTGACGCTGTTGTTCCTGAACTTCGCGTCCGGGCTGAACCTGTACTACGCCGTGAGCAACATCTTCAGCATCCCGCAGCAGTACTTGATCGCGCAGCGGCGCCTGCGGGACCAGGGGAAGGGAACGTAACCGGAGGCGGGAAGCGGGATGCGTGCTGTCTGATCCTATTGTCGCCCTCGCCACGCCCCCGGGTCGCTCCGCCCTCGCCCTGATCCGCCTTTCGGGGCGCGGGGCGTTCGATGTCGCCGCGCGCGCCCTGCACCCGTTTCACCCCGACCCGCCTCGCACCGTGCGCCGCGTCCACGTCGTGCATCCCACGACCGGCGCGACGGTCGATGATGCGCTCGCCGCGTGCTTTCCAGGGCCCCGCTCCTACACCGGAGAGGACCTGGTCGAGCTCTCGACCCACGGCGGGCTGCTCGTCCCCGCGGCTGCAGTCGCGGCGCTGGTGGTCGCCGGAGCGCGGCCGGCCCGACCGGGAGAGTTCACGCGGCGGGCGGTGCTGAACGGCAAGCTCGATCTGCTGCAGGCCGAGGCGACCGCCGACCTGATCGACGCCGGCTCGTCCGCTCAGGCGCGGTGGGCGCTGCACCAGCTCGATCGCGGCCTGTCGACCCGGCTCGACGAGCTCCGCAGGGAGCTGCTCGAGCTCGAGGCGCTGATCGCCTACGAAATCGACTTTCCCGACGAGGACGAAGGCCCGGTGGCGCCGGAGCGGGTGGTACGTGCGTGGCGGGCGGCGCGCGACCGGATCGCCCGGCTCGTCGACACGGCCTCCGAGGGAGAGCGGCTGCGCGAGGGCGCGCTGCTCGTGATCGCCGGACGCCCCAACGCGGGCAAGTCGTCTCTCTTCAACGCGCTGCTCGGCACGGAGCGCGCGATCGTGACGGAGGTCCCAGGCACGACGCGCGATGCGGTCGAGGCGCACGCGGTGCTCGAGGGCTTTCCGTTTCGGCTCGTGGACACCGCGGGGCTGCGGGACTCGTGGGCATCGAGGTGTCGCGGAGGTACCTGGCAGCGGCAGACCTGGTCCTGTTCTGTCGGGATGCGGGATGCGAGATGCGGGATACGGAGTCCCAGGAATTTCTAGCCTCATGCCGCGCACCAGTCGTTGAGGTGATGACGAAGATCGACCTAATGGACCCTCCGACCGTCCGACCGTCCGTCGCAGTTTCCGTGGTGACCGGCCAGGGACTCGCGGACCTGCGTCGCAAGCTCGCGGAAGTCGCGTTCGGCCGTCTGCTCGCGGTGGGCGACGTGGAGCCGGTGGTGACGCGAGCCCGCCATCGCAGCGCGCTCGAGCGCGCCCTCGCGGAAGTCGACGCGTTCCACGCCGCCCGGGGGAGCGGGGTGGACGCTGCCGCGGCCGCGACGCACCTGCGCGCCGCGGTGGGGGCGCTGGACGACCTGATCGGCGTGGTCACCCCCGAGGACGTACTCGATCGGGTGTTCGCGAGCTTTTGCGTAGGGAAGTGACCCTGCCGTGGTCTTGGGTGTCAGGCGTTTTGCTTGCTGACCCAGAGAATCGGCGCCATGTTTTCCGTCCCCCCGTGCCCCGAGGCGCCCGATGTCACTTGTCAGGTCGGTTTCTCGATGTGCCACCGCAGGACTGGTGGCCGCAGCCGCGTGCGCGTACGACGCGCGCGTCTCCCCCGAGCCGGCAGCCTCCGCTCGGACTCCGCAATTCGCCTCCGTCGCCCGTAGCGGTGCGACAGCGAACAGCCGTCACCTCGTATCGTTCAGCGGCTCGGTTCCGAGGGATTTTGCGGCGCAGGTCACGGCCCTGGGCGGTAAGGTGCTCTGGGTGTCGTCGGGCAGTGGCCTCGCCGCCGTAAGCGGTCTCCAGGGATCCGCCGCCGCGACGCTCGCCGGTAAGCGGGGCATCCAGGCGGTGGACGCCGACGCCTTAATCGCTCTCGATGTGCCGCGCCTGGCCATGGATGCGACGGTTGATGGCAGCGGCGTCGCGAGCAACGCCGCCCCCGCGGCGGCGGTGCGCTACCCGCGGCAGTGGAACATGCGCGCGGTGCAGGCCGACGTGGCGTGGGCGCACGGAGTCCTCGGCTCCCCGAGCGTGTCGATCTTCATGCTCGACTCAGGGATCGACCCGCACCACGCCGACACCGAGGGTCGGGTGGATGCGACGCGCTCGGCGGACTTGTTGGGGACGTTCGACGCACCGGCCGTCGTCGACGGCGATACCGTGATCGTGCCGTTCACGGAGGCGGACACGGTCCAGAAGTATTTCGCCGGCAAAGAGGTCTACACGGATCTGCTCTTCCACGGTACCCACACGGGCGCGACGGTCAGCAGCAACGCGGTGCGCGCGGCGGGCGTCACGTCGATGACGACGCTCGTGGCCGTGAAGGTGTGCGGCTACATCAACGAGTGCCCCTTCAGCTCGATCCTCAATGGGGTGATCTACGCGGCGGACAACGGCGCCGACGTGATCAACATGAGCCTGGGCGGCCCGTTCCCGAAGGCGGGCAATGGGCGCTTCGTGGGCCTCATCAACAAGGTCTTCAATTACGCGCGGAGCAAAGGGGTCACCACGGTCGTGTCGGCCGGCAACGAGGCAACCGACTTGGATCACAATGGCAACACGTACCAAACGTTCTGTGACACGCCAGCGGTGATCTGCGTCGCGGCCACGGGCCCGACCTCCGACGCGAACGCAGGCACTCGGAACGGTCCCTGGACCGACGTCGATGCACCCGCGTACTACACCAACTTCGGGCGCTCCGTCATCAACGTGGCGGCGCCCGGCGGCAATAGCTCGTTCGGCCCGCCGCTCCCGGCGCCGGCGGGCCGAGACGTGTTCGTGTGGGCGGCGTGCAGCCAGACTGTCTTGGCCGACAGCCTCGACAAAGAAGGCCACCCCGTCAAGAAGATCAAACCATGCGCCGCGCTTTCCACCTTGGTCGTCGGCGCGCAGGGCACGAGCATGGCCGCGCCGCACGTGGCGGGCACTGCAGCGTTGCTCGTGTCGATCCTCGGCCGCAATCCGAGCCAGATCAAAGCGCGCATCCAGCAGACGGCCGACAATGTGGCCGGCAACGGCACGACGCCATTCTACGGCAAGGGCCGGCTCAATGTGGCACGCGCGGTCGGTGCCATCCCGTGATCCCGTAGCCTAGATTTCTTTCTCTCAGCGGGCGGCGGCTCCTGTCGGGACCGCCGCCCGACTTTTTCCACCAGGAGGATACGAGCGGATGGACGTCCAGGCGGGCACGGCTCCCCCTTCCGCGATGCGCTCTCCCGAATGCTGGCTCGCGGCGCTCCGGATCGCCGTTGGCGTGTGGTTCGCCAAGGCCATCTTCACGAAGCTGAGCGTCACGCTCGCCTGGGGCTTCCTGCCCGTGCCCACCGCGTCAGATCGTTGGCTGCACATCATGCCTATCCTGGTCGGCAAGTATGCCGAGGGCAATCCGATCGGCTTCTTCAAGGAATTCCTCCTGAACACCGTGGTCCCGAACAGTCACGTCTACGCCCAGCTCACCGCGTTCGGCGAGGCCGCGGTCGGTTTGGGGCTGGTGTTCGGGTGCTGCACGACGCTGGCGGCGGCGATCGGACTGGTGCTCGTCGTGAACTACGGTCTCGCGGTGCAGTGGCAGGGCTCGGCGCAACAGGGCTTCCACTATATGCTGATCACGACCCTGGTGGCGATTCTCGGAGCGCGCGCGGGGCGGACGTGGGGCGTGGACGGCTGGGTGCGGGCCCATCGGCCCGGCTGGTGGCTGGCGCGCCTGCCCCTCGGCTAGGGGATGTACAGCAGGTCGTTCGGCCGCTCGCCCACCGGAACGGCCGCGATCACCTTGCGAATCCCGGTGTCGATCACCGACACGGTGTTGGACCGTCCATCGGCCGTGTAGAGCCATCGTCCGTCGGGCGACAATGCGATCCCCCAGGGCCGCCGCCCCACCACAATCGAGTCGATCACCGTCCGGCGAGCGACGTCGATGACGCTCACACTCGCGGCTGCCCCCTCGGTGACGTAGGCAAGCCGCCCGTCAGGGCTGAACGCGATGCGGACCGGCTTGGTCTTACCGTCACGGATCGGGAACTGTCCGACCACGCTGTCGCCGGCCACGTCGATGATCGTGACGTTGCCACCCGCCTCCGCCGACACCCAGGCGCGGGCGCCGTCGGGGGTCAAGGCGACGGTGCGGGGGTTGTCGCCCACGTGCAGCGTGTGCAGCAGGCGCCCGGTCTTGGCGTCGAGCACGGACACGGTGTTGTTCGTCTCCGCGGTGACGTACAGCTTCCGGCCGTCGCGGGTGACCGCCACACCCTCGGGCTCGACGCCCACCGCCGTCGAGTACAGCGTCTTGCCGCTCGCGATGTCGATCGCCGACGCGTGGGCGATCTCCTCGTTCGATACGTAGGCGACCTTGCCGTCGGGACTGAGCACCACGAGTTCTGGGTCACGGTTCGCAGGGATCGTGCGCGTCATCCTGCCGCTCGCCACGTCCACGACGCCGAGGGCGTCGTCTTGCCCCAAGGCGACGTATACGGTCCGCTTGTCCGGGCTCAACGCCATGCCACGCGGGCGCTGGCCCACCGGGATGGTGGCGACGACGGCGTTGGTGCGCACCGACACGACCGCGATGGTGTTGGGGATTTCGTTGCTCACGTAGAGCTGCGGCTCGCGCGAGCCCGCGCCGAAGACGCTCAAGAGGAGGAGGGGTGCTGCGAAGGCGGCGGCGTGCCGCCGGGGAGTCATCGTGATCAATCGAGCGTCCGGGTCAGTCGTTGAAGATCGCCTGGTCGACGTGCAGTGCTTTATCGAGCCCCCGGATGCGGTCGCGCCCCCGGACGCCCTTGAGGATCGCCCCGGTCAGGTCGGCGCCGGTCAGGTCGGCATCCGTGAGATCGGCGCCGCTCAAGTCGGCTCGGACGAGCAGCACCTTGCGCAGATTCGCACCGGTGAAGTCCGCGCCGCTGAAATTTACGCCGCTGGCATCGACGCGCATGATACCCATCGATTGGTTTCCGGGATCCGCGCCCAGGTTGGCCTTGACGAATCTCGCGCGCTGCGCCTTCGCGTTACTCATCGGCCCGATCAGGCGGGCGCCGGAGAGGTCCGCGTCGGAGAGATCGGCATCGTACAAAATGACGGCGAAGATACTGGCGTCTCGCAGGATGGCGTGTCGCAAGTCGACGCGGTAGGCCACGGCTACATCCAGGTTCGCGGCGGTGAAGTCGGCCTCGGTCGCGACCGCGTCGGTCAGGGTGACGGACGAGAGCTGCGCCTTCGCCAGGTTGGCGCGTGCCAGGCGGCACTTTGTGAGATTGGCACGTTTGAAATCGACGCCCGACAGATCCAGCCCGGAGAGGTCCTTCCCGGTGAAATCGGCGGGCTGTTGGGGGGTGGCGCGATCGAGTGCCGCGAGCACTTGCTCGCGCGTGAGGGCCGCCTGCGCGCGACCGGGATCGGGGGCGACGCTCGCCGCGAGAACGGCGATGACCACCCCCGACAGCCTCCCGGCCCGCCCGATCACGGATTCTTGTTCTTGGCCTGCAGGTCGGAGAGCCGGTGCGGCCGTCCCGGCTTGAGCCAGCCGTCGCTCCGGGCTTTCACGTACTGGTAGACCTCCTGGATCGCCGCGGAATCGAGCAGCACGTTCCACGCCGGCATGCCCTTCGCGGGCCGGCCGTTCCAGGCGGTGTTGAAGAAGCTGTCGCGCGGGAAGTTGGCGCCGTTGGGACTCACGGCCCAGCGGAGGTCGGGCGCGTTCGGAAGGATGGGGCGCATCGCGTCCTCGCCATGGCACCGGAAGCAGTAGACGTGCCACCACTTCCACCCCTGGTAGATCGAATCCGACACCAGCAGACTGTCATGCACGGTATCCGGCGGCACGGCCACTGCGGCCGCAAGCTGCCCCCCACGCGGCGCCGACGCGATCATGACTGCGGCCGTGACCCAGGCACCGATCAGGCCGCCCCGCACGAAGTGCTTCGTCCTCACGTCCCGTCCCCCTCGTTGGCTGTACGATTCCCGCCGGCGGAGCGCCGCTACGGATGCATCTGGATCATCGGTACGCTGTACTGCTCGAGGATCGCCGTGATCTCCGGGCGTCGGCGGTCGATCACCGAGTCGAGCGTGGCCTTGAGCGCCTTGTCGCGGTGCCGCACGGCCATCGCCATGTCGAACGCGAACCGCATCCCGGAGACGGCGTCGGTGTCCGGCAGCGCGACCATGGTGAGCGGCACGGACTCGCGCTTGACCCAATAGCCCGCCAGGGGTCCCCACACGACGGCCACGCCGATCGAATCCCGCGCCACGGCATGCACGATGTCTTCGGGGTGGTCGGCGTTGGGATCGGGATTGAGGAAGTTCCCGAACCCCACCAGGCCCACGATGCCGCGGGCGCCGAGCGCGTGCGCGGGGGGCGTGTTGGTGTAGTCGTAGCCGATCATGTTCACGCCGATCTTCAGGTGCTTCAAGATCGTGTCGTCGAGCGAGCGCAACTGAAGCCCGCGGTCAGTGCGGTACACGAAGTAGTAGGTGGAGCGGTAATACGGCTTCGTGGTCGCCACGGGGTCGAGGCCCACCGGGGCCTGGATCATGACGTCGCAGAACCCGCCGAGGATGGAGTTTCGCAGGACGCCGCGGCGGCTGGGCCACCAGTAATTGATCACCGTCGCGTTGAGATCTCTTGCGACGAGGTGCGCGATCTTGTTTTCGAACCCCTCCTCCTGGTTGTTGGAGAAGGGCATGTCGTATGGATCGGCGCAGACCCGCAGGTCCGAAGGGGCCCGGCCTTGCGCACCGGCCATGAGTGCTACGCCGGCGGAGGCGACGAGCAGCGCCCCCGCGAGTCTACTCCCTGTGGAATGCATGCATGCTCCCTGCGGGTCCGTCAGAAGGTGAACGCGGTGGCCAAGTACTACACCCGGTGCCGGAGCGCGTTCGCTCCGGCACCGGGTGCTCGACACAACTGCCGACTGCGATTGGTGTTACCCTTCGACTGCTTACAACCCGAACACGAGCAGCGTGCCGCCCGCGTTGCTGATGTTGATGTAGTCACCGAAGGCGCCGATCGCGCCGAGTGCGGCGGTCGGATCTTCGGGGCCGATGCCGAGGGCCACACCTGCCCCGGCCCAGCCACCCACTCCGGAGAGCACGGCGACGTACTGCTTGCCGTCGGGCCCCAGGTAGGTCATCGGGTTGCCGATGATCCCGGAGGGCGTCTTGAACTTCCACAGCAGGGTGCCGGTGGTCGCATCGACCGCCTTGAGCCAGCCTTCCATCGTGCCGTAGAACACGATGCCCGAGGCCGTCGCCAGCGCGCCGCCGTAGGCCGCCAGGTTCTCCTTGACCTCCCACTTGACCTTGCCGGTGGTCGGATCCCATGCGATGAACCGGCCGCGGTTTCCGCCCGGGCCCGGGAACATGCGCACGATCGCGCCGACATACGGCTGCCCAGCCGAGTACTTCACCTCTACGCCCTCGTAGTCCATGCAGATGTTGTTCGTGGGGACGTAGAAGAGCTTGGTCTGCGGAGAGAAGGCGGATGGCTGCTGATCCTTGAAGCCGATCGCGGCGGGACAAATACCCTCGGTATTCTTCTTCGAGGTCGTCCCGTACTGCGCGTTGCGGACCGGAAGCCCCGTCGAGAGATCGATCTTCGACGCCCAGTTGACCGGGCCGTACGGCTCGGCCACGAGCACCTTGCCGTTCGTCCGATCGAGCGTGTAGCCGAAGCCGTTGCGGTCGAAGTGCACCAGCGCCTTCACCGGCTTCGCGCCGATCGTCAGGTCGACCAGGACGTTCTCGTTGACGCCATCGTAGTCCCACTCGTCGTGCGGCGTCATCTGGTACGCCCACTTCGCCTCCCCGTTGTCCGGGTTACGGGCGAAGATCGTCATCGACCACTTGTTGTCGCCGGGCCGCTGATCGGGGTTCCACGTCCCCGGGTTGCCCGAGCTGTAGTAGAACAGGTTCAGCGTCGGATCGTAGGAGTACCAGCCCCACGTGGTCCCGCCGCCGTGCTGCCACTCGTCGCCCTGCCAGGTGCTGACGCCGAGGTCCTTGCCGCGGTGCGACGCATAGTTCGGGTTGGCGTCACCGACGATCTTCACGTCGGCGTCCGGGCCCGTCGAATACGCGCGCCACACTTCCTTGCCGCTGTTCACGTCGTACGCCGTCACGCGACCGCGCACGCCGAACTCACCGCCCGAGATGCCCGCGATCACGATGTCTTTGATCACGATCGGCGCATTCGTCATGGTCGAGCCGGTCTTGTAATCGGCGTTCGGCACGCGCCACAGCTGCTTGCCCGTCTTCGCATCCAGCGCCAGCAGATCGCCGGCGAGCAGCTCGATGAACAGCTTGCCGCTCGGATGGTAGGCGAGGCCGCGGTTCACCAGATCGCAACAGGCGATCGGCTTCGCCTCGGCCGGCTGGCTTGGGTTGTGCTTCCAGATCATCGGTGCGCCCTCTTTGGTGAGATCGAGCGCAAACACGATGTTCGGGAACGCGCTGTGCACGTACATCACCGTGCCGATGACCAGCGGGTTCCCTTCATGGCCGTTCAGAACGCCCGTCGAGAACGTCCAGGCGGCCTTGAGGTTCTTCACGTTCGCCTTGTTGATCTGGGCAAGCGGGCTGTAACGCTGCAGGTCGGGAGTCCGACCCGTCATCGTCCACTCTCCCGTGCCCTGGCCGACGGCGGACGCTGCGACGAGCACCATCAGGCTCGCCGCGAGTCCACCGGACCACAGTTTGAAGCGGTTCATAGCTGACCTCATGTTGAGGATGAGGGTGTGAAAAAAAACGGCCCACGCATCTTTTGCCCGTCAGAATCCGGAGACCCGCACGAGGTCCGGTGGCCCGCGCTCCCGACAGGCGACAACCATCGTCGACTCCTCCACACCGGGACTGCTTCTGGGGATAGGGGTTATATCCCCGGTGCAGGCCACTGTCAATCAGGCTGGAAAAACCCGGCTTTCAGCTTGAAACGGCGCCTGCCTCCCGCCACACGCGCGCCCCGCCCACGCTGAAGCCTCCTTCATATACGCTGGCGCCGGGGCCCATCATCCCGCGTGCCCGATCGGCCAGCGCCCGCGACGCGCCCGGATTGTCCACGATGCCGTACACGGCGGGCCCCCACGAGCTCTGCCCGACGCCCGTCGCGCCCCATGCCCGCAGCCGCTCGACGAGCTCCCCCGTCACCCCCGGTGCGAACACCCCCCCTTGAGCGGACGCGAACCAGCCGCCCGTGATGCGCTGGACTTCGCCCAGCGCGGCCCCAAACCCTGCCAAATCGGCCTCGGCGAGCGCCGGGAGAAGCTGCATCAAGACCAGATGCGAAACCCGCTCGACCTCGCGCGCGCTCGGGGGCGGCAGCCGGGCGAACGCCGCCGCCTCGTCTTCGCCCGCGAGCCCGGGCTTGCCCTGCGGCACGGCGACAACCGCGCGCCATGCTTCCGGAAATGGGAGCCGGGCCAGCAGCGGGGCGACCCGCTCGGCGCCCCCCCCCGCCGCTCGCCCGCCCTCCAGTACGAAGCCCCCGTAGGCGAACGTCCAGGTACCGACGCCCGAGCGGCGCCCGCGATCCACGGCGCGCGCCAACGATGCCACGTCGGTCGGCAGCCCGGACAGCTCGGCGCTCGCGCGGGCCACGGCGAGCCCGAGCTGCGTCCCCGAGCCGAGCCCCGCGTGGGCGGGAATCGACCGATGCAGGCAGAGGTGGAGCCGCAGGTCCAGCCCGTGGTGCCGCGCGAACCGCCGGGCGAACTCGAGCGCGCGGGCCGCATCGGGCCCTTCGGCCTGGAGCTCCGTGGCGGGACGGGCCTCGAGCAGGAGCGATGGGGCCGGGACCGCGGCGCCGATCCCGCCGAAGCGCCGCCCCAAGTCGCCCCGCAGGTCGAGCACGCCGAAATGAAGCCGCGCCGGCGCCTCGACGAACACCCTTTCGCTCATGCGTGAGCGGCCTCCCGGGCGGTGCGGACATATTCACTGAGCAGCGCCATTGCTTCCAGCTCACGCGGCCCGGCCGTCTTGTCCACGATCACCTGGAGTCGCGCAAACTCGGCGCGGATCTGGTCCGCGGCAAGAAGGTGGGTACGGGTTGCGAGGATCGCGGCCTCGAGCACCGCGTGGCGGGCGCGGTTGAAGCCGAGAAACTCGCGGCGCACGCCGCGGTGCACGACCCGAGTCACGATCCGTGCCCGGGGCGGGGTCGCGTCCAGCGCCCGCACTTCGACCTCGCGCCACGAGCAGGCCGCGTCGAGCACCACGCCCCGCACCAGGGCGGCGGGGACCGCCGGAAATTGCACGTTCGCGATCGCTCCCTGCGCGAACACCATCACGTCGTCGGTGAGATTGACCACGGCGACCCGCGTCGCCTCGAGGTTCCTGAACGTCGTGGTCTCGAGGAACGGCTTTATCACGATCTCTTCTTCTCCCCACTCGACGCCCATGGGGGCGAAGTTGATCGCCCCGCCGGCGTCCATCGTCGTGAGCACGGACTCGATGATCACCGGACCAGCTCGGCCGGAGGCGGCACGACGGCGGGGGCGGCAGGGCCGGGCAGCGCGGCGCTCGCCGATCCGACGCCGTCGGCGCGGCCCGGCAGATCCTCGAGCCGCGTGGCCGCGCCGTGCAGGAAGCGGTCGAGGAGGACGTAGCCGTACTCGGTGAGCACGGACTCGGGATGAAACTGCAGCCCGATCACCGGGTGGTGCACATGCTCGACTGCCATGATCTCTCCGTCTTCTGCGCTGGCGGAGACGCGCAGCTCGGCGGGGAGCCCCGATCGGGAGATGACGAGCGAGTGGTAGCGCGCCGCCGTGAACGGGTTCGGGAGACCCGCGAACAGGCCCCGCCCGTCGTGGTGAATCCGGGACGCCTTGCCGTGCATCGGATGCCCGGCGCGCACGATGCCGGCGCCGTAGGCGGCGCCGATGCACTGGTGCCCCAAGCAGACGCCGAGGATGGGTGTGGTGGAGCCGAAACGCCGCACCACGTCGGTCGAAATCCCCGCCTCCCCCGGCGTGCACGGTCCGGGGGAGATAATGATGTGTGAAGGCCGGAGTGTCTCGATTTCCTCGTACGACGTAGCGTCATGGCGTCGTACAACGGTCTCTTCCCCCAGCTCGCGCACGTAGCGGGCCAGGTTGTAGACGAACGAGTCGTAGTTGTCGATCAGCAGGATCATGGAACCAGGGCGGCGATGAGCCCGCGGGCCTTGTCGAGCGTCTCGTGGTACTCTTGCTCGGGGTCGGAATCGGCTACGATGCCGCCGCCGACCTGGAAGTACACGTCGCCGCCGAGCACGAGACAGGTGCGGATCACGATGCTCGTGTCCAGCGCGCCCGAGACCGAGAGGTAGCCGATGGAGCCGCAGTACGTGGCCCGCTGAGTGGGCTCTAGCTCCGCGATGATCTGCATCGCGCGGACCTTGGGAGCACCGGTGATCGAGCCGCCAGGGAACGCCGCCCGCATCAGGTCCAGCGCGTCGTGCTCCGGCGCCAGCTCACCCACGACCGTGGAGACGAGGTGGTGGACCGTGGCGTAGTGCTCGACGGCGAACAGCTCGGGCACGCGCACGGTTCCCGCGCGGCACACGCGCGACAGGTCGTTCCGCAGGAGATCCACGATCATCACGTTCTCGGCCCGATCCTTGTCGCTCTCGAGGAGCGAGCGCGCGAGCGCCGCGTCATGCTCGGGGGAGAGTCCCCGGGGACGCGTCCCCTTGATCGGCCGGGTCTCGACCCGCCCGCCCGGTTCCGCTCGCAGGAAACGCTCGGGGGACGAGCTCGCCACCACCAGGTCGCCGAAGTCGAGGTAGGCGGAGAACGGCGCCGGATTGCGATGGCGCAGCCGGCGGTACAGGTCGAGCGGTGTGCCGACGAGCGGGGCTTCGAGCCGCTGCGACAGGTTCGCCTGGAAGATGTCGCCTGCGAACACGTACTCGATCACCCTGCCGACCGCATCGAGGTAGCCCTGGCGCGTGAAATTGGACCGGACGCCCGGGACACCGGGCACCGGGTACGATGGCGCGGCCGAGCGTCGAGCCGGGCGCGGGGGGGCTCCCGGAGCCACTGCGTCTTTTTGTCGCGCAGGGAGCCCTCCCGCGCCCGGCCGGGCCAGCCGATCCTTCACGAACGCCAGCCGCTGAGCCGCGCGCCGCTCACGAGCCGCTCCCCGCTCGGGCATCCCCGTTGAAATGGCCCATGCCCGTCCGGCTGGGTGATCCCACGCGATCACCCAGTCGTACAGACCGAGCAGCAGGTCGGGCACGGCCAGATCGTCGTAGCGCGGCCGTGGGACCCGCTCGAGCATCATGCCCCAGTCGTATCCGACGTAGCCCGCAGCACCGCCCTGGAACGGCGGCAGCTCCGCCAGGGGCGCGGCCGCGTGGGACGACACGAGCGTCCCAACATGCGCCAGCGGGTCCCCCACGACGCGGATCCATCTCCCCTCCACGAGGTGCTGGGTGAGCAGTCCCTTTGAGCGCACTGCCGTGACGGGGTCGGCCGCGAGGAACGAGTAGCGCCCCAGGTGCTCCGGATCGGTAGCGCTGTCGAGGAACAGCAGGAAGGGCAAGTCCTGGAACCGCGCGCATGTCTCGAGCGGGTCCGGGGTGGGCGCGAGCTCGTAGACCAGCGGTGCCGCCCCGCTCAACGGCGCCCCTTGGCGCGCCCGGCGCGCGCGTGTGACCGCGCCGACCGTTGCGTCAGCTTCACACGCTCGGGCCCGCGGTCGTCCGGCGGGGTGAGGTAGCCCCATTGCAGCGCGCCCTCCTGCCGGTACGTCTTCCCCAGGGTGATCGCGAGCTTCGCTTTCATGAGCTCGCGCCCGAGGTAGAACGCATGGCTCGCCTCGTCCACGCCGAGCTGGGCGAAGATCTCGTGGATGTCCGTGCCCCGCACGAATCGCTCGTTGTTGAACACCGTGATCGTGTCTTGATCGGTGAAAATGCGAAAGTTCGGATCCGTGACGGCGCGCTGGAGCTCCCGCAGCTCGGCGTCGGCGTAACCGAGTATCGTCGGGTCCTTCACCGTCACGAGGCGGTCGTCCACTCCCTTGGGGAGCGCCTTGTGGGTGACCGCGTGATACATGAGCCGCCGGGCGATGTCGATCTCCCGCACGGCGCCGCGCGCCCACGGGATCACTTCGGTCGTCAGCACGGCGCGCACGCCCAGCTCCTGACCGACGGCGACGAGCAGCGCGTTCACGCCCGTCGTGTCTGCGGCGGTGAGCTCGGTGATGTTGCCGACCCCCATGAAGAGGGGCGCGCCGGGGTAGCGCCGGCGCGTCTCCGCGTACCGTTCGAGCGAGCGCATGAACCCGAACCCGATCGGCTCGATGACCGGGTCGATGAGGTACGATACCCCCCACTGCTCGAGCGCGGCGACGCTCGGCTCCAGCGTCTCGAGCCCCTGGCCGAAATCGGGGATCACGACGACGCGCACCTTGCTGCCCGCCAGCTCGCGCGCCACCTCGCGGTTGGACGCGTTGACGCTCAGCACCAGCTCCGCGCCCGCCGCCACCGCGGCCCGGATCTCGCCGGCGTCGAACGAATCGATGCTCACCCGCATCCCCTCGCCCACCAGCTCGCGCACCACCTCGCCCAGGGCGGGGAACTCGCGTCCGGGGGTGCAGCCGATGTCGATCACATCGGCCCCGCTCGCGCGATAGTGCTCCGCTTCCCGGCGGATCGCCTCGCGCGCGAGGCGCGGCGCATTGTTCACTTCGGCCACGATCTCGATGTCGTAGCTTCCGTAGTCGCGGGCGAGAGCGGCACGCCCGAAGTATGCCGGGATCTGCCGCAAGTCCTTGGGTCCTTTTTCCACCGGAACCCCCACGCGCTGCGCGATCACCGTGGGGTCGCCTTCGCACAACCCGGGGATCAGCACGAGGTCGGTGTCGGCGGGGACCTCGAGGAACCGCGCGATCCACGGGGTCGTCATCAAGGCGGCGACCGTGATCTTCATGACCGCCACCTCCCACGCGAACGCCGGAGCCATGTCGGCGATGGTCCGCCGGAGCGCGGGCTCGGCGAGCTTCCCCGTGACGAACACCACGCGGCGCGGCGCGCCCACCGCCGCACCGACCGTCACCGCGGGTCGCCCGAACGCACGAACTTGTTCGGCGTCCCTTCGAGCGCGCCGCCCTTGGGGCGCCACAAGACCGTCTCGTCGATCTTGCGGGCGAGCTCGAAGTCCTTGTCGGTGATGCCGCCTGCCGCGTGGTTCTGCAGCTTCACGATCACCCGCCCCCAGGTCACCGAGAGATCGGGGTGATGGTACGCCGCTTCGGCGACATAACCGATCGCGTTCACGAGCATCAGCGTGGTGGGCCAGCCGTCCGTCTTGTAGTTACGCCGGATCCAGCCATCCTCGTACCACCAGCCCGGGAAGTCCTTCAGCTTCGCCTCGATCTGCGCATCCGAAAAGGTCGGTTCTTTTGCTGCCATGACGGTCTCCTTATAGAGGGCTAGACCACGCCCCCGCCGTTGATCATCAACATCAGGCCGGTCACATACGCGGCTGCATCGGAGGCGAGATAGACGGCGGCGTTGGCGATGTCGTCCGGCGTGCCCCAGCGTCCGAGCGGGATCTTCGCGGCGATGCGCTGCTTCACCGCCGGGTCGAGCGCGCTGCCGTACGCGGTCTCGATCCAGCCGGGGCCGAGCACGTTCACCCGGATCCGCGGGGCGACCGAGTGCGCCAGCGCCCGACTGAAGGAGTACACGCCTCCCTTCGCGGCGCAGAACACCTGGGCGTAGTCACTCGTGATCCCGCCCCCGAGCACATGGTCCCAGGACATGTTCAGGATGACGCCGCCCGAGGCGGGCGGGTGGGCGTCCATCAGCTCGACCGCCTTCCAGGAGGCGAGCACCGTGCCGCGCAGATCCACGGCGAGGAGTCGGTCGAGCTTCTCGGTGCGGGACAGACGGGCCGCGTCGCCGGTGAGGATGTCCGCTCCCGCGTTGTTCACCCACACGTCCACGTGCCCGAACGTGCGGCTCAGCGTCTCCGCGAGCGCGTCCAGATCACCCTGTTCGGCCACATCGGCGCGGATCGCCTCCGCGCGCCGGCCGGCGGCGCGGGCGGCGTCGGCGGTCTCGTCCGCGCCGCGGCGGTTCGCCCGGTACGTGAGCGCCACGTCCGCACCCGCTGCCGCGTACGCCAGGGCGATCGCGCGCCCGATGCCGCTGGACGCACCGGTGACGAGCGCCACCTTGCCATCCAGTGACAGCACCCCGGGGGCGTCGACCGCACTCCCCGACGCCGCCACCACTTCATTCGACTGTTGTTTTGACATCGTGCCTCCGAAAGCCTAACCTACCGGCGGTTTCGGGACAGCCACAAGGGAGCGGCCGGAAATGCAGCTACTCATCAGCGTTGCCGGACCTGCCGACGCGCGCGCCGCGCTGCTTGGCGGCGCGGACGTGATCGATGCGAAAGACCCCCGTCATGGCGCGCTGGGCCCCGTGCCCCTGCACCGGCTCGCGGCGATCCGGGCCACGGTGGCCGGGGCGCGTCCCCTCAGTGCCGCCTTGGGGGACGCGGCCCGCGAGGACGCACTCGCTGAGGCGGTGGCCGCGGCGGCGACCCTGGGCGTCGTGTTCGTGAAAGTGGGCTTCGCCGGGGTCACGAGCGAGGTACGGGCGCGCCGCCTGGCGGTCGCCGCTCGGCAGCGCGCGGAGGGGGAAACCCGCTTGGTGCTGGTCGCCTATGCGGACTGGCGGCACGCCGAGAGCCTCGCGCCCACGCGCCTCGTGAGCATCGCGGCCGACGCCGGCGCCGCGGGCGTGCTGCTCGATACCGCGAGCAAGCGCGCGCCCCTGTTCGCGATCCAGCCGGTCGCGTCCGTGGCCGCCTGGGTCGCCGCCGCGCACGCGGCGGGAATGTTCGCGGCCCTCGCCGGCAGCCTCTCCGGCCCCGACCTCGCACCGGCACGCGCGCTCGGCGCCGATCTCGTGGGCGTGCGGGGCGCCGCGTGCGTCGGCGGACGGACGGGCTGGGTCTCGCGCCCCCGGGTCGCGGCGCTACGAGCCTCAGCCGGCGCGGCGCCCCCCCCGCCCCCCCCGCCCGCCTCTCGTGTGCTGGTCGGGAGGGGGATCCTCCCGGAGCGCGACGTCGAGCTGCCCGAGATCGTCCGCCGTTACGATGAGATGCTCCACGCCGTGCGGGAGCGTGCGTAGGAAGTACGCGTCGACGAGCTTTTTCGGGCCCGCGTGCGCCGGCTTGAGCAACACGATGCGTCGCGCGCCCAGCCGGCCCGCGAGCCAGGCGGCGATGCTGTCGCTCGTGACCTCCCAGGAATGCGGGAGCGGATCCGCGGCCCGGAGCCAGCGGTATGGCGCGAGAACGGGGAGCCGGTTGGCCTGGAGGGCTGCGGCGATCGCGCCGTCGCCGTCGACCAGCGCGGCGTCGGGGAGGCGGGCGGCGAGCGCGTGCGCGTACTGGTCCATCCCGAGCACCGCCATCCAGTGCGCCGCGTCTTCGCCGATCTTGATCCGCTTGAACATTTCCCGGACCGCGTCGGCGAACGGACCGCCCCCCGGAAGCACCAAGAGCCGGCGACCGGCTCGGAACGCGGTCAGGGCTTCGATCACTAGCTCGAAGGCACCGGCTTTGGCGAGCAGTCCCCCGCCGACCTTGACGACGGTGTGGACCACAGGGGTCTCGCTTGTCATGCCGGGAACAGCAGCGCCACCGCGGCCGCGGGGGCGTGCCGCGCCGCGGGTCCGAGGGTATCGGAGAGATGCGTGACTTGGAGCCCGACCCGTCGGGCGGCGGCGGCGGCGAGAAACTCACCGAGTCCGGTGACCACCGCGCGGGTCAGCGTGGGCTGCCGCGCGCGCGCCCGCACGAGAGCTCCCGCGATGCGCGTGACCTGTGCGTC
>WNGK01002493.1_pt1 | contig 26683 bp, 20 predicted proteins | sample 5400601 | NCBI WGS metagenome assembly WNGK01 (sample SAMN13153376, study PRJNA577476) | soil metagenome | isolation source: 60 cm soil or saprolite under Garry oak tree replicate 1 | place: USA:California | collected 2016-06-15
AGCATTGCGAGTCCCGCGTGCGTGTGGGCGAGCTCGCGCAATTCGCCGCTAAGCGCGGTCAGCGAGGGAAGCAGCACGTGCCGGCGCGCCCCGCCGAGCATCAGCCCGTGCGCAAGGTTGTTGATGTCCTCCGACGTGCACGCGAAATGGATGAATTCGGAGACGCGCGCGACCTCCGGCAAGGCAGCGAGCCGCTCCTTGAGCCAGTACTCGACGGCCTTGACGTCGTGATTCGTCTCGCGCTCGATGGCCTTGATACGCTCGCCATCGGCAACGCTGAAGCTCTCGCAGATTTCCGCAAATTCGCTTCGAGCAGCCGCGCCGAAGGGCGCTACCTCGGCGATTCCGGGCTCGTCGGACATGGCTTCGATCCACGCGAGCTCGACGCGCACGCGCTCACGCATCAAGGCAAACTCGCTGAAATGCTGCGCGAGCACGGCGACCTTGGCGCGATAGCGGCCGTCGAGGGGCGAGATCGCGGTCAGAGGGACAAGCGCGTCGGGATTCGACATGGAGCGCGTCGCAAAAGGCGCAATGTGCACGCGGGGCCAGCGGAGTGTATCACACTGAGTCGCGCGGTCGGCGCGAGTGAAACAAGCGGCGATGTTATAATAATTGATACGCAATATCGCTCGCGGGGCGCCTGTTCTCGAGGCGCACATCCCGGGGCCTGCACATCAAGATGTCGTGAAGCTGATCGCGTCGCCAACGAGCCCGTACGCCCGCAAGGTGCGCATCGCGCTTGCCGAAAAGAAGATCGACTGCGAATTCGTGGACGACTCGCCGTGGTCGCCGGAAACAAAGGTGACGGATCACAATCCGCTCGGAAAAGTGCCAGTGCTCGTCCTCGACGATGGGACATCGCTCTACGATTCACGCGTCATCGTCGAATACCTGGACACAGTGAGCCCGGTGTCGCGGCTGATTCCGGAACCCTCCCGTCAGCGCATCGCGGTCAGGCGTTGGGAAGCGCTCGCAGACGGCATCTGCGACGCAGCGGTGGCGGTCGTGCTCGAAGGCAAGCGGCCCGCCGAGCACCAGAGTAGGGAATGGATAGCGCGCCAGCGTGAAAAGATCGACCGCGGCGTCAGGGAGCTCGCCGGAGAGCTCGAAGACAAGCCGTGGTGCAACGGCGAAGCGTACACGCTGGCCGACATCGCAGCCGGCTGCGCGCTCGGATACCTCGACTTGCGCCATCCCGATATCGGGTGGCGCAACGCGTATCCGAATTTGCTCAAGCTCGCGGAAAAGCTGTCGAAGCGGCAGTCCTTCCAGGATTCGGCACCGCGCCCGGCGTAGGCGAACGATTGGAACAAAAAGCCCGCGTCGCCGCGGGCTTTTTCATCGCAAGGTTATTCGTCGCTCAACGGCCACCTCTTTTGACCAGCTTCGAAGAGCATTGATCACGCGTCGGTGCCGCGCTGATTCGCGGCCGCTTGACCCCGGCTCACATCGCTCGCCGGGGGCCCCTCTCCCTGTCGGCCTCCTTGGAGTAATGCGCGAATTGCAATGCTTCGCGTCGGCCTCATGCCTCGACTCGCAATTCCCCGTCGATCCCCGTGCTACGCACGGGGCCCCACGCCGGGTCGCTCGCGCCGCTACAGCGCTTGTTTTAACTGCTCGAGTATCGCCGGATTTTCGAGCGTCGACACGTCCTGGGTGATGTTTTCCCCCTTGGCGATCGAGCGCAGCAGACGGCGCATGATCTTTCCCGATCGCGTCTTGGGAAGGTTGTCGCCGAAACGAATGTCCTTCGGCTTGGCGATGGGCCCGATCTCCTTGCCCACCCAGTCGCGAAGCTGCTTGGCGATCTTCTCGCCGTCGGCGCCGCTCGGCCGCGCCTGTTTGAGCACGACGAACGCGCAGACTGCTTCGCCGGTCATTTCGTCGGGTCGCCCGACCACCGCGGCCTCGGCCACCATCGGGTTCGCCACCAGTGCCGACTCGATCTCCATGGTGCCAAGGCGATGGCCCGACACGTTGAGCACGTCGTCAATGCGGCCCATGATGGTGAAATAGCCCGTTTCCTTGTCGCGCACCGAGCCGTCGCCCGCGAGATAGAGCTTGCCTCCGAGCTCCTCGGGGTAGTACGACTTCCGATAGCGATCCGGATCGCCCCAGATGGTGCGTATCATCGCCGGCCACGGCCGTTTGATGACGAGTATGCCTCCCTGACCGTTGGGCACGTCGTGGCCGGTTTCATCGACGATCGCCGCCATGATCCCCGGCAGCGGCAGCGTGCATGACCCCGGCACCAGTGGCGTCACGCCGGGAAGCGGCGTGATCAGGATGCCCCCGGTCTCGGTCTGCCACCAGGTATCGACGATGGGACAGCGTCCCCCGCCCACATTCTCGTGGTACCACATCCACGCCTCGGGATTGATGGGCTCGCCGACGGTGCCGAGCAGGCGCAAGCTCGAGAGGTCGTAGTTCTTCGGCGCGTTCTCAGGATGCACGTCAGACGCCTTGATGAGCGAGCGTATCGCCGTCGGAGCGGTGTAGAAAATATTGACCTTGTGCTTGTGGATCGTCTGCCAGAAGCGGCCGGCGTCAGGGAACGTCGGGATGCCTTCGAACACGACTTCGGTCGCGCCCACCGCGAGCGGTCCGTAGGTGATGTAGGTGTGCCCGGTCACCCAGCCGATGTCCGCGGTGCACCAGAACACGTCTGCCGGCTTGATGTCGAAGTTCCAGCGCATGGTGAGCATCGCCCACAGCAGATAGCCGCCCGAGCTGTGCTGCACGCCTTTGGGCTTGCCGGTCGATCCGGAGGTGTAGAGGATGAACAGCGGATGCTCGGCGCTCACCCACTCCGGCGCGCAGGTGTCGGCTTGCTTCGCGACGATCTCGTGCATCCACACGTCGCGCGGCGCCGAAAAGCCGATGTCGCCGCCTGTCCGCCTGTAGACGATGACGTTGCGAATGCCTTCGCAGCCGCCGAGCGCCAGCGCCTCGTCGACGATGGCTTTCAGCGGAAGGTGCCTGCCTCCGCGCAGCTGTTCGTCGGCGGTGATTACGGCCACCGCGCCGGCATCGATGATGCGCTCCTGCAGCGATTTGGCGGAAAAGCCGCCGAACACCACCGAATGCGTCGCGCCGATACGCGCGCAAGCCTGCATCGCCACCACACCCTCGATCGACATCGGCATGTAAATGATGACGCGGTCGCCCTTCTTGATTCCCAGCGACCTCAGGCCGTTGGCGAAGCGGCAGACGCGATGGTAGAGATCCTTGTAGGTGGTCTTCGTGACGGCGCCATCGTCAGCTTCGAAAATAATCGCGACCTTGTCGGCGTTGCCGTTTTCCAGGTTGCGATCAAGACAGTTGTAGGAGACGTTGAGCTCGCCATCCTCGAACCACTTGTAGAACGGCGCCTTGGACTCGTCGAGCGATTTGGAAAATGGCTTGTGCCAGAGCAGCGTCTCGCGCGCGAGCTTGCTCCAGAACCCCGCGAAATCGGACGCCGCGCTGGCATTGAGACGATCGAAGTCAGCCTTCTTGATATTAGCTTGGGCAACGAATTCACGCGGAGGGTCGAAAACGCGCGTTTCGTGCGATACGGATTCGATACTAGCCATGCTGGTTCGCTCCTCGGAGATCGCCAAAGCGCCCGACCGCGATGGTCGATGCGGCGTGGCGGGGACTTGAGTCTACCGATACTCGGGTCAAGGGTGCAATTCCACCCGGCGCGTCCTCCGGTATCCGCCGCCTTGAACGTTCGGCAAGCCCGTGAATCCGGACATGCGCGGGCGGTCCGAGGCTTGGGCGATGCTAAAATGTCCTTGCCTCGCCGTCCTCGCCCGCATGGACCGACGCGCATCGCCGAAAGACCCCATGACTCAGATCAAGCAGGAAGATTTCATTCGCAGCGTTGCCGACGCGCTGCAGTACATCTCCTACTATCACCCGGTCGACTACATCGAGTCGCTGGCCGAAGCCTATCGGGTCGAGGAATCACCGGCTGCCAAGGATGTCATCGCGCAGATCCTCACCAATTCGCGCATGTGCGCGGAAGGGCATCGACCGATATGCCAGGACACCGGCATCGTCGTTGCATTCGTGAAGGTCGGCATGGACGTCTGCTGGGAGGGCGTCACGATGCCGCCGACCGACATGGTCAACGAGGGCGTGCGCCGTGCCTATCTCGATCCCGACAATATATTACGGGCGTCGATCGTGTCCGACCCTGCCGGCGCGCGCAGGAACACGAAGGACAACACGCCGGCGGTCGTTCATTACGACCTCGTGCCGGGAGGCACCGTCGAGGTGAAGATCGCTGCCAAGGGGGGCGGGTCCGAAAACAAATCCAGGTTCGTAATGCTCAATCCTTCGGACTCGATCGTCGACTGGGTGGTGAAGACCCTGCCGACGATGGGCGCGGGCTGGTGCCCGCCGGGGATGCTCGGGATCGGCATCGGTGGCAGCGCCGAAAAGGCGATGGTGCTTGCGAAGGAATCGCTGATGGAGCGGATCGACATGCACGAGCTCAAGAAGCGCGGGCCGAAGAATACGCTCGAGGAGCTGCGCATCGAGATCTACGATGCTGCGAACGCGCTGGGCATCGGCGCGCAAGGGCTCGGGGGACTGTCGACCGTGCTCGACGTCAAGATCCTCGACTATCCGACGCACGCGGCAAGCAAGCCCGTGGGCATGATCCCCAACTGCGCCGCGACGCGCCATGCGCATTTCACGCTCGATGGAAGCGGCGCCGCCAGGCTCGATCCGCCCGAACTTTCGAGCTGGCCCGACGTGCACTGGGTGCCGGCACCGACGTCCAAGTGCGTCAACGTCGACACGCTCACGCGTGAGGAAGTCGCGAGCTGGAAGCCGGGCGAGCGCCTCCTGCTCAACGGCAAGATACTCACCGGCCGGGACGCCGCGCATAAGCGCATCGCCGATCTTTTCGCGAAAGGCGAGCCGCTGCCGCCGGGCGTCGATTTCACCGACCGCATCATTTTTTACGTCGGTCCAGTCGACCCGGTCCGCGACGAGGTGGTCGGTCCGGCGGGCCCTACCACCGCAACCCGCATGGACAAGTTCACCGAGATGATGCTCGCGAAAACCGGATTGCTCGCGATGATCGGCAAAGGCGAGCGCGGGCCCGTTGCGGTCGATGCGATCCGCAAACATCGCGGCGCGTATCTCATGGCGGTCGGGGGCGCGGCGTATCTGGTGTCCAAGGCCATCCGCAGCTCGCGCGTCGTGGCGTTCGGCGATCTCGGCATGGAGGCGATCTACGAGTTCGACGTCAGGGATATGCCGGTCACCGTCGCGGTCGATTCCAGGGGAACTTCGGTCCATCAGACCGGACCGCGCGAGTGGCAGCAGAAAATCGGCAAGATTCCGGTCGTGACGGCGTGAAGCAGGTTCGCTCGGCGTAGCCGTGAAGGTCCGTTTCGGCACACGGCTCGACGGAGAAACGCTTTCCTCGCTGAACGCGCCGCCCATCCGGCTCGGCCTGCTGACCAAGCTCAATCTCCTTTCGGTCGGGCTGATCGTCGCGACGGCGCTGGGTGTTTCCGCGTTGCTCGTCGGCGGACAGATCCAGGACGAGCAGGAAAGGCTCAAGGCGCAGGGCATCGCCACCGCAGGAATGCTGGCGGAAGTCGCCGACAACGCGATCAGCAGCGGCGACATCGCAGGCGTCGTCCCCGTGCTCGACGGCCTTGCCGCCGACCCTGATGTCGCCTATGTGGCGGTGCTGGACAAACAACGCAAGGCATTGATCGCGCGTAGCTACGCCGGCGCAGCGATACCCGGCGCGCCGGTCGCGCTGCCGGTCGCCGACGAAAGCGTCGTCGCGGCGCAGAAGTCCGGAGACCGTCAATACGTGGAAATCGGCGTGCCCGTCCACATGCCGCCCCGGATGAGCGATCCCGTGAGCAGAGCGGACCGGCCCGTCATCGGCTATATCCAGCTCGGCATGAGCTTCGACCGGACCCGCGCGCAATTGCGGTCCTATCTGATCGGAGCGCTGTCGGTCGTCGTCGCGCTCGTCGTCGTAGCGATCGTATTCACCTTGCTGTTCACGCGCCGGTTGATCGCGCCGATACGACAGCTCATGCGCGCCGCGCGCGCGGTCGGCGCAGGCAAGCTCGACGTCTACGTCGCGGCACGATCGAGTGACGAGCTGGGGCTGCTCACCCACACCTTCAATCACATGACGCAGCGGCTGGCGGAGTCGCAGTCGCAGGTCGCAACCTACCAGCGCACGCTGGAGGATAAAGTTGCACAGCGAACCAAGGAGCTCGAAATCGCCACCGCGCAGGCCTACAAGCTCGCGCAGCACGACATCCTCACGGGGCTGCCCAACCGCGTACTGCTCAACCAGCGACTCAAGCAGATCGTCGCGCAGGCAGCCCGCGATGGGCACCAAGTCGCGTGCCTTTTTCTGGACTTCGATCACTTCAAGCGCATCAACGACACGCTCGGGCACGATGCCGGCGATCAGCTGCTCCAAGCCGTTGCGCAGCGCCTCGCCAGCGCAGTGCGCGAATCGGACACCGTGGCGCGCCTAGGCGGCGACGAGTTCGTCGTCGTTCTGCCGGGACTCGATCCGTCGAAGACGACGTTCGAGATCATGGCGGTTCTCAACCGTGTGCGCGAATCATTTCTCGCACCGTTCCGGCTCGCCGATCAGACGCCGACGCTGACATGCTCGGTCGGCGTCTCGCTCTATCCGGTCGACTCGACCGACCCCGGAAGCATCATCAAGCAGGCCGACACCGCGATGTATGCCGCCAAGGAAGCAGGGCGCAACGCCTATCGCTTCTACACCGCGGACATGAATGCCCGCGTCCAGGCGCGCCTGCAGCTCGAAACCGACATGCGCCGCGGCCTCATGGACGACGAATTCTTCCTGGTCTATCAGCCGCTGATCGAAATGGGCAGCGGCCGCGCGTGCGGAGTCGAGGCGCTGCTGCGATGGCGCGATCCGGAGCGCGGCGTGGAAGAAGCGCTGCGCACGAGCGGCTTGCCCGCGCGCTATCTCGACCTCGAGATCACCGAGAGCGTCATCATCACCCACCCGGAAAAGGCGGTCGCGACACTGATCAAGCTCAAGCAGATGGGCGTATCGATCACAGTCGACGATTTCGGTACCGGGTACTCCAGCCTGTCGTATCTGGCGCGCCTTCCGATCCAGGCAGTCAAGATCGATCAGCGCTTCGTGCATGGCCTCGAGCAGAACAAGAACGACGAAGCGATCACGCAGGCGATCATCGCGCTGTCGCACAGCCTCGGGCTGCGGACGATTGCCGAAGGGGTCGAAACCGTGGCGCAGTTCGAATACCTGAAAAGCCACGGCTGCGAGGAGGCTCAGGGCTATCTCATTGCCCGCCCCATGGAGGAGCCCGAGTTGCGCGCGTGGTGGAAAATGCAGGACGAGGAGAATCGCATCGTCTTCCGACAGTCCGACATGTGGCGACGCGACGCCGGAAGCTGACGCATCCGCCCAAGAGCAGGCACGCACGTACCTGCGATTGGAATGCGGATGCGTCATCCCGGCAAAGGCCGGGATCCAAGTTGAATGGTGGTGCGCTAGCCAAAATTAGGCCCCGGCCTGCGCTATGGGCGACGGTAACGATGCGTGACGAATGGCTATCCACGCTCGAGATCCGGCTTCGCATCGACGTCGCGCACGACGTTCGGATCATCGGTTTCTACGAACTCGAGCCGGTCCGCGTGAGCGGCGAGCAGGCGCTTGGCGCCCTCGTCGCCCGACAGCGCGCACAGGTCCGAAAAATAGCGCGCTGAGATTGCAACGGGATGTCCGCGCATCCCGCGATACGAGGGCGCCGCGAACGGCGCGCCGCGAGTGAGCGCAAGGACAACGCGGGCGATGCTCTCTGTCGCCACCCACGGCATGTCCGCAAGCGCAACGATCCAACCACGGGCGACAGGCGCCGACCGCACCCCCCACGCCAGGCTCGCGCCCATGCCGTCGGCTGCGCGAGGACACACCGTGACTCGCGCGCCGCCGATGGACAGCAATTGCGCGAGAGCATCGTCGTTGGGCCGCACGACAGCGACCACGGCATCGACCGCTGGGGCGAGATTGGCGAGCGAGCGAGCGCCGAGCGGCGTTCCTTCGTCGAGTGGCGCGAGCAGCTTGTCACCCCCGAAGCGCGAACCACTGCCCGCGGCGAGCAGTACACCGATGACCGGCGCACATGATTCCATTCTAAACAGAGATCCTTCGACTCGCGCTTCGCGCTCGCTCAGGATGACGCGGCTGTTACCAATCGTGCCCCGGGGGTATGCCAGCCACTCTAGGACATCCGCGTCACTCGACGAGCAGCCGAAATCTGCCGTCCCTGACCATGACCAGGACGCGGGCTCGCTCGTCCATGCCGTTGTGATTGCCGGGGCTCATGTTGAATACGCCCTGGCAGCCGACCACATCATGCTCTTGCTCCAGCGCGTCACGCAGCGCGACACGAAAAGCTTCGGTGCCCGGCCTTGCGGCCTTGAGCGCGACGGGTATCGCGTGCTGCAGCAGCAATCCGGCATCGTAGGTATTGGCGCCGAACGTCGCGGGGCGCACGCCGAACTGCTTTTCATACGCCGCCATGTACGCGCTTGCCACCTTCTTGATCGGATCGCCGTCGGCAATATCGTCGATCACCAGCATCGACCCTGCAGCGAGCACGGTGCCCTCGACTTTTTCCTTGCCCAGCCGGATGAAGTCATCGGTGGCCACTGCGTGGGTCTGATACACGCGGCCCTTGTAGCCCTGGTCGTACAGCGTCGCCTGCGGCAGCACCGCGGGCCCGCCAACCGCGGCGATGAGCACGGCATCCGGCTTTGCCGCCAAGAGCTTCAAGGTCTGCCCGGTCACGCTCTGGTCGGTGCGCGCGTAACGCTCGCTGGCGACAATGCGGATGCCCGCCTTGTCCGCAAGCGCGCTGAAAACCTTGTACCAGTTCTCGCCGTAGGGATCGTTGAAACCGATGAAGCCGATGCTCTTAACGCCATGCGCGACCATGTGCTTGAGCAGCGCCGTGGCGATCAGATCGTCGTTCTGCGTGGTCTTGAATACCCAGCGGCGCTTGGCGTCGATCGGCTCCACCACCGACGAGGTGCCGACGGTCGCGAGCAGCGGGACTTTGTTCTCGGCGATGATGTCGAGAATCGCGAGCGCATTGGGTGTCGTGGAAGGCCCGATCAATGCGTCGATGCGATCTTCGGCGATGAGCTTCTTGGCGTTTTGCACCGCGCGCGTGGTGTCGCCGCCGTCGTCGAGCTGAATGTATTCGACGCTGACATCGCCGATTCTGCGCGGCAGCAGCTCGCCGGTGTTTTTCTGGGGAATGCCGATCGCGGTGGTGGGCCCGGTCGCCGAAACCATCAAGCCGATCCGGATTTGCGCTCCCGCAGTCGCGACCGACAGCACCAGGGCAATGCCAAGAATGCTCAATTTTTGCAGCACGGCACTCCTTCGTCCATAAAGAATTAGATGCTACGGTGCAGCGCCGGCGCCGACAAGCGGCGAAACGAGGATTACGGACTGAAGAATTCGCGCACGCGATCGAACCAGTTTTTCGCCCGCGGGTTGTGCGCGCCGGGATCCTGCGCGTTGATGGCCTCGAATTCGCGCAGGATCTCTTTCTGCCGGAAAGTGAGCTTCACCGGGGTCTCGATCGAGACGTGACAATACAGATCTCCGTGCGTGGCGCTGCGAACGCCCTTGATGCCTTTGCCCTTCAGACGGAACACCTGCCCGGTCTGCGTCTCCGACGGAATTCTCAGCTTGGCGTGCCCGTCGAGGGTGGGAATCTCGATCTCGCCACCCAGCGCCGCGATGGTAAACCCGATGGGCATTTCGCAATGGAGATCGTTGTTCTCGCGCTGGAACACGGCGTGCGGCTTCAAATTGACGACGACGTACAGATCGCCCGTCGGGCCGCCGTTGATGCCCGCTTCGCCTTCGCCGGAAAGGCGGATGCGATCGTCCTGGTCGACTCCAGCCGGGATTTTCACCGACAGCGTCTTGTGCCTTCTGATGCGCCCCGCACCGCCGCAGGTGGCACACGGCTCCGGAATGATCTTGCCCGAGCCGTGGCACTGCGGACACGTCTGCTGGATGGAGAAGAATCCCTGCGATACGCGGACCTGACCCTGCCCGTTGCACGTCGGGCACGTCTTGGCCTGCGTTCCGGGCTTCGCGCCGCTGCCGTGACACGTCGCGCACTCCTCAAGTGCGGGGATGCGAATCTTGGCCTCGGTTCCGCGCGCCGCTTCTTCGAGCGACAGCTCCAGGTTGTAGCGAAGGTCAGCGCCGCGAAAGACGCCGCTGCCGCGGCCGCGCGCACCGCCGGCGCTGCCGAATATTTCGCCGAAGATGTCGCCGAACGCATCGGCGAAGCCGCCGAAGCCCTCCTGACCGCCGAAGCCGCGCGCGCCGGCACCGAAGGCTGCGGGATCGACGCCGGCGTGCCCGAACTGATCGTAGGCAGCGCGCCTCTTGGGGTCGGAAAGGATCTCGTAGGCTTCCTTGGCGTCCTTGAATTTGTCCTCGGAACCCTTGTCATCCGGATTGCGGTCCGGATGGTGCTTCATCGCGAGCTTGCGATAAGCCTTCTTGATGTCCTCGTCCGAGGCATCGCGGTTGACGCCCAAAGTCGAGTAGTAGTCGCGTTTCGCCATGTACCCATTCCCCAACAGCAACAGGCCGAGTTAAGGGGCACGGAGCGCCCACTTCAACTCGGCCAGATATTACGTCGCCGGGGGCGTGGCACCGTCCCTCCATGCAAACGCGGACCGTGCCCGGTGACGGAATATCACTTCTTGTCTTTGACTTCCGTAAATTCCGCGTCCACGACCTTCTCCTCGTCCGCGGAGCCTCCCCCCGACCCGCTCGCGCCCGATCCATGTGCGCCGGACTGCGGCTGCGCCTCGGCCTGGGACTTGGCGTACATCGCCTCGCCCAGCTTTTGCGACGCAGTCATCAGCGCCTGGCTCTTTGCTTCGAGTGCGTCCTTGGACGCATCCTTCTGCTTGAGAACGTCCTCGGCGTCCTTCAATGCGGCTTCGATCTTGCTCTTTTCGTCGGTGCCGACCTTGTCTCCGTACTCGCCGATCGACTTCTTCACGCTGTGCACCAGCGCATCGAGATGGTTGCGTGCCTGCACGACCTCGAGCACTTTGCGATCGTCCTCGGCGTGCGCCTCGGCATCCTTGACCATCTTCTGGATCTCGGCCTCGGACAGACCCGAGCTTGCCTTGATGGTGATCTTGTTTTCCTTGCCGGTCGCTTTGTCCTTGGCGCTCACGTGCAGGATCCCGTTGGCGTCGATGTCGAACGTCACCTCGATTTGCGGCATTCCGCGCGGCGCCGGAGGAATGCCCTCCAGATTGAACTGGCCGAGGCTCTTGTTGGCCGACGCGACGTCGCGTTCTCCCTGCAAGACGTGAATGGTCACCGCCGCTTGATTGTCATCGGCCGTCGAGAACACCTGCTGCGCCTTGGTCGGAATCGTCGTGTTTTTCTGGATGAGCTTGGTCATCACGCCACCCAGCGTCTCGATGCCGAGCGAAAGCGGAGTGACATCGAGCAGCAGCACGTCCTTGACGTCGCCCTGCAGGACGCCGGCCTGGATCGCTGCGCCCACCGCGACGGCCTCGTCGGGATTGACATCCTTGCGCGGCTCCCTGCCGAAGAACTCCTTGACCTTGTCCTGCACCTTGGGCATGCGCGTCTGGCCGCCGACCAGGATCACGTCGCCGATGTCGGAGAGCTTCACGCCCGCGTCCTTGATGGCGATGCGGCAAGGCTCGATCGTGCGCTCGATCAAGTCTTCCACGAGCGACTCGAACTTCGCCCGCGTGATCTTCATCGATAAATGCTTGGGTCCCGACTGGTCCGCAGTGATGTACGGCAGGTTGATTTCGGTCTGCTGCGACGAGGACAGCTCGATCTTCGCCTTCTCCGCGGAGTCCTTAAGACGCTGCAGCGCGAGAACGTCGTTCTTCAGGTCGACGCCCGCGTCGCGCTTGAACTCGGCGACGACGTAATCGATGAGCCGCTGATCGAAATCCTCGCCTCCGAGGAAGGTGTCCCCGTTGGTCGAAAGAACCTCGAACTGGTGCTCGCCTTCGACGCTGGCGATCTCGATGATCGAGATGTCGAACGTGCCGCCGCCGAGGTCATACACCGCGATCTTGCGGTCGCCTTCCTTCTTGTCGAGCCCGAACGCGAGCGCGGCCGCAGTGGGCTCGTTGATGATGCGCTTGACCTCGAGGCCGGCGATCCTGCCCGCATCCTTGGTCGCCTGGCGCTGCGAGTCGTTGAAATACGCGGGAACCGTGATGACGGCTTCGGTGACGTCCTCGCCGAGATAGTCTTCGGCGGTCTTCTTCATCTTGCGGAGGATCTCCGCCGACACCTGCTGCGGCGCGATTTTCTTGCCACGCACCTCGACCCAGGCATCGCCGTTGTCGGCCTTGACAATCTTGTACGGCATCAGGCCGATGTCCTTCTGCACTTCCTTTTCATCGAACTTGCGCCCGATGAGCCGCTTGACCGCAAAGATCGTATTCTTGGCGTTGGTGACCGCCTGGCGCTTCGCCGGCGCGCCCACCAGGACTTCGCCGTCGTCGGCATAGGCGACGATCGAAGGCGTCGTGCGCGCACCTTCGGAGTTCTCGATCACCTTCGGCTTCCCGCCTTCCATGATCGCGACGCAGCTGTTGGTCGTCCCGAGGTCGATACCGATAGTTTTGGCCATGTGATTTCCTTCCAATACTGGATTGCTGGGCTAGGCTTTAGGTGGGGCGTCGCGCATGGGGATTCAAGCTGAAAGCGTCAATCAACCTGGTCTTTTTTCCTGGCTACAGCGACCAGAGCGGGGCGGAGCACCCGGTCGTTAAGCAGATAACCTTTCTGGAAAACCTGTACGACCGTGCCCGCGGGATGCTGTTCCGAGTCGATCATGGTCATCGCCTGATGGCGGTGCGGATCGTACTTCTGGTGCAGTGGATTGATTTCCTCGATGCGCGCCTTGTCAAAGGCGGCCGAGAGATTCTTAAGTGTGAGCGCGACACCGTCCTTCAGCGTTTCGATCGTTGCGGCGGGCGTAGCGAGCGTCAGCTCGAGCGCGTCCTTGACCGAGAGCAGCTCCTGCGCAAAGCGCTCGATGGCAAACTTGTGCGCCTTGGCGATGTCGTTCTGAGCCAGACGCCGCGCGTTCTCGGTTTCGGCTTTGGCGCGCAACCAGGCGTCGCGCAGCTCGGCCGCTTCGTCCTCCGCCTTCTTCAAAAGCGCGCCCAGATCTGCCGCTGGCTCGGCAGGCGCGACCTCGGCGACGCGGTCCGCCGGCGCGTCGGTCGGCACGGGCGGCATCGCCTCCGGCTGCGCCGAAACCTGAGTGCTATTGTCGGGATTGCGATTCATGCCTGCTCCTCGTCGACACCGTGGTGAGGATGGGGGCGGCGGACGGACGTTTCAACCCAAAAGATCAAAAAGCGGGGACCGATCGGCTCCCTGGTCGTAGGGGCGCAGCGGTCCAACTGGGCGCGGTTAGAACCCCGAGGGTCGGCGGCTCGTAATCGCGCCTATTTATCGGCGCCCAGCGCCCGCGCCATGGCGAGGGTCGCCTCTCGCCCTGCCGCGTCGGGTGGCGCGGCCAGCCAGCCCTGAAGGTTTCGCACCGCCAGATCCGCAAGCGCCGCGATCCATGCCGGCCGCTCGTTGAGGCACGGGATGTAATGGAACGCCTGCCCGCCAGCCTCGAGGAAGGCCGCCTTTCCTTCCTGCGCGATCTCCTCCAGCGTCTCCAGGCAATCGCTGACGAAGCCCGGGCACGCCACGTCCACCCGTCGCATGCCTTCCCTCGCGAGCGCCACCAGCGTGGGCCGGGTATACGGCAACAGCCATTCGGCGCGACCGAAGCGCGACTGAAAAGTGACCGCGTGCTGCTCGCGCGTGAGCCCGAGCTCGCGGGCGAGCAGCCGCGCAGTCTTCTGGCAATGGCAATGGTACGGATCGCCCAGATCGAGCGTCCTACGCGGCAGGCCATGAAAGGAAAGAACGAGCTTGTTCGGGCGTCCGTTCTTCACCCAGTAATCGTTGATGCTCTGTGCGAGCGCCTTGATGTAACCGGGATCGTCGTGGTACGCGTCGACCACGCGCAAGGCGGGCACGCGCCGCCAACGGCGCATCGCCTCCCCGACGGCATCGACCGCCGAGCCCGTCGTGCTCGCGGCGTACTGCGGATACAGCGGAAGTACCAGGATGCGATCACAGCCGGCTTCCTTGAGCTTGTCCATCGCGGCAGCGATCGACGGCCGGCCGTAGCGCATGCCGAGCTCGATGTGCGCATAGTCGGCGGGAAGGCCGAGCTCCTTGAGCCGCTGACCGAGATAGCCCATAAGCAGCGTGCGCTGGCGCAGGCTGTGGACTAGCAGCGGCGAACCGTCCTTGGTCCAGATCATGGCGTATTTCCGCGCCGACTTCTCCGGCCGCACGTTGAGGATGACGCCATGCAGCAGCGGCCGCCATAGCGCCCGCGGAATCTCGATGACGCGCGGATCGGACAGGAATTGCGCGAGGTAGCGTCGCACCGCCTCACGTGTCGGTGCGTCGGGCGTGCCGAGGTTGACCAGCAAAACACCCACGCGCGCTGCCCGGTCGTGCGAAAACCCGGGCTCGGGGAGATAGCGCGCCATCGTGTGCGCCTCAAGCAGGACAAAACGCGGCGCAGCGGGGAGTGCCGCCCGCAGCTGTCCGGCGGCTACGCACGCCGCGCTTCGCCCGCGCGCCAGTCGGCGAGCGCGTGCGCAGCTTTCTCGCGCGTCGCACGCTGCACCGCCGGCAGGAACCCCAATAATCGGCCCTTGACACCGAGCGCCTGCGCGAGCCAGCTCCGGAGGTCGAAGCGATCGCGGTGGCGATGGATCAGGCCGTCTCGGAATTCGAACTCGGCGTCGATCTCGTTGACCACGGGCCGTCCCGTCGCCGAATACGTGTAGCGCGCGGTCCAGTGTGCGCGGCCGCGCGATGCATCGGCGTCGACGTCACGCGCGGTTACCGCGAGGTCCTTGCCGCGCATGCAGAGCATGCGCCACATCGCGGCCGCGCCTGCGGCGTCGAGCGACGGAAAAACCGGATCGCTGAACGTCGCATCGCGGTGATAGCACACGATCATCGCGGCCGCATCACGTCGCGAAAGCGCCGCGTAAAAACGCTCGATCAACGCCTTGTTGCCGGCATTGGTGTGATCCCCCCGTGCTTGCGGCCCGGGTGGCAAAAGCGGCCGCTCCGCTGCCCCCAAGGGGGCGGAGTTCGCGCCTTGGGGCGGCCCTGCGGCGCTCATCGCTCGTTGAGTTGCTGCGTCAGCGCGTTCGACAGCAGCTTGGCGGTGTCGTCGACGATCGGAATGACGCGCTCGTACGCCATCCGCGTCGGTCCGATGACCCCCAACGTGCCGATGACTTGGCCGTCGAGCTCGTAGGGCGCGGTGATGATGCTGCACTCGTCGAGCGGGGCAAGCCCGGATTCGCCGCCGATGAACAGGTGGACGCCGTGCGCGTGCTGGCTCAAGTCGAGCAGGTGCAGGAGCGATGTTTTCTGCTCGAACACTTCGAACAAGCGGCGCAGACGGTCCATGTTCGATGCGAGATCCGTCGCCGACAAAAGGTTCCTCTCCCCCGAAACAACCAGCTCGTCGTTGCTTTCGGACAGCGCGGCATCGCCGGCATCGACCGCCGCCGACATGAGCCCGACAACGTCTTCGCGCAGCTGCTTCAACTCGTCGGCGAGGAGCGCGCGTATCGCGGCGAACGGCTGCCCGGCATAGTGATGGTTGAAGAAATTCGACGCCTCGATCAATTGCGGCTGGCTGTACGCGCGATCGGTATGCAGGATTCGGTTTTGGACGTCGCCTTCGGGCGTCACGATGATGAGCAGGACTCGCCGGTCGGACAGGCGAAGGAATTCGACGTGGCGAAACGAAGCCTCGCGCCGTCTAGGCGTCGCAACGATGCCGGCAAACTGCGTGAGTTGCGAAAGGAGCTGCGCTGCCGTCGCCACCAGCGCCTGCGGGCGATCGGCCTGCAGCTGATCCTGCAGATCGCTGATCTCGCCTTCGTCGAGCGGCTTCACCACGAGCAGGCTGTCGACAAAAAAACGATAGCCCTTCGCGGTGGGCATGCGTCCGGCGGAGGTATGCGGGCTCGCGATGAAGCCCATCTCCTCGAGATCCGCCATCACGTTGCGGATCGTCGCCGGTGAGAGCTCGAGGCCGGACTGCCGCGACAGGACGCGCGAGCCGACGGGCTGGCCGTCGGCGATGTAGCGCTCGATCAGCGTCTTGAGCAGGTGCTGCGCCCGGGGATCAAGCATCGCGCCATTGTACCGCCGATGCTGGAGACCTCTGAACAAGCCCCAGAGCTCCCTTGGTCGCTTCGTGCCCTTGTGCTTTAATCCCGGCCATGGGAGCCCGGCAGAAAGATTTCGCGACCATCGCTCTGATCGGTCGTTATGGAAGCCCCGGCATCGGCGAGCCCTTGGGCCGGTTGGCATCGTTTCTCGCCGGTCGCGGGCATCGCGTATTGCTCGACGCGGCCACCGCCGAGTTCGCGCCGCTGGCGGGTTATCCGACGGCGAGCGCCGCCGATCTCGCACGCGAGGCCAAGCTTGCGGTCGTCATCGGCGGCGACGGCACGATGCTTTCGATCGCGCGAGAGTTCGCTCCCTTCGATGTGCCGCTGATCGGCATCAACCAAGGCCGTCTCGGTTTTCTGACCGACATCGCGCTCTCCGACATGGAGCGCGTTCTCGACGAGATGCTGCGCGGACATTACGTCGAGGAATCGCGCACCATGCTCGACGCCACGCTGACGCGTGGCACGGGTGAGCGCGAGCGCACGATGTCGCTCAATGACGTGGTGGTCAATCGCGGCGCGATGGGGGGAATGATCGACTGCGCCGTGACCATCGACGGGCGCTTCGTGTACGCCATGCGCGCCGACGGGCTCATTGTTGCGACACCGACCGGATCGACCGCCTACGCGCTGTCGGCGCAGGGTCCCATCGTCGATCCCGGCGTCCCGGCTTTTTTGCTCGTTCCGGTCGCGCCGCATGCGCTCACCAATCGCCCGATTGCCATCCGCGATTCGGCGATCGTCGAGATCTCGTTGCTGCGCGGCAAGGATGCGACCCTGCATTGCGACGGCCAGGCGCATTTTTCGCTGGCCGAGGGCGATCAAGTAACGGTGCAACGCGCGGCGTATCACGTGCGGCTGCTGCATCCGCAGGATCACGATCATTTCGCGATGCTCCGGCAAAAGCTGCACTGGAGTGAAACGCCGGAGGGGCTTCGCCCGCCGACGTGAGCCTGCGGGAAGCGATCTGATGCTGCGGCTGCTGGCGATCCGCAACTTCGCCGTCATCGATGCGCTCGAGGTCGAGTTCGACGGCGGGTTTACGGTCCTGACGGGGGAAACGGGCGCAGGCAAATCGATTCTGCTCGATGCCTTGTCGCTTCTGCTCGGCGACCGGTTCGAAGCGCGCCAGCTTCGCCCGGGAGCGGACCGGGCCGAGATCGCGGCGGAATTTTTTGTCGGCGAGCTCCCGTCGATACGCGAGTGGCTGGCGAAAAACGATCTGGGAGACGACGGTCCGCTGTTGCTGCGCCGCGTGCTCGATGTCCAGGGCCGAAGCCGCGCGTACGTCAACGGGCGTCCGGCGACGCTCGCGCAACTCGGAGCGCTCGGCGAGTGCCTGATCGACTTGCACGGGCAGCACGCGCACCAGTCGCTCGGACGTCCGGAAACTCAACGCATGCTCCTCGACGCCTATGGCGGCTTTGCGGCGCTGACGCGCGAAGTCGGCGCCGCGTGGCGCGCCTGGCGGGAAACCGCGGATGCGCGCGAGCGCGCCGCGCGCGACGCGGCAGCGACGACGCGTGAGCGCGAAGCGCTCGCCGAGCGGCACGCCGAGCTTTCGGCGCTGGACGCGAGCGCCGCCGAATGGGACGCTCTGTCGCAAACGCAGTCGCGCCTCGCGCACGCAACGGCGCTGCTCGAAGCAGCGGCCGCGAGCGAAGCCGAGCTCTCCGAAGGTGATGCGGCGCTCTCGTCGAGGCTCGCTTCGCTCGCAACCCTACTCAAACAGGTGGCGGTGCATGACCGATCGCTCGACGATATCGCGGCGCTGATCGACGAAGCGCGAATACGCATCGACGAAGCCGCGCGAACGCTGCGAGGCTATCGAGATCGTCTGGATCTCGACCCGGCGGAGCTCGCGCGCGTCGAATCGCGGCTCGCGGCGATCCACGACGTCGCGCGCAAGCATCGCGTTCGGCCCGAAGCGCTGCCGGCGCTTTTCGACGAGACCGAAGCAAAGCTCGCGACGCTTGGCGCAGCGAGCGACATCGACGCGTTAGCGCGCGCCGAGACGAACGCCCAGCGCTCATTTGCCGCGCTCGCCGGTGAGCTCTCGGCCAAGCGCAGGTTCGCGGCGGCCGAGCTCGGGCACCGCGTCAGCACCATGATGAAGCAGCTCGCGATGGCCGGGGGCCGAGTCGAGATCGACCTTGTCCCGCTGGCTGACCCGGCGAGCTACGGACTGGAAACGGTCGAATTCCGCGTCGCGACGCATCCCAAGCAGCCGCTCGGGCCGCTCGCGCGTGTGGCCTCCGGCGGCGAGCTGTCGCGACTGGGGCTCGCGATTCAGGTGGCGCTTACGGAGATCGGAGAGGTCCCGACGCTCATCTTCGACGAAGTCGACGCCGGGATCGGCGGCGCCGTCGCGGCGACGGTCGGCCGGTTGCTACAGCAGCTGGGACGGCGCCGGCAGGTGCTTTGCGTTACTCATCTGCCCCAGGTTGCCGCGTGCGCGGACCATCACGATCTCGTCAGCAAGCACGGAAAAGGCGATCAGGTCGCGACCAGGCTCGCGAGTCTCGACACTCCAGCGCGCGTGGACGAGCTTGCGCGCATGCTCGGCGGCAGGGAGATCACCGCCAAGACGCGAGCGCACGCGAAGGAGCTGCTTGCGCAGCACCGCGCGAGCTAGATCGGAAGCGGAAGCGAGTGTGCGCCTAGGCGCGTACTTTGAGGTATCCGGACTTGCGCGCCTTGGGAGCGCGCTTGGCGAGCGCCGTCTCGGGAAGCGATTCACCGGTTTCCAGCCAATGCTTGACGCGATTGGCGTCGCCGACGCGCGTGAGCTTACCGTACGAATCCAATAGCACGATGACCACGGGCCGGCTGGCGATGTTGGCGAGCATGACCAGGCACTTGCCCGCTTCGCGAATGAAGCCCGTCTTCGAGAGCAGGATGTCCCACTGGCCGCCGCGGACGAGCGAGTTGGTGTTGCTGAAACCCAGGACGTTTCCGGCGGGCTGCATTTCGACGTAATGGCTGGACGTGGTGGTGAAGTCGCGAATGAGCTGATATCCGGCGGCAGCCTTGACCATCTTGGCGAGATCATTGGCCGTCGACACGTTTTCACTTGACAAGCCAGTCGCGTCGCTGAAGTGCGTGCTGGACATGTCGAGGCTCTGCGCCTTGCGATTCATCGCCTCGACAAACGCGTCGTGTCCTCCGGGATAATGCCGCGCCAGGCTCGACGCCGCGCGATTCTCCGACGCCATGAGCGCGAGGCGCAGCATTTCGCGGCGCGAAAGCTCGCTTCCCAGCCGCAGACGCGAGTGGCTTCCCTTGAGCAGGTCGATGTCGGCGACGTCGACCGCGAGCCTCTCGTCCATGGGCTGGGCCGCGTCGAGGACGACCATTGCCGTCATCAGCTTGGTGACCGAGGCGATGGGCGTGACCGCGTCGGCGGCCTTGGAATAGATCGGGTGTCCGGCGCCCGCGTCGAGCACCAATGCATTGGCCGAGGCCAGCTTGAGCTTGCTGCCGTCGAGCAGCAAGGTCGACGCAATCGCGGCACCCGGGCCGACCTCCGGCGCGGCAAGGGCGCTGGTCGCGAATGCGATAAGTCCAGCAAAAACAATAGTGAAGCTAAATTTCATGAAGCGGGCTCTCAAAAAGGCAGCGGTGTTTATATCACGAAGGCAAACCATGTGCCATAGCAAGGAAAACAGGTACTTAACGCGGGAGGCCGCTAGGCGATGACACGTCCCGGCGCCGAAGTGTAAGGCTGAGCGCCGTTTCCCTCGATCGGTTCTCGGCGCTCCTGTTGCTGCAATGCCCACATGCGGGCGTACGCGCCTTCCGCCGCGAGCAGCTGCTCATGAGTGCCCTGCTCCACGATACGTCCGTGCTCGAGGACGAGGATCTGGTCCGCCGAGACGATCGTGGAGAGCCGGTGCGCGACGGTGAGCGTCGTGCGGTCGGCGGAGATCTCCTCGAGCTCCGCCTGGATGAGCTTTTCGTTCTTCGAGTCCAGCGCGGACGTCGCTTCGTCGAAGATCAGGATGCGCGGATTCTTCAGGATCGCGCGCGCGATCGCGACGCGCTGCTTCTCGCCGCCGGATAGCTTGAGCCCGCGCTCCCCGACGGGAGTCCGGTACCCCTCGGGCAGGCGGATGACGAAGTCGTGAATCTGCGCGAGCCTCGCCGCGGCGACGATCTGGTCGTGCGTCGCTTCCGGGTTTCCGTACGCGATGTTGTATTCGATCGAATCGTTGAACAACACTGTGTCCTGCGGCACGATTCCGATCGCGGCGCGCACGCTTGCCTGCTGCACGGCACGCACGTCCTGCTTGTCGATCGTGATTCTGCCTCCGCTGACGTCGTAGAAGCGGTACAGCAGTCGAGCGAGCGTCGACTTGCCCGATCCGCTCGGTCCGACGACGGCAACCGTGCGGCCCGCGGGAATCGACAGCGATACGTCGAACAGGATCTGCCGGTTCGGCTCGTAGTGAAAGTCGACGTGCTCGAAGCGCACCTCGCCCTTGGTGAGCGCGAGGGGTGGCGCTCCCGGAGCGTCCTTGACCTCCGCGTTCTCGTCGATCAAGTGGAACATGCGCTCCATGTCGGCGAGCGCCTGCTTGATCTCGCGGTAGATGACGCCGAGAAAATTCAGCGGAATGTAGAGCTGGATCATGAACGCATTCACGAGCACGAGGTCGCCGATGGTCATCGTGCCGTCGACGACGCCGAGTGTCGCCCGCCACATGATCAGTGTCACGGCGACGGCGATGATCGCACTCTGGCCGATGTTGAGCAGCGAGAGCGAGGTCTGGCTGCGGACCGCTGCACTCTCCCATCGCTGAAGGCTTTCATCGTAACGGCGTGCCTCGAACTCCTCGTTGTTGAAATACTTGACGGTCTCGTAGTTGAGCAGGCTGTCGATCGCGCGCGTATTTGCCCTGGAGTCGAGCTCGTTCATCTGCCGCCGGAATCCTGTGCGCCATTCGGTGATCGTCACCGTATAGGCGATGTAGAGCACGAGCGCTCCGAGCGTGATGCCTATGAACCAGACGTCATAGCGGGCGACGAGTATCGCCGACACGAGCGCGATCTCGATCAGCGTTGGCAGTATCGAGAACAGGGTGAAGCCGATGAGCGTCGAGATGCCGCGCGTTCCGCGCTCGACGTCGCGGGTAAGCCCGCCGGTCTGGCGGGCGAGATGAAAGCGCAGGCTCAGGGCGTGCAGATGGCGAAACGTCTTCAGCGCGATCGTGCGCACGGCGCGCTGCGTGACCTTGGCGAAGAAAAATTCGCGCAGCTCGGTGAACGCGGTCGTCGACAGGCGCAGCGCACCGTAGGCGGCGAGCAGCGCGAGAGGCAACGCCAGCATCTGCTCTTCCGGCTTGAGCGTCAGCGCATCGACGATCTGCTTCAAGACCAGCGGGACGCCGACGTTGGCGAGCTTCGCTGCGACAAGGCAGGAGATCGCGAGCGCGACGCGGCCTTTGTACGCGAGCAGGTAGGGCAACAGCGTGCGCACCGTGTGCCAGTCGCCGCGGACCGCGGCGCCGGGTCCGTCGGTGGGTGGCAGCGGGGAAGATGCAGCTCGGCGCATTGCCGCGCAGTGTAGCAGGCTCGGTGCGGAGGACCGACGACTGGCGGCTGCGCGGCTCGAGCGCTACTGCGGGCGCTTCTGCCCGCGCGCGAACCACTCGTTGCCGCCATAGCCCAACCAACCCATCGCCAGACGCACTATGCCGTACGCAACCCAGATCGCTGCCTTGTACAGGCGCGGGCGCAGATTCCAGTCGCCGGCGGCGACGCGCCGCGATCCTTCCGCCATCATGTCGCGAAGCTGGCGCTTGAGCTCGGCGTTGAAGTCGCGGTCGCGCACGAAGACGTTCGCCTCCCGCGCCATCAGGAGGCTGTACGGATCGATGTTCGACGAGCCCACCGTCGCCCAGTGGTCGTCGATCACGGCGACCTTGGCATGCAGCATGCTGCGATGATATTCCTCGATGACGATTCCGGCCTCGAGCAGCTGGCCGTATAGCGCGCGTGTGGCGAAATGCAGCAGCAGATATTCGACGCGGGCCTGCAGGAGCAGCGTCACCGCGACGCCGCGCCTGGCTGCGGACATCAGCGCATGGCGGAAGCGGATCCCAGGGAAAAAATACGAGTTGGCGATGATGATCTCGCGCTTGGCGGTGCGTATCGCCGCGAGGTAGGCGCGCTCGATGTCGCGGCGGTGGCGCAGGTTGTCGCGCGTGACGAATTTCGCAGTCTGCGTCCCAACCCGCTCGCCGCGCGCAAGATCCGGAAACAGTGGGACATCGCTCGATCCCGACTGCACCAGCTGCACCAGCGACCACACGCGCTGCATCGTCTGCACGATCGAGGGAAGAATCGGGCCTTCCACGCTGACCCCGAAATCGACGCGCGGCGGGACCTGGCCCGGCGTGTTACGGTCGTCGATGACGTTGATGCCGCCGACAAAGGCGAGCCGCCCGTCGACGTGGCAAAGCTTGCGGTGCAGCCGGCGCAGGCGGTGCGCGCGAAAATGCCACGGCGCGACCTCGGGACGGTACTTGAGCAGATCGACGCCTGCATCGACCATCTCCCGCTCGAGCGATGCCGTGAGGTAGTACTTGGCACCCCAGCCGTCGACGAGCACCCGCACGTGCACACCGCGTTGCACGGCCCGCGCAAGCGCTGCCGAGATGCGGCGGCCCGAAGCGTCGTCGGCGAAGATGTAGCTCTCGAACCATACCTCGCGCTGTGCGCGGTCTATCGCGTTTTCCAGCGCGGGGAAGTACTCGGCACCGCTGCGCAGTAGCGTCAGGCGGTTACCTGGCGTAAATCGGTTCACAGGCGGAGAGCCTAACGCCTCGCGGGCCGGGCGCGCTCGAGCTCGAAGGTCGCCGCCAGCGCCGCATGATCCGAGAGGCGCGCGAAGGGATAGGCGTAATGCACATCAGTGTCGACAACTCGCAGGCCCCTGGCGTAGATCCGGTCGAGGCGAAACACCGGGAGCACCGCGGGAAACGTGCGCGCCGGCCTCCCGCGCGCCGAGGAAAACACCTCGAACAGCCCGAGCTCCTCCTGCAGCGATCGATCGGCCTTGCGCCGCCAGTCGTTGAAGTCGCCTGCGATCACCAGCGGCGCATCCGGAGGAACGAGTTCGCGTATGCGCTCGGCGAGAGCGCGAATCTGCCAGCGCCGCCCGCGCTCGAACAGTCCCAGGTGCACGTTGATGCAATGCAGCGCCGGAACGCCGCGGCCGAGCTGCATCACGCAATGCAGGAGGCCCCGGCTTTCGAAGGCGTGTGCGGAAATGTCCTGGTTGGCCTGGGCGATGATGGGAAAGCGCGAAAGCACCGCGTTGCCGTGATGGCCATGACGAGTCACCGCGTTCCTGCCGTACGCGACCTCGTGCCACACCGTGTCGGCGATGAACTCGTGCTGCGGCTTGAGCGGCCAGTCGCGGTAGCGGCCCGCGTGCCGGCGATGGACGCCCTGAACCTCCTGCAGAAAGAGGATGTCGGCGGCAAGCCCGTGCAGCTTGTCGCGGAGCTCATGAATCACGACGCGCCGCGTCAGATGCGAAAAGCCCTTGTGGATGTTGTAGGTGGCGACGGTGAAGCGCATGGCCGTGCGGCGCGGGATGAGCGGAACGAACCTAATAGTAGCGGCATTTTCGGCGTGTGGCGCACGCCGGTATATTCGACAGCCCGGGCGCCCCGCGTCGCGCCCGATTACGACCGGCGAGGAATAATAGGCAGGATCACATGCGAAGGGCGCGCGCCGTCAACGTACACCCGGTTGCCTGCAACCCGGCTGGAAAGCGACTTTCCTTCAGGTTCGCCCGTATTGGGATTGACGTCGAAATGCGGGAAGTTGCTGCTCGAGATGTCGATTCGAATGCGATGCCCGCGCTTGAACAAATTACTGGTCGGAAATGTCTCGACACGAATACCGTAGATTTCGCCCGGCATCATCGGTGCCGGTTTCTCCCAGGAATCCCGATAACGCGCGCGTAATATTCCATCGGTGAGATTCATCGCAAAGCCTTGCGGATAGTCCGGGTTCGGCGGATACACGTCGATCAGCTTGGCGGTGAAATCCGTATCCGGGCAATTCGACGAAATCCACAGATTGACCGTGAGCGGGCCGGTCACCTCGACGTCATCGGTCAGGGGCGGCGTCTGGAAAACCAAAACGTCCGGCCGTTCGGCAAGCGGTCGATAGGGTGGCTTGGAACCGTAGAATTGCGGCGCCTCGCGTTGATCGAAAGCACCGCCCACCATGATCGGACGCCCCGAGGTTATGTTGCCGCCGATCGTGGGAACGGGGTTGCGAGGGTCGTACTCGTAGGCTAGCGGCGGTACTCCCGTGGACGGCCTCTCCGGCGACAGCAAGCGATCGGCGCGAAGATAGTAAGGCGTCCAGCGCGTATCCGGAATCGGCCAATCCCTTTCTGCGCGCCAGCGCCCTCCATGATCCATGCGTCCGGCTGCATTTTTTCTTCCGCTTCCCCCGCCCATCACGAAAAGCCGCACCACCGGTTCAGCGTCCACGCCATTGCCGATTCCTTTGAGCGATCGATCGAACCAACGCAATCGCAAGGTAAGAAAGTCCGTGGCGACGTTGCCGTCGATCGTCGCTGCCGGGCCAAAATCGACATCCCCGACGTAAGTGAGCTGGCGATCCCCGTGCGTCCACGGCCCCAGGATCAGGCGCACGGGACCACGCTTGATCCTGGATAGCCCCATGTAGTTTTCGGTCGCCGTGCGCGGATACGGGTCGTACCACGACGACATGTGGACCATCGCGGCATCGGGGAATTGCCGGTAATAGCCCGCGGCATAGATGCCAAGCTGCTTCCAGAAGTCGTCGAAGACGCCATGCTCCCATTGGTCGAAGGTGTATTCCTCGTACTCCGGCGCCAGGCTCAACGGCGACGCCCCGCGGCGCCACGGCATCTTGTGGAACCAGTCCTTGAGATCGATGGCCTGCATCGCCGCGAATTTCGCGGGATCTCTTCTGATTTGCGGGCTGTTCAAGCCCTCGTTGAACGCCCAGGTCACCTGCTTGAGCTCGAACGCGCCGCCCTGCCGGATGCCGCCCTGATAGGCATTCGAGAAACCACCGGAGTCGAGAAACATCGCCTTGACGCCCGGGGCGCCGGCGCTGCCCAACGCGCCTTGCGTGTGCGCGGCGTACGACAAGCCCATGGTGCCGATCACGCCGTCGGACCACGCCTGTTTGACAATCCAGGCGCAGGTGTCGTAGCCGTCGACGCCGTCGCTTAAGTACTTCACATACAAGCCTTCCGATTTGTAGCGGTCGCGGCAATCTTGATAGATCACGACGTAACCGCGGCTCACGAAGAAATCGGCAACCTCCGCGCGGCTTTTCGGTTTCTCGGACGCCGGCGTGCGCTCGGAGCGGCTGTCCGCGGTCTTGTCGTAAGGCGTGCGCTCGAGAATGACAGGGAAACGCTGCTCGACGGGTTTTCCATTGCGTGCGGGAACATATACATCGGTCGCCAGGCGTACGCCGTCGCGCATGGGCACCATGACGTCGCTCAAAACAATGACGTCGAATTCAGGCTGCTGGGGCGCGACCGCGGCGGGAATCTGTCGCAAGTCGGCACATCCTGCGATGGGAAAGGCGAGCAACCCGGCCGCCCGGAGCAGCGTCTCTCCGAATTCGCGGCGGCTCAAGGACCGTTGGCTACGTTCCTCTTCGCTCATGTGCGCTCCGAACAAGAATGGGTGTCCAGCTACGGATAGGTGTTTCAGTCACACAAGTTTGAGTATTGAGGGTTCGGCGGAGCGGGTCAACGGCCGGTTTGTTGGCGCCAAGTGGCTCATCCGCGCTCGCCGCCCGCGACGTTGCGGTGTAAGGTAGTTGTCGCCCGCACGACCAAAGGGCCGGATGAGCCAGTTATGTCACAGCTCGTCTTTCGCGAATCCCATTGACCTATAGGAGCCATGATGAAACATCAAATGACCATTCAAGCCGCCGTCGCGGGCCTGTTCGTGCTCGGCCTTGCGGCCTCGGCCTCGGCCGGGCCGGTCACGCCCGACGCCAGCAAGGACAAGTGCTACGGCATCGCCAAGGCCGGCCAGAACGACTGCGCCGCCGGCAAGCACGCCTGTGCCGGTCAGAGCACCGCCGACAACGATCCGATGTCGTGGAAATACGTCACCAAAGGAACGTGTGAAAAAATCGGCGGCAAGATGACCGCGCCGAAGGCGTCCTAATTGCGATCGGCCGGAGGCGGCACGCTCCGCCTCCGGCGCTGTCTTCCTGAACGAAAACCCATGCCCGCTTTGAGCGTCCTTCCCTCGACGGC